>JAEIGA010020463.1_pt1 | contig 10090 bp, 8 predicted proteins | sample 9270691 | NCBI WGS metagenome assembly JAEIGA01 (sample SAMN17057246, study PRJNA624740) | gut metagenome | biome: biome; isolation source: fecal sample | host: Bos grunniens | place: China: Xizang | collected 2019
AATGAAAAAGTTTGAGGAGACAGGAGCGTGGAACCTCCCTGTAGAGGATGTCGACGGCACATACATTGGCTTTGTATCAAAGTCAGCCATCTTCAGCGCCTACCGCAAGACATTATTGGATTTTACATCAGATTAAATTATAGAACCTCCCTACATACATATTATGGCAGAAAAACTCAGAATAGCATATATAGGAACCCCCGACTTTGCAGTGGAACCCTTGCGTTCTCTGCGCAACCTCGAAAAGAGCGACAAAGACTGCGGTTACACAATCGTAGGAGTAGTAACAATGCCCGACAGGATAATAACCCGTCGTGGTAGCAATCAGGTGCTTATGAGTCCTGTAAAGGAGTATGCACTTGCCGAAAACCTGCCCCTGCTGCAACCCGAATCGCTTAAAGACGAGACATTCATCGAGGAACTTGCATCGTGGAAAGCCGACCTGCAGATAGTTGTGGCATTCCGCATGCTCCCCGAAAAGGTGTGGAATATGCCGCGCTTGGGCACATTCAACCTTCATGCATCGTTGCTGCCACAGTACCGTGGAGCTGCCCCCATCAACTGGGCAATAATAAACGGTGATAAAGAAAGCGGCGTAACAACCTTCTTCCTGAAACACGAAATAGACACAGGCGATGTAATAATGCAGCGCAAGGTGGAGATTACAGAGACCGACGACGCAGGCACACTGCACGACAAACTCATGTTCATAGGTAGCGAAACAGTGGTTGACACAGTGCTGAACATAGTACGTGGCGAAGCTGTTGCCCGCACACAGGCGAGCATCTTCGACGGCGATCTTCGTCCCGCCCCGAAAATCTTCCGCGACACCTGCCGCATAGACTGGAATAAAGGATGTGAGGAGCTATACAACTTCGTCAGAGGTCTCTCACCCTACCCTGCAGCATGGACCGACCTCACCGACAGCGAAGGAAACATCACCACCATAAAGGTCTATGAAACAAAAAAGGAAATCTGCAAAGTAAACGAGAGCATAGGAACCATACTGAGCGACGGAAAATCGTACATCAAGGTTGCCATAGCAGACGGTTACCTGCATCTGACCTCGTTACAGATACCCGGAAAAAAGAGAATGCCGGTTGCAGACCTTCTCAGAGGATTCAGCATAGAAGGCAAAAAGATAGCTCTTTAATAAAAATGATTATTCCCCACAGAAGCTATATGTATAGCCTTTGTGGGGAATAATCATATCATTGCAAAAAATCAACTGATAGCAATCATACGCTCAGCAATTTTCTCTTCACTCTTGGCCTTCTTTGGTATTCTTATACAAAGGACACCATCTGAAACCTTAGCCTCGATTTTGGAAGTTTCGGCATTTTCGGGCAACACCAAAGTCTGCTGGAATTTGGTGTATGAAAACTCACGACGCAGGAAACGGCCCTTGCACTCCTCGCCCGATTCCTTTGCCGACGAAGAGTGTTCCTCGCAACCTTTTTCATCCTTTTTACAACCACAGTTGCAACCCTTCTCCATGGAAATAGTAAGGTCGTTGTCTGCATCGACATGAATCTTGAAGTCGGACTTTGTCATTCCCGGAGCAGCAACCTCCACCGTGTACTCCTTCTCATTCTCCATCACATTGATGGCAGGAGCTGTACCGGTAGTACGCAACATCCAATTGTTTTCAAAGAAATCGTTAAAAATGCTGGGAATCCAATTCTGTGTGGTTCCTCGTCTCATAGGCATACTCATCTTGGTATAAAATTTTAAGTTAAACATAAAAACGACGGCACCGACCAATGATAACAGTGCATTCGGAATACCCGACAAACTCACCTACCAATATGCGGAATATTTCAGCCCGAAGCAACGTCCCGACCTGTATATCATCCCATCGTTGTCGCTGCCGCCGTTCGCAGTAAATAATGCAAAAACGATAGATAAAGTTCCACTACTTAATCATAATTCATCATTTTTAATACTAATTGAGAAGTATCATCAAAAAGAGGAGGAAAAAACTGCATATTCACAAAAGAAGATTGTAACTTTACAAAAAAAATAATCACGATGAAAAATACTATGCTCAAAACCCTTGCAACGCTTTTTATAGCATTGGCACTTGCAGTTCCCGCAGGCGCAAGGAATAAAATACCCAACCGCGTAACCATGAGCCGCGAAACACTTATGGACAAGATAAAAGGCGCTTGGGCAGGACAAGTATTGGGATGCACATACGGCGGACCTACAGAATTTCAGTACCGTGGCCGCATGATAGACGACAGCCGCATAATCCCATGGGGTGACCCTGACTACGTTGCAAACTACATGAAGCGCGTACCCACCCTCTACGATGACATATACATGGATCTCACATTCGTAGGAGTATTTGACCGTTTGGGACTCGATGCCCCTGTAGACTCATTTGCCCACAGCTTCGCAAATGCCGGTTACTACCTTTGGCACGCCAACCAGGCAGCACGCTATAATATACTTCGCGGCATCCCTGCCCCTGCATCGGGTCACTGGCGCAACAACCCTCATGCCGATGACATCGACTATCAGATAGAGGCTGACTATGCAGGAATAATGTCGCCGGGCATGCCCAATGCCGCATCGGAAATATCAGACAGAATAGGCCACATAATGAACTACGGCGATGGTTGGTACGGTGGTGTCTACATTGGAGCGATGTACTCCATAGCCTTTGTCAGCAACGACATTGAATACATAGTAACAGAAGCCCTCAAGACTATCCCCCGAAAGAGTAAATTCCATCGCTGCATAAAAGATGTAATAGAGATATGGCGTGCCAACCCCGACGACTGGCGTCGCGGATGGCAACTGTGCGAAGAGCGATGGGGAACAAGCGATGTCGGTTGCGGAGAGGGAGCATTGGCACCTCTCAACATCGACGCTGTTATAAACAGCGCCTACGTGGTCATTGGACTGCTCTACGGCGAGGGCGACTTCAGAAAGACAATTGACATCGCCACACGTTGCGGACAGGATTCAGACTGCAATCCCGCATCGGCAGCCGGTATATTGGGAACAGCCTTCGGATACTCAAACATTCCTGCCGATTGGATAGAACCACTGAAGAAAGCAGAAGATATAGACTTCGCCTATATACCTTATTCACTCAACGACACATACAGAATGAGCTTCGACCATGCGCTCAAGATGATTGAGCGAAACAAAGGAAAAGTAACCGACAATGAGGTAACCATAAAATGTCAGAAGCCCAAGAGCGTGCGCTACGAAGAAAGTTTCCCCTCACTCGTTCCGGCGGAGCGCAAGCCTATAAATATTAAACTCAACGACACATATACACTTGAATGCAACTGCGCCGGCATTTTGATAAACGGTTTTGTGAAAGGCAAACGCGATTACGTTGCACAGCTCGAAGTAACCGTTGATGGCAAATCACCCGAAAAATTCACAATGCCGGCAAGTTACCGTCTGCGTCGCCTCGACATCTACTGGGACTTTGAGTTGAAGCCCGGCAAACACACAATAACCCTCCGCTGGCTCAACCCCACTGAAGAGGCAACCATAGATGTTACAGACGCAGTATTATACAACAAAAAATAAGACACGTGAGACAGACACCTGAACAGATACTCAAAACATATTTCGGCTACGACTCTTTCCGCCCAATGCAGAGAGAGATAATAGATAGCATACTGCAAGGAAAAGACACAGTGGTGCTCATGCCCACCGGTGGCGGAAAATCGCTCTGCTATCAGATACCCGCACTGCTTAAAGAGGGAATGGCAATCATCGTATCGCCGTTAATATCCTTGATGAAGGACCAGATAGACGCGCTCCGTGCCAACGGCATCAACGCAGCGGCACTCAACAGCAGCAACAGCGAATCTGCCAACATAGCCATACGCACAGCCTGCGAAAAAGGTGAAATCAAACTGCTATATGTTTCGCCCGAAAAACTGCTCAGCGAAGCAGAATGGATACAGATGCGCATCGAAGTGTCACTATTCGCCATCGACGAGGCACACTGTATCTCGCAGTGGGGACACGACTTCCGCCCCGAATATACCCGTTTGGGTGCATTGCGCGAACTGTTCCCCGAAGTGCCCATAATAGCACTAACAGCGACAGCCGACAAAGTAACCAAGAGCGACATTCTCGAACAGCTCAACCTGCGCGAACCTGCACAGTTCATTGGTTCGTTCGACCGCCCCAACCTCAGTCTCGACATCAAACGCGGCTATTCGACCAAAGAAAAAATGCGCGTCATAATGGAGATGATCGGGCGCCACAAGGGCGACAGCGGCATAATTTACTGCCTTAAACGCAGCACCACAGAAGAGGTTGCCGAAAAACTTAGAAACAATGGCATTGCGACAGGCATCTACCACGCAGGTCTATCTGCATCGGCACGCAACAAAGTGCAGGAGGATTTTATAAACGACCGCATAACTGTAGTAGTTGCAACCATAGCCTTCGGTATGGGAATCGACAAGAGCAATGTGCGCTACATTGTGCACTACAATCTGCCGAAAAGCATAGAAAGTTTCTATCAGGAAATAGGTCGTGCCGGACGCGACGGACTGCCAAGCGAGACACTGCTGTTCTTCAATGTGCAGGATCTTATCGTATTGCGGAACTTTGCAGAAGAGAGCGGCCAAAAGGATATCAACAACGAAAGGCTCAACCGCATGCAGGAGTATGCCGAAGCCCGCGTATGCCGCCGCCGCATACTGCTTAACTATTTCGGCGAAATAAGCGACCGCGCATGCTGCAACTGCGATGTCTGCCACACCCCGCCCCAATATTTCGACGGCACAATCATTGTGCAGCAAGCACTCTCAGCCATCAAGCGCTGCAACGAAAGTATAGGAATATTCATGCTTATAGACGTACTTAAAGGAACCGTCACCGAAGAGGCTCAGAGAAGAGGCTATACGCAGATAAAGACCTTTGGTGTGGGACGCAATGTGCCCGCCCGCGATTGGAAAGACTACATACTGCAAATGCTGCAGATGGGTTTCATTGAAATAGCATACAATGACAACCGCCATCTTAGAATAACTCCGCTCGGCGAAGATATACTTTTCTCAAGACGCACAGCCGAGCTTGCAACCATCGTCCGCGAAGAACCTGCCAATAAGAAGCGCAAAGCAATAAAAGAGCAGCCCGCTGCGCCCAAAAAAGCAGAAGCAGGCACACTCGACAGCATACTTCTCGAACTTCTGCGCATACAACGTAAGCGCATAGCAACTGAAAATAATTGGCCCGCATACGTTGTACTATCCGACAAGACTTTGCACGAACTTGCAACAAAGAAGCCCGTAACACTCGAAGCATTCTCCGACATACACGGAATCGGAAAGCACAAACTCGAAATGTACGGAGAGACATTCATCTCTATCATTAAAGATTATCTTTCGAAGTAATAAAAGAGGGGGGGCAATGCGAAAAATTCTGCAATTGTGCCCCCTCTGCATAATTATATTCTATAAGTTACCATCATCTACCGCCTCGATTATTTCATATTCTACACCGAACCATTCATTAAGTTTATCATCAACCATTGCATTTATTTCAGGAGTAATCCTTGACTTTATTTTCTTATAGACATACATCACTGCAACACCGTCATCCAAAATTCCCAAGAACTTATATATCGAAGCAGGAATATAATCCATAGGCAAGACCGTATAGGCAATGGCGGCATAAATAAGCAGGCGGTCGAGAGTGGAAGTCTTCTCATCTTCCATGACATAATAGAATTGTAACAACGGACGGGATGCCGTGCGCCCGACCTTCAAAGCCCACGGACGCAGCCTGTCCATCAATTTACGTATATTATTGTTCCAATCGACAATCTTTACATGTTTCAAAAGAGATTTTATATCCTTGCCCATAATCATATAGGCAAGAGCCAAAATTGAAATTGCAATCAACATAATCCTTTAATTTTAGTATGTTCACTATTATAGAGAACAAATTAGATTACATTCTATCTATTCAAACAGCATCTTATCTTGCCCTAAGCTGCCAAAAAGCAACCGCAGCAGCTGCTGCAACGTTCAACGAATCGACTCCATGGGCCATAGGGATACGCACCACATAGTCGGCCGACTGAATAACATCATCAGAAAGACCGTCTCCCTCAGTACCCATCACAATAGCCAAACGCTCCTCATCCATAAGCCTCTCATCATCGATAGAGACAGAATTTTCCTTCAGTGCCATAGCAGCCGTGCGGAAACCATAATCGTTCAACGAACTTACCGGACCATCGAGCCAAGTCCACGGAACAAGAAACACCGAGCCCATAGAAACCCTTACAGCTCTTCTGTTCAAAGGATCGCACGAAGTGCGTGTGAGCAACACCGCATCAATGCCCAACGCAGCAGCCGAACGGAAAATAGCACCGATATTGGTAGTATCCACCACTCCATCGACCACAACCACACGACGCGCATCTTTGCAAATATCAGCTACGCTCTCAGGCGCACGACGATGCATAGCACAGAGAACACCGCGCGTCAATGTATAACCAGTAAGCGCAGCAAGAAGCTCACGCTCGCCGGTGTATACAGGAATATCATCACCACAGAGCGCAATAATATCAGCCGCATCGCCCTCAATGTGCTTGCGTTCACATAAAAGCGATACAGGCTCCCACCCTGCATTTATCGCCACGCGGATAACTTTAGGACTCTCAGCGATGAAAAGACCATTATCACTCTCCATGCGATTGCGCAGTTGAGTTTCGGTAAGCGAGGCAAAAACTTCAACCCCGGGATGCGTCAAAGAATCAATTTCTATAATGGGCATATTGATTTAACTATTATTAACCATAATGTATAGAACAAAACAGGTACCACAGGGGTTAAATATATGCATTAAGTTCAAAGCCTCTCACGTAAGTGCAAATACTTGAGTAAAGGCCATTATGTCAAACAGACATAATATTGACTTCGAATTGCATAGTAGTTTTGTCGTGTTTTATTTTGTGTTTGTGTTAGATTGCCTCCTGATGTGAATCACGGGGCAATCGCTTTTATCTTACGATACCCTTGCCGCCGTAAACACCCTTAACGCACTTACGCTCGGGCGAAGCAGATAATTCATAAGAGGGCATTCTGCCATTTACAATAAGGTAAACAGTATTATACAACAGATATTCCTGAGTGTTTCCAAGTGCATGGATAGAATAAATATCGGCAAGTTCGTCAACAGCATAATCGGGCTCAATGCCATAGGTCAAAGAATAATTCTCATTCTCCACATATGCTACAGCAGGAGAAATGCTGAAATTGTATGGCGAGACAATCTCTTCGGTCATCACATCCTCACCAAAGCTCTTTTCGCCGATAACAACAGCATTGTTAAATCCCAAAATGGCACGCGCCGAAGCAATCAAAACCTCAGCCGCACCGCGTGTAGACTCGCCGCAAATAAAGTAAACTTTGTCGAGTCCCATTGTCTGCGACGGCTTAATAGTGTAAAGAGTATCCCTGCTGCTGTTAATGGCATTATAGCTCAAACGGCAGAATGACTCACCTGCACAACGTTGAGGGAAAATAGCCGAAGCAACACTGTTAGCTACAGCAATACTACCACCGCTGCAATATCTCAAGTCAACAATAAGGTCGCTCACTCCCTCGGTTGCGAAACGCGACAAAGCAGCAGTAAAAGCCTCGCCTGCATCGGCTGTGAATCTGTTACATACCACATAACCTATATTATGTCCGCGCATAGAATATACAGTGTCAAGATAGAGAGCCGCCGGCTCAATCTCACACGCAGCATCCAACTGTAATGTATCACCCTCCTGCCACATATACACCATACTCTCCTCGTCGAGAACTATACTCGAAGTATAGAGAGTGGTAGCTCCACCACGCTGCAAATAGCCGTAGTTACCGGAATTCAAGTTATTCTTGCCCACCTTGCTTATCCAAGTACCGCGTCTGATGCCAGCCATGTAAGCAGGTGAACCCGGCTCAACGAACAACACAAGCGCATAACTTCTGCTGTTCTGCTTGCCAAGCGGGTCGCGCATCAAAGCAAAATCGAAGCCATAGCCGGTAGCCGTGGCACTGTCAGTCGAATATGAGAACTTATCATAAGGTTGCAGAAGTGAAGAGAAAAACTTGCTGCAATCTGCAAAAAACTCCTTGCGTGAAGGACGCTTGATAGAGTCGTTCCACAGATATACCTCACTCATCCTGTCATAAGTCCATTGGTTCTCTTGCGTAAGTTCAAGATACTCATAAGTCCTGTCCTCGCCACATGCACACATCAGAAACAGGACAACTATCGGATATATAAATTTATTCATATTTTTCTATTTTCATAATACGACACAAAAATACGCTTTTTTTCAGCCCTCGCAAACTCTTTTCCACAAATTATTACACTTAAACATGGTGTATGGATTATCAAAATGCAAAGAAAGAATAAAAAAACATGAAATTATGCAACATTTTTTCCTAAAAAACCGTAACTTTGTCGAAAACATAAACAGACATTGAAATAACAATCAAAACTACTATATTACAATATGCTAACGCAAATCATAAATGCCAAGATTCTAACCCCGCAAGGTTGGTTGAAAGATGGTTCAGTCATCATCAGAGACAATAAGATACTCGAAGTAACAAACTGCGATCTTGCAGTAGTAGGCGCTCAACTTTTCGACGCACGCGGAATGTATGTAGTCCCCGGCGGCGTAGAGATACACGTTCACGGTGGTGGTGGCAGAGACTTTATGGAAGGAACAGAAGATGCATTCCGTACAGCAATCAACGCCCACATGAAGCACGGCACAACAAGTATCTTCCCCACCCTCTCTTCATCTACCATACCTATGATTGAGGCAGCAGCAGATGTATGTACAAAGCTGATGAACGAAAAGGACAGCCCCGTACTCGGTCTTCACCTCGAAGGCCACTACCTTAACATGTCAATGGCAGGTGGCCAGCTGCCCGAGAACATCAAGGATCCCGATCCCATGGAATACATTCCTTTGGTTGAAAAATGGGACTGTATCAAAAGATGGGATGCCGCACCTGAACTTCCCGGAGCTATGCAGTTCGGCAAATACATCACCGCCAAAGGTATACTCGCATCGGTAGCCCACACACAGGCAGAGTACGACGACATTCATATTGCCTACTCAAACGGCTACACCCACGCAACACACTTCTACAACGCAATGCCCGGCTTCCACAAACGCCGCGAATACAAATACGAAGGTACTGTAGAAAGCATATACCTGCACGACAATATGACTGTAGAAGTGGTAGCCGATGGTATCCATGTGCCCCCCACTATCCTCCGACTCATACACAAGATTAAAGGCGTAGAAGGTGCTTGTGTAATTACCGATGCATTAGCTTGCGCAGCCAGCGACAGCCAGGAGGCATTCGACCCCCGCGTAATCATAGAGGACGGAGTGTGCAAGCTCGCCGACCGCTCTGCGCTGGCAGGAAGTATCGCCACAATGGACCGTCTCATACGCACATTGGTACATAAAGCAGAAATTCCTCTCGATGACGCAATCCGCATGGCATCGGAGACACCAGCGAAGATTATGAACGTATACGACCGTAAAGGCTCATTGCAGAAAGACAAGGATGCCGACATCATGATACTCGATGAAGACCTGAACATCCGCGCCGTTTGGGCAATGGGCAATTTGGTGGAAGGAACATATACATTGTAATTGCAACACGAGCAAACAAGATAGTAAAAAGCGAAACGTTTGTGCGACGTTTCGCTTTTTTATTGTTTTTCACAAATAAACAACAGCATCTGAATATTTTTTTGTAACTTCGCAAATTAAAATATCAAAGGGTGGTTCTATAAATTAGTTCGAGGCGATTTTTGAGTTTATTTCGAGTATATTGTTTATTTTTACGATGGCGCAACCTTTGTGTTGCAACTGAGTAAAAATGAAGAAGATGCCGGAATAAAACAAAAAGCGACCGAAATAGAATGCACCCGGAAAAGAAATATTAATTAATAATTTATAGAACCTCCCTTTAAATGGTATCAGTTGATGGATTGACCGTCGAATTTGGCGGTACAACACTATTCAAGGACATATCCTTTCAGATAAATGAAAAGGACCGCATAGCCCTCATGG
>JAEIGA010020464.1_pt1 | contig 10089 bp, 6 predicted proteins | sample 9270691 | NCBI WGS metagenome assembly JAEIGA01 (sample SAMN17057246, study PRJNA624740) | gut metagenome | biome: biome; isolation source: fecal sample | host: Bos grunniens | place: China: Xizang | collected 2019
ATGGTAATAGCGCGTCACGAGCAGGCCGAGTGGGTAGAGGTAGACTCTCTTGATGCGACCGAGCGTGGGGCAGGAGGCTTCGGTCACACAGGCGTATAATCTATATTTTTATGAACAAATATAGGGCGATTCTTATAATATTTACGTTTGTGCTTGGGGCAGTGTTGCTTCCGGCCTATGCGTTATTGCCCACGCTTGATACTTTTTCTACGGACAGCGACACAATCGCTCACCGTCGTGCATTCGATTATTACTATCTTCAGTCGCTTGCGCTTAAAGAGCAGGGCAGTCACGATGCTGCTCTTGAAATGTTGGAACACTGTCTCTCCATCGACCCCAACTCTCCAGCAGTGCTTTTCGAACTTTCCAATTACTATATGTATTTGGGAAAAAAGGACGAAGCACTTGCTCTTATGCAACGAGCTGTGAAAGAAGAGCCCGGCAACTTCTGGTACAGACACATACTTGCGACTGCCTATGAGAATAGTGGGGCACGTGCCAAGGCTATAGATGTTTACGAGAGTATTAGCAGGGACTTTCCCACCAACAGCGAAATAAATCTTGTGCTTGCAGGCTATTATAGCGAGGAGGGACTGTACGACAAGGCTATTGCCGCTCTCGATGATTATGAACGTAAAGAGGGAAAGAGTGAGCAGATAAGCCTGCGCAAATACAATATCTGTATACTGATGCAGGATAGTGCAAAGGCAATAGAAGAGGTAACCCAAATTGCTGCCGATTATCCTGATGATTTAAGATTCAAGGTACTTCTTGGCGATATTTACGAACAGAACAATAACCCTGCGCGGGCTTATGAAATATACACCGAAGTGTTGTCGCAAGAGCCCGACAATCTGACTGCGCAGTTGTCGTTAGTCGATTATTATAAGCATCATGGCGATAATGAGCAGTTTATGGCAAGCATCGACACGTTGCTTATGAATAGGAAAATGTCATCCTCGATGCGCTCGGAACTGTTGGTGAAGGTAATTGGTGAGGTTGAAAAAAGCGGTGGTGACAGTCTCTATATAATAAATCTTTGCGAACGTTTGATGGAGCAGCCTGTCGAGCAGCTGCCAATATTATCAGTCTATGCGCAGTATCTAGTCCACAAGAAGGCCGACGAAAAGAGCGTCACTCCATTGTTGCACAAGATGCTTACTATAGAACCGGAAAATAAAATGGCTCAGCTGCAACTTCTTAGCTATGCGATAGGACGTAAGGATTACGCCGAAATAATTGCACGCAGTGACACTGCCATACAGTATAATCCTGAAATTCTGCAGCTTTACTATTATCGAGGGATAGCCTGCTATCAACTGAAAGACAAGCGAGAGGCCTTGAATACTTTCAGAAAGGGGCTCGAAAGCCGTGGCGAAGATAGTGACCCGGCCTTCATCTCAGAACTTTTTACAATTATTGGCGACACAGAACATGAGTTAGGCAACCGTGCAGAAACTATGGAGGCATACGATTCGGCACTTGTATACGATCCACACAATATAGCGGTTCTTAACAACTACGCCTACTATCTTGCTGTTGACGGCGGCGACCTTGGACGTGCCGAGGAAATGAGCCTAAAGACCATAAAAGCCGAGCCAGACAACCCCATCTACATTGATACATATATGTGGATACTATTTATGCAGCGACGTTACGAAGAGGCGCGTGCATACGCTGAAAAACTGATGCAGACTAACAGCGAAATGAGCGCAGTGGAGTATAGCCATTGTGGTGATGTTTTTGCCATGTGTGGCGATATTGAACGAGCGGTTGAACTATGGCTCGAGGCGCAAAAGATGGGTGATGAATCGAAAATATTGAAACGTAAGATTAAGAAAAAGAGATATATAGCCGATGAAAAGAGAGGTAAAAAGTAAAATATGTAATATTGCGGCAATGGCGACTATGCTGTTGTTACTTTTGGTGGCAAACGGGTGTGCATCTTCAAAAAAGAGCACTTCGACGGGCGCTATTTCTGTAAAGGAGCTTAGGAGCCTCCCGGCGGTAAACAGCCATCTTACGCACCTCTCGTCGAAAATAAAGTTTACGGCAATGATGGGTGGTAAGGAACTTTCGGCAAACGGCAATATGAAAATAAAGCGTGGCGAGGGTATGCTCATAAGTATCAATGCTCTTGGAGGACTTATAGAGGTAGCACGTGTGGAATTTACTTCCGAAAGGATGTTGTTCATCTACCGCTTAGGACGCGAATATGCCGAGGTGCGATACAGCGACGTAGAGACTCTCGGACAGTTGGGAATAAACTACACGATGCTCGAGGCTATACTACTTAACGAACTTTTCACTACCGATGGAAAATCTGTTGAAAAGGAGCTTTCGAAGATGGATATTTCCGTATCTAACGGCGAAATTCTTCTCTCTACCGAACGTCGAAAAGGTATGAAGTACAGTTTCGGTATAGAACAGAGTAGCGGATGCCTGAAGCTTGTACAGGGTAATTATGATGATAGGGTGAATGTCAATTGCAACTATTCTGATTTTTCCGAGACAAGCAAACGTCTTTTCCCTCGTCAGATATGTTTCTCGGTGGCAGACGCCTCTTTGCAGCTGAAACTAACGAGCATAAAAACTGATGATTTTAAGCTGAATGAAACTACCTCACTTTCATCGTATAAAAAAGTGGAAATATCGACGCTGCTGAAAGGTGTAAAATTTTAAAAGTAAAAAGGGGAATTTTGGAATATGTTAGCCAAAAGAATATTCTTTATAATATTGTTACTGTCAGCAGTGTGCGCCGGATGGACGCAGCAACAGACGGTAAAAGAGATGCGCACCCGCGTAAGCAACTTGCAGAAGCAGATAAAAGAGAAAGAGCGTATACTCCTGTCATCTGAAAAAGATGTTGCATCGAAACTTAAAAACCTTAATCTGCTTACAGCTCGTGTTGCAGAGCAAAAGTCGCTTATAGCACTGTTGAGTAAAGAATTAGCGAGTATAGACAAGGAAATATCATCTCTTACTGCTGCAGTTTCGCGCGACGAGGCACGTGTGAAAAAGTCGCAGGATGAATATGCCGCAGCCCTTCGTCGTGCTCGTCGTTACGGCTCCCTTCAGGATAAACTGCTGTTTATAATATCGGCCGATAATTTCAATTCCTTGCTTCACCGCTATCGTTACACACGCGAGTATATGAATGCCCACCGCACATTGGCCGATGAGCTTAAAGAAAAAATTAAGGCATTGGAGCTTAAACGTGCCCAAGTAGAGCAAGTGCGTGCAAGCAAGGCAGCTTCTCTCGAAGAACAAAAAAAGGAACAACAGACATTAAAGACGCTCGAGGACAAACAGCGTTCCCTTGTAGCCGAACTTAAGCGCGAGAATAAAAAAGTAGAAAAAGAACTTACGCGTCAGCGTAAGGAACTAAATAGCCTTAATGCAGCTATCGAACGTGAGATAGAGCGCGAAATTGAGGCTCGCCGTCGCGCCGAACTTGCTGCGAAGAAGAAAAAAGAGTCCGAGACTACAGCAAAGAAAGGCAGTAAAAAAACAGCAACAGCCGAAACCTCCGACGAGTCTGCTCCCAAAGTGCAACGACGCGAAAAAGCAGTAGTAAACCCCAATAGCAAGGGTATGCAGAAACTTACCGGTTCTTTTCAACAAAATAAAGGACGCTTGCCGTCGCCCATAACAGGCCCCTGTATGGTTGTAGGCAGTTTCGGCCCCCAGCGAGGGGTAGCAGGTAAAGGCAACGTTCGCATAGACTATGGCGGAATAACCCTGCAGGGCGAGCGTGGGGCAAAGGCACGCGCAGTGTTTAAGGGCGTTGTAACCTCTGTTGTCCGCGCTGGCGACTTTGCTTTTGTTATAGTGCGTCACGGAAAATATCTGACTGTATATTGTAAATTGGAAAATATCAGGGTCGCTCAAGGTGACGAGGTTGATATGGGCGATATTCTTGCCGACGTTGCCACTGATATTTCCGGTGCGACGACCATGCTCTTTCAGATACGCAACGAAAAGGAAAAACTTAATCCGCGTCCTTGGTTGAATCTATAATTTCGGACTCTTTTAATGAGAAAAATGATGAAAAACACACTACTAAAGAAAATAACCCTCTTTATATTCTCGTTGTTTGCAGTTGCAACGTTACACAGCCAGATTTTGGACGGAACGGTGCAGTCGGCACGTTTTCGTGTGTCGTTGCCGGCCACATTCAACCTTGATGACGGCACGGTAAACTCCTCGCCCTATATAAGCTACAAACAAGATATTCTCCCATGGATTAAAAGTGCGGTCTTTGCGCAGTACAACATAAAACAAGAGGCTTTTGTACCTCAAATGTGGGTGGAATTTTCGGCAGCAAAAAGATACTATCTTCTCTCCCGCTCAATCTTTAACACCCGCACGGGAAAGTATTCCCATGGTCTTGCAGCAACCGTTAAGCTACCGTCGCATTTGTCGGTAGATGCAACGTGGGACAACATGTTCCAACAGGCAGGTACGCAGAAACTTGACCGTTTCCAGGTGGTTGGCGGATATATAAACAAACGTTTCATTGCCAATGCCGGTTACTCCATGCTGTATAAAAAAGGTATTGTGGCCAACCTGCGCATAATCTTCTGCCCCGCATATTTCCTACAAATGAAATACGACGGAGGACAAAATTCCTTTACTTTGACGTCGTATGTGAATTTATAAGCAAAAGTGACAGTTCAACAATTAACTGTCACTTTTGCTTATAAACGGTAGTTACAAAGTGTTATAAATTTTTATATTTTCGCAAAAATAGCTATTGCTGATAAAAAGATTTTTTTGGAACTTTGCAAACGTAATGTTTGTGAATATAGGCTCTTTTCGTTGTATCTGAAAAATACAGCCACTTGCAAATAAATAAGGAGAATAACAAATTATATACATATTAAACAATGAGATATTTAATTTCAACTATCATTCTTTCTCTTCTCGGTGCGTGCTATATATATGCAGCAAACAACACCCCCGATATAAAAAAAGGAGGGTTTATTTCGGGACACGTGATTGAGAAAAACAGCGAAGAAAATATTCCCTTTGCCAACATTTTTATTGTGGAGACCAAGCAGGGCGCGACTAGCAACGAGGCCGGGCATTTTGAATTTAAAAATATGCGCCCTGGAAAGTATACCTTGCGTGTGTCGGCCATGGGCTATCAAACACAGAGCAAAGAGGTTACGGTAAGCAAAGACTATGCAGCAGTGGTGCATTTCGAACTTATAGATGAGTCGCTGAAGATTGAAGAACTTGTAGTCTCGGCCAATCGCAACGAGGTTAGCCGAAAGGAGGCACCTGTAGTGGTAAATGTTGCAGGTCCCAAACTTATAGAAACTGTAAACTCTACCGATCTTGCAAAAACTCTCAATTATTTGCCGGGCTTGCGCGTCGAGAATAATTGTCAGAATTGTGGCTTTCCGCAGGTGAGAATAAACGGCCTCGAGGGTCCCTATTCTCAGATACTTATAAACAGTCGTCCGGTGGTTAGTGCGCTCAGCGGAGTTTATGGCCTCGAGCAAATTCCGGTGAACATGATTGAACGTGTCGAGGTTGTACGCGGTGGCGGTTCAGCACTTTTCGGTGCAAACGCTGTCGGCGGAACTATTAATATTATCACAAAAGATCCCATAAATAATTCGTTCCAAATATCCACCAATCTTTCCAATATGAACGGTGACGCATGGGAACAATATATGGGCGCAAATGCCTCGCTTGTGTCAAAGGATAATTCCTACGGTATTGCTATATATGAAAGTTACCGCAATCGCAACCCTTACGACCACGATGGTGACGGCTTTTCGGAGATTGGAAAATTGAATATGAATACCTTTGGGCTGCGTTCATACTACCGTCCCACACATTCGAGCCGCATAAACCTGGAATATCACACAACCAACGAAACTCGTCGCGGAGGTAACAAATTCGACCTTCAGCCACACGAGGCAGATATTACCGAACAGACTAAACATATTATTAATAGTGGAGGCTTGTCTTACGATAAATTTTGGGACGACTACAAACATAAACTGTCAGTATACGGCTCGGTGCAACATGTTGATCGCGACAGCTACTATGGCGCACAGCGCGACCCTAACGCTTACGGAAAGACCGACGACCTTACATGGGTTACAGGTGCCACATATACAGGCAATATGGAAAATTGCTTTTTTTCACCGGCAACCTTCACCGGAGGTTTGGAGTATCAGCAGAATAGTCTGCACGATATTATGACAGGCTACAATCGCGACATGAAGCAGGATGTACGCATTGCCAGCATATTCGTGCAGAATGAGTGGAACATGAACCTTTTCTCGTTGCTCGTTGGTGCACGCATGGACAAACACAACCTTATAGAAAATCCCATATTAAGCCCGCGCGTGAATTTTTTGTACAAGCCAACAGACAATCTGCAAGCTCGCCTGACATACTCGACCGGATTCCGTGCGCCGCAAGCCTACGACGAGGACCTTCATGTGACAGCCGTTGGAGGCGAGGGAGTGCAGATAAGACTCGCCGATGGACTTAAAGAGGAACGTTCGAACAGTTTCAGTGGCTCTATCGACTACACGACACAACTGGGACATTGGCAGTCGAACATTCTGCTCGAAGGTTTTTACACTGGTCTTAGCGACGTGTTTGTACTCGAGGATATTGGCGTGAACGACGAGGATTTTGTGATGAAAGAGCGTCGCAACGGTAGTGGTGCAAAGGTGTACGGTGTTAATCTCGAAACAAAATTTGCTCACGGCAAGGATGTATCGGTGCAGTTGGGTGCAACGGCTCAACGTAGCCGCTACAATCGTCCCGAAGTGTGGACCGAGGTTGATGGAGTACAACTTACAACCAAGCGTATGCCCCGCACCCCCGACCTTTATGCCTATCTGACGCTGACAACCGCTCCTTTCAAGAATTTCGAGGCATCGCTCTCGGGTACATACACAGGGGAAATGATTGTGCCTCACTACGCGGGATTCATAGAGAAGGATCGCATGGAGAATACTCCCGACTTTTTCGATGTTAATCTTAAACTGAACTACACTTTTGTACTGCGCGACCATATTAAGCTACAACTGAATACCGGCGTGCAGAATATCTTCGACAGTTTCCAGAAAGACCTCGACAAAGGAGAGTTCCGCGACTCGGGTTATTTTTATGGCCCCACACAGCCACGCACCTTCTTCGTGGGTATGAAAATAATGAATTAATAGAGCGCTTTTTTTAGGACTGTAGTATAATTGCTGCAGCCCTAAAAGTATATTAATTATGCTCATGTGATATAAAAAAGTGTAATAAATGAAAAAAGTCTGCCGTTTATTGTGTTGTTTGCAGATTATAAAGTAAATTCGCGCGGCATCTTGCCATGTGCGACAAATAGAAAAAATAATAACACATAAATAAACATGACTCTAAAAAGAATTCTTGCCTTTCTAAGACGAAAGGACGTGATTAAAACTATTATTGTAACACTTATTTCACTTATCATTTGGTGGCTGCCTACAAGTATTTTCGGCATTGAAGCTCTTACTACTTTGCAGCACCGCGTAATTGCTATTTTCGTATTTGCCGCACTTATGTGGATTACAGAGACGGTGCCTGCGTGGGTAACCTCGGTGCTTATCATTGTCATAATGCTATTGACAGTGTCAAACAGCGGTATTACCCCGCTTGTAAATTATATCCCTAAGGAAGAGCTTGTGAGCTATAAATCAATTATGTACACATTTGCCGACCAAACGGTGATGTTGTTCCTCGGTGGTTTTGTGCTTGCTATCGTTGCGTCGAAATATGGAGTGGACGTTACTCTTGCACGCGCATTGCTTAAGCCTTTTGGCACGCGTCCAAGCACAGTATTGTTAGGCTTTTTGATGGTTACTGCATTCTTCTCTATGTTTGTTAGTAACACTGCAACAGCAGCTATGATGCTTGCCTTCCTCACCCCCGTGCTTAAAATGCTTCCTCCCGATGGCGGCGGACGTATTTCGCTTGCACTCGCAATTCCCATCGGTGCAAACATCGGTGGTATTGCAACGCCTATCGGTACACCTCCCAACGGTATTGCGCTTGGTTACCTAAACGATGTAGAGGGCTTAAACTTGGGAATCACTTTCAGTCAGTGGTTCATGGTAATGTTCCCATTGATGGTTACCATTGTAGTGCTTGCATGGTTCATACTAAAGACAATGTACCCCTTTAAGGCAAAAGAAATTAAGCTCGAAATTAAGGGCGGCGCACGCAACAACTGGCGCACCAACCTTATATATGTAACATTTGCAGTAACTATCGCTTTGTGGATGCTCGAGAAGGTTGTGGGAATGAATGCATACGTTGTTGCGCTTATCCCCGTAGGCGTATTCTGCGCAACGGGTATTTTTAACACCGACGACATTAAAGAGATTGAGTGGAGCGTGCTGTGGATGGTTGCCGGAGGATTTGCGCTTGGCGTGGGTATGGACAAGACCGGCCTTGCAAAGACTTTGGTCGAGGCTATCCCCTTTAACGAGTGGCCTGTGATTGCTGTGATTATAGGTAGCGGTATTCTCTGTTGGACATTGTCTACATTTATCTCAAACTCGGCAGCAACAGCATTGATGGTTCCTATCCTTGCTGCTGTTGGAAAGGGTATGGGTCCTTTGCTCGACGAAACTGGTGGCATAGGTACACTGCTTATAGGTATTGCACTTTCGGCATCTTTTGCAATGGCACTTCCCGTAAGTACACCTCCCAATGCTATTGCTTACTCTACCGGCCTTGTAACTTCGTCGCAGATGGCTCGCACGGGTATTATTGTGGGTGTAATTTCGCTTGTTCTTGGTTACATACTGCTATTTGTATTGGGCAACATTGGTTATTTTGCATAATAAATAAAAGAATCAATATGAAAAAAACTATTCTTACTATTGCCACTGTATGTCTTGCGCTGTGTGGCTTTGCACAGGAGAAAAAGATAACTTTCAAGCCCTATGGCTTTGTGCGCAACTATGCTGCGTTCGACTCGCGAGCAAACTTAAGCAGCAACAGCGACCAGTTTAACATGATTCCTTTGGATGAGGACCTTAACAAATATGGCGACGACATGAACAAAAAGCCCGATGTGCTGTTGTTGAGTATTACCACTCGCTTGGGATTGAACATTACCGGCCCCGAGTTTTTGGGCGCAAAAACATCGGCCAAGATTGAGTCGGACTTTGCGGGATTCGGCACCAGCAATACTGTATTGCGCATACGTCAAGCTTATGCCAAAATGGATTGGGAAAAGGATAATCTGCTCGTTGGTCAGGCATGGCACCCTATGATGGGAGATATGATGCCCGACGTGTTCAGCCTTGCAACGGGTGCGCCCTTTACACCCTTTAGCCGTTCGCCCCAGGTGCGTTACGACCGCTTGGCGGGTAATTTTAAACTGACAGCAACTGCTCTTTATCAGTTCCAGTATCTGTCGTATGGTCCCGATGCAAGCAAAAAGGGCGATGAGGTATTTAAAAACTCGACAACATCGTTCGAGTATGCTCGCAAGGCTCTTGTTCCCGAGCTTTACTTTCAGGCAATGTACAAGAAGGGTGGTTTTATGGCCGGAGCAGGCGTGGACATTCTTACACTGAAGCCCCGCACAGAATATACAAACGCAGATGGCATAAGAGAACTTTCGAACGAGTTTGTGACAAGCTTCAGCCCCACAGCATTCTTCTCGTACAAAGAGGGTAATTGGGGTATCAAAGGCCGCGTGACATATGCGCAGAATGCGTCGCACCTTAATATGCTCAGCGGCTACGGCGTTACAGAGATAAAAGAGAATGGCGAGTTTGAGTATGGAAGTCTGAGCAGCGTTACCGGTTGGGTGGATGTAACATACAAACAGCAGTTGAAAAAGGGTACACTTACATACTGCCTCTTCGGTGGTTACGGCAAAAACCTCGGTTGCAAGGATGATATTGCTCAGTATAAATGGATAGATGCTACCAGCGGAAAAGAGAAAAGCCAATATTTGATGTACGTTCGTGGTCCGAAAAATATTGAAAGTTTCTGGCGCGTATCGCCCAGTGTGCTCTATACACACAATGCTATGCAGATAGGCCTCGAGTATGAGCCTACAACTGTTGG
>JAEIGA010020465.1_pt1 | contig 10089 bp, 10 predicted proteins | sample 9270691 | NCBI WGS metagenome assembly JAEIGA01 (sample SAMN17057246, study PRJNA624740) | gut metagenome | biome: biome; isolation source: fecal sample | host: Bos grunniens | place: China: Xizang | collected 2019
CCAGCTTGTTCATCAACGCGGTGATGCGCTCAAGCCCCGGGCGACTTCCCTTCCATGAGACCGAATGAATATAATCAAGTGCTTGCTCGTAGGTCATTTTGATCCCCTCTTTTTCTTGCTGATGATACGATTGAGCTCTCCCGTGAACGTCTTGCTGCGGAACAGGAGCATCAAAAGATACCCCTCCGGCAAGGCGATTGCCAGATACAGCGGCACGCGAACGTAGAAAATTTCGGGCGGCGTGCCGTAGTAGACCATCATGCCAATGGTCTTGACCACCATCGAGCCGACGATATGCGCCGCATAGACGGGCAGAAAGATGCGCCAGGTCCCCAGCTTTTCCGCGCCACGCGAAAGAACGCACATGCCCAAAAGTCCCGAGATGACGCCGATCAGCACAGCACCCGCCGTGATGATGGGGTTGATGGCGTAGCCGACCAGCACGCAGCCGACAAGGTCTGCCACCGCGCCAACCACACCGCCGATGATAGGACCGAACAAAAGCCCCGCCATGATGATGGACAGGTTTTCAAAGCTCACACGCACCGTTTGACTCAGATTGATGGCCAAATACTTGCCGAGCACGATGGAAAGTGCCGCCAGCAGCGCCGCGATCACCATAACGCGCAGGTTGCCGAACAAGGCAATGCCGCCATGGCGGACGGCTGAATTTTCTGTTTTAAGCAAATAAAAAACCTCCTTCCCTTGCTGCATATGGCAGGGGAAGGAGAAGTCACGCATAGCGCGCACTTATCCTTATGCCGTACGAAGCGGGATGCAAGACGCGAACCGCAGCATCATAGCTTTCGTCCCGCCGACAACTCCCCGTCCGGCAGGCACTTGACGCCCGCATCTTTACTCTTCAAAAATTCAGGGTCGGAAGCATAGTATGGCCTCCGACCCTTTTATTATACCGCGCTGTGCGGATTTTGTCAAGGGGAAATTTGGATTTCACCCCAAATATAGCATTATTCCAGCCCGTCCAGCTTGATCAAAAGCTCATCAAGGACAGTTTCCCATCTGGGAGCGTGCATTGCAATGCGGGAAGCAACCGTCGATGTGTCAAAGGTTGCGTAGAAGCTGTATGCATCCGTGTAACCATACGACCATGCGTTGACGAAATCGGCGCCCACACTGTCGCGGATCAGATCGATCATATCCTTGGAGTCATTGTCGCGCGTGTAGCGGTCCTTCAGAATGATATCGTAATAGGTAGGAGAAACGCTGCGGTTACTCTCGGCAGACAACGCCTCCAGTACCATAGCAGCCTCATTCAGATGGAGCGAGGTATGCGGCAGACCGACGATATTATTACCGGTACCGCAGGTGCTTCGATAGTTCTCACTCCACAGCGCATCGCCCAGCGGAACGGGAACAATATAGAAGTCATCTTCCATCTCACGGACCGTCGCCTCCTCTGCCGTAGCGAAGGTACGGAAGTAGATCATAGACTCACCGCTGGTAAACAGCTTCAGCTGCTCCTCATAAGTTGATTCAAACGTGGAGTACTTTGCCGTGCTGATATCGCTCAGATACCACATGATATCCGCCGTTTTTTCCTCATCGATGGCAATGGTAATGTTGCCGTCCTCGTCACGGTGAGAGGAATCGATACCTGCGCAATAAGCCATCTCAACACCCAGCGACTGCTCATAACCGAAACGGTCGCCGCGGTCGTACTTATCGTTACCGTTCAGGTCAACGTAAGCAAGCTCTGCGATCTCACCCATGATCTCAAACGTCCACTCCTTGTCGCGAACCAGGTCGTAAATGGAGCCGTAGTCATCCAGTGCGATCTCTTCATAGATGCTGGCGTTGACGTAAGCTGCAACGATCTGGCTGATATGCAGCAGCGTGATATCACCCGTCAGCCAGTACAGCTTATCGGCGTAGTTGATGCTCTCAATGTAAGTGGTGGACCACCAGGGCTTTTCGATATCAATGTACTGCTCATCCAGGTTGTTGAAATTGTACATCATACCGGTTGCAGCCAGGCCGATATCAAAGTACTCATATCCGACCAGAACGTCATAGTCCGAGGAGCCCGCCGTCAATGCGGGGGTAAGCGGAACAGACAAGCCGGCAAAGCCGCTGAACTGTTCATAGGTAAAGGCAACGTCAAAGCGCTCCTCAATGGCCGAATTTCTGTCGAACATGGCATCGTAGATCAGATCTCCCGTCTGCTCCTCTGCATAAATCGAGCATCCGCTCTTGACAGGGCCGGCATCAAGGAATGCAAAATTCAATTCAATTCCGCCCATGGACATCTCAGGCAGATCGTCCGCCCAAGGACTTTCCTCCTTGCCGGGCTCCTCCGGAGTTTCCGATGTGCCGGGATCTTCAGGCTGCTTTGGCTGCTCGGTGGGCTCTTCCGTGCAAGCAAGCAGCACGCTCATGCTCATCACAAGTGCCAGCAGAATGCAAAGCAATTTTTTCATCATAAAGTCTTCTCCTTTTGCATGTCGATAAATCGCGAAGATAAAAACCTCCACTTATGCTAATATTATACCACATTGAAATAATTTGTCAAGTGTTTTTCACCAAAAGAGGCTGCCATGCCAAGCACAGCAGCCTTTGGTGAATGTAAATCAAACGATTATTCCAGGTCTCCAAGCGTGTACAAAAGATCCTCAAGAACGGTCTCCCACATCGGCGCATAGGTTGCGATACGAGAGGAAACGGTATTGGAATCAAAGGTCAGATAGAACTTATACGCCTCGGTGTAGCCCAACGACCAGGTATTGACAAAATCAACGCCGACCTTGGAGCGGACCAGATCCATCATCTCCTTGGACTCGTTGTCGCGCGTGTAGCGATCCTTCAGAACGGTATCGTAGTAAATGGGGGTGACCGATGCGTAGCTTTCAGCTGCCAGAGCCTCAAGAATGATGGTGCACGCCTCGGGATCCTCAACGGTGTGCGCCAGACCGATGACGTTGTTACCCGTCATACAGGTGCTGCGATAATCGTCACAGTAAAGGGGATCTCCCAGGGGAATGGGAACGAGGTAGAAGTTATCCTCCATCTCACGGAACAGAATATCCTCTGCAGCCATTAGATCGCGGAAGTAGACCATCGCCTCACCGTTGGCAAAGATCTTGTACTGACCCTGCTCGGTGTCGTTGTGCGCAGAGGTCTTGGACGTCCAAACCTCGTTAAGATACCACATGATATCGGCAGTCTTCTCGTTGTCGATTGCAATGACCATGTTGCCATCGTCATCACGAACGGAGGAATCGATACCGGCGCAGTACGCCATCTCAACACCCAAGGAGTTGCTGAAGCCGTACTGGTCACCTTCGTCATACTTATCGTTACCGTTGGTATCAAAATAAGCATCCTCGCACATGACCATCATGTTCTCAAATGTCCACTCCTTATCGCGGACCAGATCATACAAGGGGCCGTATTCCTCAAGGCAATATTCTTCATAAATTCTTGCGTTGACATAGGATGCGGTAATGGTGCCGATATGCGCCAGCGTGATATCACCCGTCAGCCAATACAGCTTATCGGCATAGTTGATATTGTTGATGTAATCGGTGGACCACCACTCATTTTCAATGTTGAGCTTGCTCTCGGGGATGCGGTTGAAGTTGTACATAAGTCCCGTTGCAGCCAGACCGATGTCGTAATACTGATAGCCGACCAGCACGTCGTAATCCGTCGCACCGGAGGTCAGAATGGGCGTTACCGCATTGGAGATACCCTGAACCGTGGATACCTCATTACCGGTCAGGGTAACGTGGAAGCGCTCCTCTACAGCCTCGTTACGCGCGTACATGGCGTCGTTGATCAAATCGCCATTGGTCTCCTCAGCGTCAACAGAGCAGCCGTCCTTGGCGCCGTTTTTGTCAAAATATGCGAACACGATCTCCATGCCGCCCAGGTCCTTGTCCACAAGATCATCCAACCAAGGATCCTCTTTTTCGGGAGCGTCGGGCGTATCCTCCACTCCCTGCGAGGGTCCGTCCGGATCATCCGCAGGATCATCCTCAGCGCATGCCATCAAAGCACCGGCACACATCAGAAGTGCCAGCATCAGGCACAGTATTTTTTTCATCATGATCATCTCCTCCATGATTTCAAGATAACTCATTATAGCAAATTCATATGTCTTTGTCAATAGGTTTCAACAAAAAAGTGTAATCGGTTACGCAATTTTCGAGAGCTCTCGCCGCGTTTGGTCATAACAAATAAATGATATGGCATATGCCATTCAAAATCCGTCGTTTCGCCACTTGACTTTAGTCGACTAAAGTGGTAGAATATTATGGTATAATGAAGAAATATTTTTTGCACATCGGAGACAAGCATTTATGAACATTGATTCTACCGTTTTACGCCGCGAGGAAGACGTTTCCCTGCGCTTGCGGACGCTGTATCGCCAATACGGATATACCACGTTCAAAATGAGCAAATTCGAGGAGTACGATCTGTACGTTCGAAACAAGGACTTTCTGACGGCAGAGCGTGCCATTACCTTTACCGATACCGACGGCAAGCTGCTGGCTCTCAAGCCGGACGTAACGCTGTCAATCATAAAAAATTCCGGTGACATCGAGGGACAGACGTATAAGGTCTGCTACAACGAAAACGTCTACCGCATATCCGAGAGCACCCACACCTGGCGCGAGATTCCGCAGGTAGGCTTGGAGTGCCTTGGTGTGGTCGATCTGTATCAGAAGAGCGAGGTGCTCTACCTTGCTGCCAAGAGCCTTGAAATTCTTGACAACAGCTATCTGATGGACATCTCTCACATCGGCATGCTGCAGGGTGCCTTGGAGCTGATCGATGACGACAAGGTGCTGCGGGATCGTATGATGCACGCCGTCGGACAGAAGAATGCCGATGAGGTCAGACGCATGCTCGGTGAGGGCTTGATCGATAACCGCGCCGCCGATATTTTCATCACGCTGCTCTCCTCGGACGGTATGCTTTGTGACGTTCTGCCGACGCTTGGCGCGCTGTGTGTCAACGACACCATGCAAAGCGCGGTCGAGGAGCTGCGCGTGCTGTCCGACATTCTCGCCCAGGAGAGCGACGTCATCTCGCATCTGCGCCTGGACTTTTCGGTCGTCAACAGCATGAGCTACTACAGCGGACTTCTGTTCCAGGGATTCATCCCCGGCATTCCCCAAAGCGTGCTCTCCGGCGGTCAGTACGACAAGCTGATGCGCAAGATGGGACGCCGCGCCGATGCCATCGGCTTTGCGGTCTATCCCGACCTTCTGCAGCATCGTCCCGGTGACCGTGCCCGCGCCAATGACGCCGACGTACTGCTTCTTTACACCGCCGACGATAACACCGCACAGCTGCACCGCACCGTGCGCGAGCTAATCGCACAGGACTTGCGTGTTCGCTGTGCCACCGCCGTTCCCGATAAAATGACCTTCGGTCGCATCGTCAAGCTGAGCGACCTGCACAAGGAGGTATGACCCATGGAAATGATCAATATTGCTCTGCCCAAGGGTCGCCTTGGTGAGAAAGTTTACAGCATGTTCGAGGCGGCAGGCTACGAGTGCCCCTCTATCAAGGAGGTCAACCGCAAGCTGATCTTCACAAACGCCGATAAGGGCGTCAGCTTTTTCTGGGTCAAGCCCAGCGACGTTGCCATCTACGTTGAGCGCGGTGCTGCCGATATCGGCGTGGCAGGACGCGACATTCTGCTGGAATACCGTCCCGACGTTTACGAGCTGCTGGACTTGGATCTTGGCAAATGCCGCATGGCGGTCGCAGGCCCCTCCGACTTCCGCGACGATCCGACCAAGACGCTGCGCGTTGCCACCAAGTTTGAGCGCATTGCCCGCACCTATTACGCAGGACTTTGCCGCGACATCGATATCATTCATCTCAATGGCTCCATTGAGCTGGCGCCGATCCTTGGTCTGTCCGACGTTATTGTGGATATTGTCGAGACCGGCAGCACGCTCAAGGAAAACGATCTGGTCGTGCTTGAGAACATTCTCCCCATCAGCGCACGCCTGGTCGCCAATAAATCCGCATTCAAATTCAAGCACGATACCATTCGTGATATCACCGCAGGGCTGTCCGCACAGGTGAATGCCCGCAAAGCCGAGAAGGCTTAACGCAAAGACAAGAGGTACTTTTTTATGATCCGTATTTTGAATATGTCCGAGGTGTCCCGCGACGAGATCTTCGCTCGCGCCGAGACCATCACCTCGGTGGAAGATATCGTCACCGGCATCATTGCCAACGTCAGAGCCAACGGCGACGCTGCGCTGCGCGAATACTGCGAGAAGTTTGACAAGGTCAGCCTTGATACCTTCCGCGTCACCGACGAGGAGATCGCTGACGCGCTGACGCAGGTCGAGCCCGAATTTCTGAACGTACTGCGCGAGGCGGCCAAGAACATCCGCGCTTTCCATCAAAAGCAAGCCCGTCAGGGCTTTGTCATGACCGAGCAGGACGGCGTGGTCCTCGGTCAGAAGGTGACGCCCATTGACCGCGTCGGTCTGTACGTACCCGGCGGCACGGCAGCCTACCCCTCTACCGTACTGATGGACAGCATCCCTGCCATAATCGCAGGCTGTCCCCGCATTGTCATGGTCACCCCTCCCGGCCGCGACGGTCGCGTCAATCCCGCCATCCTGTCGGCTGCTCACATCGCCGGCATTACCGAGATCTATAAGATCGGCGGCGCACAGGCCGTTGCCGCGCTGGCATACGGCACTGAGAGTATCCCCAAGGTTGACAAGATCGTCGGCCCCGGCAACGCTTTTGTCGCCGAGGCAAAGAAGCAGGTGTTCGGCATGGTGTCCATCGACATGATCGCCGGCCCCTCCGAAATTCTGATCGTTGCCGATCAGACGGCAAATCCCCGTTACGTCGCCGCTGACCTGCTTTCGCAGGCCGAGCACGACAAGATGGCCTCCGCGGTTCTCGTTACCGACGACGCCGCACTGGCAGAAGCCGTTGCCACGGAGATTGAGGCGCAGCTGGCCATTCTGCCCCGCGCCGAGATCGCTCGCACCTCGATCGATACCAACGGCAAGATCATTGTCACTGCAGACCTTGATGCAGCCATCGACGTTGCCAACGAGCTGGCGCCCGAGCATCTGGAGCTTGCCGTGGACGATCCCTTCAAGTGGCTCAGCGCTGTCAAGCACGCAGGCTCGATCTTCATGGGTCACAACTGCCCCGAGTCGCTGGGCGACTATCTTGCAGGCCCCAACCACACGCTGCCCACCTCCGGCACGGCACGCTTCTCCAGCCCCTTGTCGGTGGATGATTTCGTCAAAAAGACGCAGTTCTCTTACTTCACCCGCGACGCGCTGCGCCGCGTTGCCGACAACGTGCACCTGTTCGCGACCAAGGAAGGCCTTGACGCACACGCAAGAGCGGCAACCATCCGCTTTGAGGAGGACGAGCAATGAGCCGCTTTTTCTCCGCACGCCACGCCGCGCTGGACGCCTACGTTCCCGGTGAGCAGCCGCGTGACCGCAAATACATCAAGCTCAACACCAACGAGTCGCCCTTCCCGCCTCACCCCGCAGTCGCCGAGGCTGTGGCAGCCGAGGCCGGACAGCTGCAGCTGTATTCCGACCCGACCATGAAGGCTTTGAGCGAAGCCATGGCGGCAACGCTTGGCGTCACGCCCGCACAGGTACTAATGGTCAACGGCTCGGACGAAGCGCTCAACTTCGCCTTCTGGGCGTTCTGCGACGAGACGCACCCCATTGCCTACCCTGCCATTAGCTACGGCTTTTATTCGGTCTTTGCCGCGCTGCATCATATTCCCGCCCGTGAGATTCCCTTGCGTGAGGACTTTTCGATCGACTACCGCGACTATTGCGGCTTGGATTGCGCCATCGTCATTGCCAATCCCAATGCCCCCACGGGTCTTGCGCTGCCGCTTTGCGAGATCGAAGAGATCGTCAAGAGCAATCCTGACCACCCCGTTATTATCGACGAGGCATACGTGGATTTCGGCGCCGAGAGCGCGATTGCGCTTCTGCCCAAATACCCCAATCTGATGGTGGTCGGCACGTTCTCCAAATCCCGCTCGCTGGCGGGTGCGCGCTTGGGCTTTGCCATCGCCGCCCCGGAGATGATCGCCGATCTGAACACTATTAAATACTCCACCAATCCCTATAACGTCAACCGCATGACCGCAGCCGCAGGTCTTGCCACGCTTGCCCACAACGACGAGGCCATGGCAAACTGCCGCACCGTCGCCGCGACGAGAGAGCGAGTCAAAACGCAGCTGCGAGAGATGGGCTTTGACGTCACCGACTCCAAGGCTAACTTCCTGTTCGCGGCGCATCCCGCCGTCAGCGGCGAATCCCTCTACCAAGCCCTGCGCGAGCGCGGCATTCTCGTTCGCCACTTCTCTACCCCCGCCATTGCCAATTACAATCGTATCACGGTCGGCACCGATGCCGAAATGGACGCACTGATCGCTGCCATCCGTGAAATTCTCTGATGTGTGAAAGGAAATCCGATCATGAGCAGAAGTACGCAAATTCAAAGAAAAACCGGCGAGACCGACATTACCCTGGCCCTCAATCTTGACGGCTGCGGAGAGAGCGACGTAGACAGCGGCTGTGGCTTTCTTGATCACATGCTGACACTGTTTGCCCGTCACGGCAGATTCGATCTGACACTGTCCTGCGCGGGAGACGTGCAGGTAGACGATCACCACACCGTCGAAGATATCGGCATATGCCTTGGCGAGGCGTTTTTGGAGTGTCTTGGTGACAAGCGCGGCATCACTCGCTACGGTGATATCACGCTGCCCATGGACGAGGCGCTCATTCTGTGCGCTGTCGATCTGTCCGGCAGAGGTGTGCTGGGCTATGCGCTGGACATCCCCACCGAGAAGGTCGGCACGTTTGACACCCAGCTGTGCGAGGAGTTCTTCGCCGCCTTTGTGCGCGAGGGTCGCATGGCGCTGCACCTGCGCCAGCTGGCCGGAAGCAATTCTCACCACATCATCGAAGGGGCATTCAAGGCGGCAGCTCGTGCGCTGCGTCAAGCCGTTGCCGTCGATCCCGACGCCGAGGACGAGATCCCCTCGACCAAGGGCATTCTGTAATTTCATCCAACGAGGTAATTTTCATGAAACGTATCGGTATTGTTGACTACGGTGTCGGCAATCTGTTTTCTCTGCGCTCATCCTTGACAGCGATCGGTGTTGAGCCGGTCGTATCGGGCGACCCCGCTGTGCTCTCGGCGTGCGAGCGCATCATTCTCCCCGGCGTGGGTGCGTTCGGCGACGCTGCCGACAAGCTGCGCGCCACGGGTCTTGACCGCTTTTTGATCGAACAAGCTGCCGCCGGTAAACCGCTGATGGGCATTTGCCTTGGCATGCAGCTGCTGTTTGAGAAAAGCTATGAGTTCGGTGAGCACCAGGGCCTTGGCCTTCTGCGCGGTAGCGTCGTTCCCATGGTCGACCGCATCCCCGAAGGCGCAAAGGTTCCCCAGATCGGCTGGAACGCGCTGAAATTGACCCAAGACAATCAAAACACCATGCTCAAGTACGTCAAGGACGGCGACTGCGTGTACTTTGTTCATTCCTTCTTTGCCACCGGCTGTGAGGACAGCCTGGCAGCGACCACCAATTATTACATCGACATGACGGCGGCCGTTGCCAAAGGCAACGTCTGCGGCTGCCAGTTCCATCCCGAAAAGAGCGGCGAGGTCGGACTCAGCATTCTGCGCGCCTTTTGCGGACTTTGACGGAGGTATTTTATGTCAGAGCTGCTTGAAATCGTTATGATTCTGAGTTTTGGTGCCTCCTGGCCGTTCAACGTGGTCAGATCCTTCAAGGCACGCACCGCCAAAGGCAAAAGTCCCACGTTCATGCTACTGATCATTTTCGGCTATATCGCCGGTATTGCCTCCAAATTTCTCAACGAGGCGTACATGGCGGCCTTCTCCGAAAAATGGTACGTTCTGTTCTTCTATTTACTCAATCTTATCATGGTCGCCATCGATTTTTGCCTGTATCTGCGCAACCGCCGCCTTGATCGGCTGGCGGAGCAAAAGGAGGTAGCATAAATGAAAATTCTTGCCATCGGAAACAGCTTTTCTGACGACGCGACCCGTTATCTGCACGCCGTTGCG
>JAEIGA010020466.1_pt1 | contig 10089 bp, 7 predicted proteins | sample 9270691 | NCBI WGS metagenome assembly JAEIGA01 (sample SAMN17057246, study PRJNA624740) | gut metagenome | biome: biome; isolation source: fecal sample | host: Bos grunniens | place: China: Xizang | collected 2019
CAAATCGAATCTTTCAAAAAGCAATCACCGAGCGTGATATGCTCCTTACTTTTTCCCCGTCAGCACGTCGCTCTCCATCACGATGGTCACGGGGCCGTCGTTGACGAGGGACACCTGCATATCCGCGCCGAACACCCCGTGCCCAACGTGGCGCACAAGCCCCGCGGCGCGCTCAAGGAACAATTCGTAGAGGCGATTTGCCTCGGCAGGGGCGGCCGCACCCAGAAAATCGGGGCGGTTGCCGTGCCTGTAATTGGCCAGCAGGGTGAACTGGGATACTACCAGCATCTCACCGTCGATGTCCTGCACCGAGCGGTTCATCTTGCCGTTTTCATCTTCAAAAATGCGCAGCTTGACCATCTTAGTCAGCAGCTTGTCGAGGTCTGCCTCGGTATCACCCTCGGCGACGCCCAGAAGAACCAGCAGCCCGTGTCCGCATTCGCCGACACGCTCGCCGTCCACATCTACCGAAGCCGAGCGGACTCGTTGAATTACAGCCTTCATGGGGATACCTCCTTATGCGAATCCGCGGACAATGTCCACGACGTTCTTGACCGAGCGCAGGCGGCTGACGATGGAGTTATAGTGCTCCACGTTCTTACAGCTCACCGTGAAATTCAGGATAACTCGGCCCCCGCCCGCGGACTGGGAATTGACCTGCAGAATGGACACCTTCATCTCGGCGAGTGCGGTGGACACGTCGGCCAGCACGCCCACGCCATCCTCGGTGTAGACCTGCAGATGCGCCTCATAGACGCTCTTGGCGTCGGGGGCCTCCCACCACGCCATCTTCCAGCGGTCTGCCATATCGGGATTCCGCATACCCTGCGTGGCGTTGGGGCAATCCACCTTATGGATGGAAATACCGTATCCCTTGGTCACAAAGCCTACCACGCGGTCGCCGGGCAAAGGGTTACAGCAACGGGCAAACTTGACCGAGCAGCCCTCGGCACCGTCCACCACAATGCCGCTGTTGGACTTGAGGTGACGGGGGCGGTTCTCGGTAACCACCTGCTCCACGGTCATCTCGGCGGGGGCAACCTCCTCGGTCGCATCGGGGCGAAGAGCCTCAAGCTCACTCTTCAAACGGCGGATGACCTTGGTTACGGTCAACTCACCGTAACCAATGGAGTTATACAGATCGTCGGCGGTGTTGTAGCCAATACGCTGGGCAATGGACTCCACCATCTCCTGCCGCTCGCTCTCCGAAAGACGGGGTGCGAGCTTCTTGAACTCGGCATCCAGCGCGGCGCGTCCCATGACGATGTTGTCAGCCCGCTTCTCGCGCTTGAACCACAGGCGGATCTTGTTGCGAGCCTCACTCGTACGCACGATCTTGAGCCAGTCGCGGCTGGGGCCCTTGGAGGCCGAAGACGTGAGGATCTCCACGATCTCGCCGTTCTCCAGCACGCGGTCGATGGGCACGATATTGCCGTTAATCTTGGCACCGATCATCTTGTTGCCAACCTCGGAATGGATGGCATAGGCAAAGTCGATGACGGTCGAGCCCTGCGGCAGGGCCTGCACGTCGCCCTTGGGGGTGAACACGAACACCTCGTCGTGGAAAATGTCGATCTTGAGGGCGGTCATGAACTCCTCGGGATCGCGGGTGCCGTCCTCGGTTTCGATCAGGCGGGCGATCCACTCCAGCTTCTTGTCGAGATCGGCCTGGGAGGTCGCGCCCGACTTGTACTTCCAGTGAGCCGCCACACCGTATTCGGCGATATGGTGCATCTCCCAGGTACGGATCTGTACCTCAAAGGGAATTCCATCCCGTCCGATGACGGTAGTGTGTAGCGAGCGATACATATTGGGCTTGGGGATGGAAATATAGTCCTTAAAGCGCCCGGGGATGGAGTTGAACATCTCGTGGATGATACCCAAAACGGTATAGCACTCCAGCTCGGTATCCACGATGATACGCATGGCGTAGAAATCGTAGATCTCGTCAAAGCTCTTGTTCTGCTTGAACATCTTGCGGTAGATGCTGTATACCGTCTTGATGCGTCCCTCCAGCGTGAAGCGGATGTTGTTCTCCACCAGCTTATCCGACACGATGGAGCGAATGTTTTCTATGAAATTCAGGCTCTGCCCGTACTTGCGCTCGATCTCCTCGCGTACTTGGGCGCAACCGATGGGATCAAGGTACTGCATACCGAGATTCTCAAGCTCCTGCTTGATCTTCTGCATACCGAGGCGGTGCGCCAGCGGGGCGTAGACCTGCATGGTTTCAAGCGCGGTGATGCGGCGCTTGTGGTCGGGCTTGGCGTCCAGCGTGCGCATATTGTGCAGGCGGTCGCAGAGCTTGATGAAGATGACGCGCACATCCTTGGACATGGCGAGCAGCATCTTACGGAGGTTCTCAATGTGCGCCTCCTCCTTGTCCTCCACCTGCAGGGCCACCAGCTTGGTCAGACCCTCGACCAGCATGGCAACGTCGTTGCCGAAGCGCTTGGTGATCTCACGGCAGTTGGTCTTCTCGCCGCAATCCTCCACGGTATCGTGGAGCAGGGCGGCGCAAATGGAGTCGGTATCCAGCTCCAGCCCCGCTACGATCTCGGCAACCGCGATGGGGTGGGTAATATAGGCTTCTCCGCTGGCACGGAACTGACCGTCGTGGAGCTTTGCGGCATAGTCGTACGCCGCCTGGATCTTATCGAGGTCGTATTTCTTGCCCGTGGCACGCAGAATATCCAGTAGTCGGTCAATGCCGACATGAACAGTTTGTTCCATACAGTATCCTTTCGGAATGAATTAAAATTCAAATGGTCTTATCATGTAGAGCATCACAATATCCGCATAGGGCGGCAGCGCAGGCCGCAAAACAGCGGAGATGCCTCCACCGAGGTCTTGGGCGCATCGAAATTCACCTCAAAGACGAACACGCCGCCGTCCAGCTCCTCCACGCGGCACACGCCCATCTCTCCCATAATGTGAAAGATCAGACGGAGCTTAACGGGGCCGATAGGAAAGCCCTCCCCGCCCGAAAGACGCGCGGTGATCTCCCGCTCGGAGATGGTATGAAGGCCCGCGCGGGCATCGCGGCGAAGGATGGTAAACACCCGCGCTACATCCTCGCGCTCGGGTGCCGTTCCCTCATCCGAGCGCATAGCGCCGCCGCCAAGGATCTCCTCAAAGCGGGCACGTGCGGCGCGGCAGGCGGCGGTGTGACTCTCAGCCACGCGCAGATCCTGCACCACGAGCTGCAGACTCTGCACACCCTGATAATCGTTTACGTTGAGCTGGAACAGGATGTCGGCGCGATCCCCTGAAACTACGGGCAACCGCGCGGGAGACGTACCGAACCATACGGCCTGCAGGGACATACCGTTCGCCATCAGCACGAGCTTTGTGTGCTTCCCTGCCCCCAGCGGGATGATGCGCTGTACCGTCGCGTCACGCAAAAGGAAGACGGGGGTGTGGTTGCCTACGCCAAAGGGCTCAAGGCGCTCCAGCTCGCGAGCCTGCTCCATGGTCAGGTCGGCGGTCGTGATCTCACAGTCGGCCTCGTAGCGAACGGCGGTCATCTCGTCGGTCAGGTGGGCGGCGGCATACTCGTTGATGCGCTCGCGGAAGGCGGGTATGTCGCGGCGGCGCACCGTCAGTCCCGCCGCCAGCTCGTGGCCGCCGAAGCGCACAAGCAGATCCTCACAGTAGGACAGCGCGTCCACCAGATTCATGCCCTTGACGCTTCGTCCCGAGCCCTTGCCGATATCCTCGTCCGAAGGAGCGCCCGTAACGGCACCGTCAAAGGAAATGAGGATGGAGGGGAGCCCGTATTTCTCGGTCAGGCGGGAGGCAACGATGCCCACAACGCCCTGCATCCAATCGTCATTTTCCAGCACGAGAATGCGATTACCAAGGGTTCTTCCCCCGGCCGCCTCGGCGGCAATCTGCGCCTCAATGATGGAAAGTGCCTGCTCGGCAATGCGGTTTTCTTCCGCCTGCCGACGGGTATTGATCTCGCACAGCTCCTCGGCCAGCGCGGCGGCACGCTCGGGAGAATCGGCAAGCAGCAGCTCCACCGCCCGCATAGCGTGGGAAACACGTCCCGCGGCGTTGATGCGGGGGGCTATGCCGTAGCCCACCAACCCCGAATTGACCTTGCGGCGCGGTTTTTTTACGGGTTTTCCCTGCCCGTCCGCGGCAGGGCGGGTCTGCCCGCTCCCCGAAATGGCATCCAGAAGAGCAGCAAGCCCGGGGCGCTCGGTACGGTTCAGCATAGCCAGTCCGCGGGACACGATAAAACGGTTCTCACCGTCCAGCGGCATAACGTCGGCAATGGTGCCGATGGACACCAGATCCATAAACTGACGGCCGACGGCCTCCAGCGCCTCGATGGGCGACACAGAAGCACGAGCCGCCTCACACGCACACATGAATTTGAACACTACGCCCACGCCCGCCAGTTCCTTGAAGGGATAGGGGCAATCGGGGCGGTGGGGATTGACCACGGCGGCGCAATCGGGCAGGTCGGTATAGCACTCGTGGTGATCGGTCACCACGGTATCCACACCCAGCGAGTCGGCGTAGGCGATCTCGTCGCGCGCCGTGATACCCGTGTCCACCGTAATGATGAGGGTCACGCCCTCCTCGGCCAGCCGACGGACGGCGTCGATGGACATGCCGTAGCCCTCGGTGGCGCGGTTGGGTATGTAGCAGGTGACCTCTGCCCCCAGCGACGTGAGGTAGAGATAGAGCGAGGACAGCGAGGTCACGCCATCCACGTCGTAGTCGCCGTAGACCGCGATCTTCTCCCCTGCCTGCACGGCGCGGAGAGTGCGCTCGACCGCGCGCTCCATATCCGCCATCTGCATGGGATCGTGCCACACGCGCTCGTCGTTGCCGAGAAACAGCTCGGCAGACGCGGGGGTATCGTATCCGCGCTCGGCGAGGATACGCGCCGTAAGCCGCGTCACACCCAGCGCGTCCGAAAGGGCGTCGATGACCGTGTCCCTCTCTCCGCCGTTCTCTTCATACAGAACGGCCCACACACGCTCCCGCGCTCCGTTTTGGTTCTTCATATCATTCATGTCAATCTCCATTCCGCCACGCAGTGGCGGCGCAAATACCTTTTGAAATTCATCTGACACCCGTGGGGGATGGGTGCGCCGTTTCCCTACGAAACGGCTGACAGTATCCGCCCGATACTCGTTCTCCGATCGGGCGCCCCCGTTATATCATCAAATCTCTTTGGAAAATCGCCCTCTCACCCGATTTCGTCGGGAGCTCTCCCATAGGGAGAGGTGGCACGCCCGTTCGGGCGTGACGGAGAGGGATATTCGTAGAGAAATTGAGGGTTCGTGGTTAGGTTCGTGCGTCCGCAGGCGGCGCGTACCGAGCCAGAATCGCCTCGGCGACCTTAAGCCCATCCACAGCCGCGCTGGTGATGCCACCCGCGTAGCCCGCGCCCTCACCGCAGGGGTAAAGTCCCCGCTCGCCGAGCGCGCACAGATCCTCACCGCGCAGAATACGCACGGGCGCGGAGGTGCGGGTTTCGGCGGCGGACAGGACGGCATCCGGCATGGCGTACCCACGGATCATGCGGTCAAACGAGCGCAATCCGTACTGAAGGGAGGCACACACGAACGGCGGCAGCACGTCGGACACGGGAGCCGGGCGGAAATGCCCGCCGCCCCGATACGAGGGTTGCACCCGCGTGGGCTCGTGGACCGCGCCCTCGCCCGCCAGGAAATCTCCCACGGTCTGCACGGGCACGTCGTAATTCAAGCCGCCCGCCGCAAAAGCGGCGCGCTCAATGCGCCGCTGGAAGGCGATGGCACCCAGCGCGCGCGAGCCCTCCACGGGCTCGATGTCCTCGGGCTGCACCGAAACGGCGATCGCGGCATTGGAATTCACGCCGTCACGGGCGCGGTAGCTCATGCCGTTGACCACCACGGTATCCTCCTCGGAGGCGGCGGCGACCACCTCTCCTCCCGGACACATACAGAAAGTATATACACCGCGCTCACCGCGGGTGTCCGACAGGCGGTATTCCGCCGCGCCGAGATCGGGATGCCCCGCCGCCGCGCCGTAGAACAGCCTGTCCACGTCGCTCCGCAGATGCTCGATACGCACGCCCACCGAGATGGGCTTTGCCTCAATGGGCAGTCCACGGTCAATCAGCATACGGTAGGTATCCCGCGAGCTGTGCCCGATGGCCAGCACGATCACGCCGGCGGACAGCTCACCCTTGCTCGTTCTGACCGAGTAGGTACCGTCGGACAGACGTTCGTAGCCGTCCATGCGGCAACGGTAGATCACCTCGCCGCCCATCGCGGCAATCTCGTCCAGCATACGGCTGACCACCGTACGCAGTATATCCGTGCCCACGTGGGGCTTAGCCTGCAATGTAATATCCTCGGGCGCGCCCATGTCGCGCAGGGTATCCAGCACGAAGGCGCACCGCGGGTCGTGAATACGGGTGAGGAGCTTACCGTCCGAGAACGTACCCGCGCCGCCCGCGCCAAACTGAATATTGGATTCGGTATCGAGATATCCCTCGCGGCAGAAGCGATCCACCGCCGCCACGCGATCCTCAACCGAGTCACCGCGGTCAATGAGAATGGGCGCGTAGCCCTCCCGTGCCAAAAGGTAGGCGCAAAACAGCCCCGCGGGGCCCATACCCACCACCAGCGGACGGGCAGCGAGAGTCTCGTCCCCCCGCACGACCGTCAGGGACGTGGGCTCAAAGGGCTTGGCTCCCGCGCGAAAGAGAACATCCTCACGCAGTCCCGCTGTTCCCCGACTCTCGCAGAGAACCGAGTAAACGAGGCGGATATCATCCCGCCGACGAGCATCCACCGATTTTTTATAAAGGCGAAAATGAAGCGGCCCGGTCGGTATCCCGGCACGCTTCATTTTTTTCTCCGCTTTGCCGATCACCTCGGACTCGGGTGTTCCGACGGGCACCGAGATGCCCTCGATGATCGCCGCTTGGTATACCGTGTGCTTCATTCAAATCTCCATTAACCTTTGCTTTCGGATTGCGGCGGTTTCAGGCCGCCCCTCTTGGGGTGCTTGACGGATGGCCCCGCGCGGGGTCATCCGTCAGAAAACACGCACTCGTATGTTCAAATCATGAGAACTCGCAGGGATCCCGTCACGCAGCGGGTGCCTCCCCGACCGTGTCCTCGCCATCCTCGGTTCCCTCACCCGCGTCGGTAGCGGGCTCCTCTGCGGAGGAGTCCACGGTTCCCTCTTCGGTTGCGGCAGGCTCGGTAACCTGCGGCGGCTGTTCGGTGTTTTGCAGATGGGTACCCGCTACGTAGAGCCACACGAGAATGGCCGCCGCCAGACAAACGAACAACGCACTCGGATCAAACTCCACCCGTTCACGGCGGATCTCCACCTTGCGGGAATATTTATTTTTTTTGAAAAAACGATATTTCGCCATGCTGTTTCAGCCCTATATCCTTTCCGTCTTTCGCCGCGGATTACGCGCCGCGGCTCATGCTTCCTCTGTGGAATCACTGTTGCTCTCCGCGGCGGTTTCCGACTTCGTTTTAGGAATGGTCACGGGAGTATCCGCTTCGGGGGCAGGTGTGGGAATCACGTCAACGCGGCGGTCACGCTCGTCAATCCCTGCGGATTCCGTCGCGCCGATCGTTGAAGATTCTGCCGTTTTGGAGGTTTTCGGGGTTTTCGAAGGCTTCGCACCCTTGGCGGACTTCGATGCTTTAGCCGATTTTCCACTCTTGGCCTTTTTACCGTTCCCCGCCGCATCCTTGAGGGAGTACCGCTTACCCTCACGTTCGCTCTTTTCCAGCGACACACCCGTGAGCAGAAGGAACAGATCTTGCCGCAGAGAATTCTGAATGAGTTTCAGCGATTCCTCATTGCGCAAATCGGCAGCGTTTCGGTTGTAATCACGCTTGAGAAATCCCGAATTGGCCACAGAAATAATATGCTTTTCCTCGGACACCACGACGACCACGCAGTCACTCACCTCAGACACACCAATGGCGGCACGATGGCGCGTACCCATACCGCGAGCCACGTCCTCGTTGGTGGTCAGGGGAAGCTTACAGCCCGCCGCCACCACGCGATTGTTACGGATCAGTACCGCGCCGTCGTGCATGGGAGAGCGGTTCACGAAAATATTGGCCAAAAGGCTGGAGGACACCTGCGCGTCCAGCATATGCGCCTTGGTGGCATATTCGCCGAGAGGGGTCGAGCATTCGATGACGATGAGAGCGCCATCCTCCTCAGACTGGGCAATCTGGCACACCGCCTCTACCACCTCGCTGATGGTGTGAATGAGGGTAGATCGATCCTGATCGTTGCCACCCAGCAAAAAGCCGAAAGGGGACGATCCCAGTTTTTCCAGCGCATCGCGGATCTCGGGCTGGAAAATCACGGCGAGAAGCACGATACCGAAGGGCGCAATGCCCGACAAGAGCTGGTATACCGCGCGAAATTGAAAAATGTCGCTCAGCGCGTAGAAGGCGAGAATGAACACCAGTCCCATCGCCAGCTTGGCGGCTCGGCGTCCTTTAACAAACATATAAATGCCGTACAGAATCGCGGTCAGAATGAGAATATCCAGCGCATCAGAAACGCTGAAATTCCGAATCGGCTCCAGTATGTATTTCTTACCAAAATCCATGAGGCCCTCGCCAATTCGGGTTGCCATCATGCACCCCATAAGTCCACCGCCTTTCACTACCGATCGCAGCACCGGATACGCGACCGTCAAAAAAGTTTATATTGATTTATTATACCATATATAATATCCAATTACAATACCCTTGTCAAAATTCAAAAAAATGTTACAATCGCACGCTGCTTTTCGTCCCAAAACGGGGGTGAAATCACCCCCGCTTACCCCCTGTTTCGTCACCATCGGACACTCGGACACCGCTCTCGTCGCCGTCAATCAATTCACCCACCGTCACGAGACGGTAACCCCGCTCAATGAGCGCGGGTATGACCAACCGCAGAGCCTCGGGCGTGGGGCTGTTATGCCCGATAAAATCATGCATGAGAATGATGTCCCCCGCCTCCACCTCGTCCAGAATATGCTGCGCGATGGCGGCGGGCGGCGTATGCGCCCAATCCAAGGTGTCAATATCCCACAGAACGATGCGGTAGTCCAGCTCGGCCGCCGCCTGCCGCAGACCGTCGTTCATACACCCCTCGGGTGGACGGACGAAGCGAGGACGGTACTCGGCCACCGAAGATATAGCGTCCTCGCAGGCCAGAATCTCCTCGCGGATCTCGTCCGCCGTCATTTTCCGCAGGCGGTGGTGAGAAAAGGTGTGGTTGCCAATCTCGTGCCCCGCCTCCAGCACGGCGGTAGCGGCATCGGGGTAGTAGCCCACGTTCTCCCCAACCATGAAAAACGTAGCGCGGACCCCGTACTCGGCAAGAATGGAAAGGATCTCGGGCGTGTAGCGCGGATGGGGGCCGTCGTCAAAGCTGAGCGCAATCTCCATGCGATCGTTTTTCCTGCTGTGATATACGATTTCCTCACGGCCGCCTCCCTCGGCGGCACACGCCTGATCCTCGCCGTCCACCGCCGATTGCATCACAACCGATACCCCTTCATTTGCGGACGTACGCCCCCACAGCCACAGAGCCGTGGCAACCAAGGCGAGCAGGATTACAGCGCCGATCACCCACGCGGCCCGCCGTATCCGTCCGCCGCCGAGCGACTCACATCCGCCCATCGAACGATTGCCCCTTGCCATACCTGCCTCCTTACTCACCGCGCGCCAAATCGCCCGCTCGCTTCCCTACCAGGTCATCCAGCGTACCGAAGCGATACCCCTGCGACTTCAGCTCACGAAGCACGTCACCGAGGATGGTGGCGTTGGTCGCCGAGGTGGGGTGAAGCAGGATCACCGCGCCGTTGTGGACGTTGTCCAGAATCTTCTTTTTTGCGGCCTCGGGGGCGGGCTGCTTGCCGTTATCCCAATCGGCATAGGCAAAGCTCCAGAAAATGGTCTTGTACCCAAGATCCTTTGCCCGGCAAAGCATTTCCTTGTCAAACTTTCCCTCCGGCGGGCGAAAATATTTCGCCATCTCCACTCCCGTGCAGTCGCGGCAAGCATCCTCCATGCGCCCCAATTCGGCGGAGAATTCCTC
>JAEIGA010020467.1_pt1 | contig 10089 bp, 5 predicted proteins | sample 9270691 | NCBI WGS metagenome assembly JAEIGA01 (sample SAMN17057246, study PRJNA624740) | gut metagenome | biome: biome; isolation source: fecal sample | host: Bos grunniens | place: China: Xizang | collected 2019
ATCGCCATCGGCCCACACCATAGGGAACCAATCCTTAGCCTTACCAAAGCGGGTAGCATAGATAGCGTAGGTACGGTTATTTGCATCAGCCTTAGAGGCATCAGCCATAAACCATAGGTGGTCGAGTTTCGAAGGGAAGTAATACTCCGTAACACGCCACTCGCCATCGAGCCACACCTCAGTCCAGCTATGGTTACCGCGGTTATCGTGCCAAGATGCCGTACCTGCAAAGCGCGCAGGGATACCTACAGCACGGTAGGCATCAACGAGCAAGATAGCCAAGCCTGTGCACGAAGCCATACCCTGACGCATACTCTCGCGTGGGCTCTGGTTGGTCTTCTCACGCTTAGTATTGTAGTCTACACCTGTAAGGCGTGGAATATTGGCATTTACAGCGCAGATAGCATCGTACATAGTTGCACAACCCTCCACCTCTGGGGCAAAGAGTTCGTATAGCTCCTTACGCCAAGCATCACGCACCTCATCTACAACATGGTAGGGCAACACCTCGTGGAGATATACATCCTCTGGCACAGCCTTAGCCCAAGAGTACTGCGAACGAGCAATATTTGCATAGGTTACATTCTCCTTCAAAAGCTCAAGATCCATACCCTCGCGGTCGAACTCAGGCATATTCTTTAGAAGGAATGCCATATCGCGCTTCTGGGCATCTGGAGTCTCGGCGATGAGTGTTGCAAGCTCGGCACCGCGCTCCGACTGCGCAATAATATCGGCAAGCTCCCTGTCGTTTGCCGGGTCATAGTTCTGATCGTATGGCGTAGTCTCCTCAGGCCATAGAATTACAGCAAGTGCAATAGCCACACTCGCCAACACACATAGTAAAAGTCTAAGTTTCATTATCTTATAAGTTTAAGTATTTCAACAACCTCATTTGTATCGACCGTGCGGATGGCAAACTCATCCACAGCAGCAGTGCCACCCATAGAGATGCGAGGATTGCGGTACTTCATACCTCCTGCCACCATAGTCTTTGCACTAAAGTGCAGAGCATCGACACCCACATCCATAAGTGCCTGAGCATTGGCTGCCACAACACCGCTACCAGCCATAATCTCGATGCGACCACGGCTTATCTCCACAGCACGACGGATATTCTCAATGCCATCTATAGCCTTGTCATAACCTCCTGAGGTGAGTATGCGCTTACATCCAGCCTCGATAACAGCCTCCACGGCAGCTTCATAATCCTCAGTCATATCCACAGCACGATGGAAGGTGGTCTCCATACCCTTCGAGGCCTCTACAAGGGCGCGTGTGCGCTCCACATCTACCCTACCATCAGCCGTAAGGATACCAAATACCACACCTGTAGCACCCGCCTTGCGCGCATGCTCTATATCGCGTAACATTGTCTGAAATTCATCATCCGAGTAGAGGAAATCGCCACCGCGTGGGCGTATCATCACGCTGACATCCAAGCCCTCAATCTCCGAAACACGCTCGATGGTTGCAAGCGATGGTGTTACGCCACCCTCAGCAGGTGAGGCACACAACTCCACACGATTTACTCCTAAGTTCGATGCTATTCTACACGCCTCAATAGAGTAGGCGCAAAGTTCTGTCTTTATCATACAATTTACTATTATAATTGGTCGCTATCTATGAGTTTGTTAAGCACAGCATACACCGTAAGACCAGCCACCGAACGAATACCCGTCTTATGTACAATATTCTTGCGGTGCGAGATAACGGTATGTGGCGAGATAACCAACTGCGAGGCTATCTCCTTATTTGTAAGGCCACGAGCCACAAGCACCAATACATCGCGCTCACGCTCCGAAAGTTCGTGACTGTCGCTGTAGTCGCGCTCCTTAGGTGCTGCGATAGCGTCGCACACGATGCGCTCAATGGCTTCAGGGCTATTATATGTCGTGATTATGGCGTTAAACTTACGCAACACCTCCTCGCTACATAGGGTGCTCTGTATGCCTATAACGGCGATATCATCGCACTCATTCGACTCCTCCAATTGGCGATAGAGAGCAACATCCGCTATGATAGCATCTACTTTTGAGGTGTTAACGAGTGGTAAAATATCGGCTAAGGAGCTGTATATACCTACCACATCGACCCTATTTGTACGCCCCAATATTGTGGCTATACCCTCAGCAATAATAGCGGAACTCTCTACGATGGCGACTCGTTGCAGTTTCATAATTTGCTCGTTTTAAGGTATTTATCCACTAATGGTTTGAGGATATATCGCTCTACATTGTTATGTCGACGCAGGTCATCACGAAGGGCATAGATATGCTCCAGGGTAATGATACGCAACTTCGTAGGTGCAGACTCTGGCAGGCTCTTGAAGATAAGCGAGGCTATATCATTCGACCTATCGTCGATGTCGTCGTGCGGAAGGTCGAGAAGTGTAAGGTCGGCCTGACGCGCTGTGGCGGTATCTATGACACTAAAGAGGTGCTCCTCCTCGGCACGGAAGTGGTCGACAATATACTTCATATAGTCGTCATAGAAACGACGCAACATACTACGCGAGAGGTTATCGCAACACTCCAAAATCTCCTGCAGATGTGCCGATGTGTGGGGCAACATCTTCTCGGCATAGTAGCGATGCGAGGCACGAAGATAACCTATAACCTCTGGCAACATCTCCACAGTAAGACTCTCTGCTGAGGGCTGAAAGCTATCGTTAGCGTGTATCGAACAGAGTGCCAGGAATAGTTCTGTGGTATAGCCCTCGCGCTTACACATCTGCTCCACCGAGATATCACCAAATGGAAGGCGTATATCAAGGCGCGAAAAGATGGATAGTACGGATGGCGCAGCCTCCACCAGCTCAAAGATTTGCATCTCCGGAGAGAATAATGGCAAGTATGCTCTATTTATGCTCTTATTCATTGATTATCAGTATCGTTTATCTATGTTAATCTATTATCTGTTCTTCACCTACAAAGATAACGATAATTTTTCATCCCTACAAATCCCAATATTATGGGATATACACCACACCATTTTACCTAAAATTAGCTATTGTCCACCACGAATTTTACCCACATCTTTGCACTATGAAATTTAGAGCCTTCCGCATTACACAATGCAGGGCCATATAGAGATAAATCTTTTAGTTTTTATTGGGTATTTCTCCATAGGGAGAGAGGGTCTGCTCGGCAAAGATGTCGGGCAGATCTCTTTATATCAAAATGATGCCACGGAGAGTGCCGCGACATCATTTTATGCCCTAATTCTTTGGTATCGACGAGGCCTTGACCTTAAAGAAGTTCATCGACGAGTTAGCATCCAAGATTCGGTAATCGGAGATATTACTCCATCCCGCAGGACGATCCTTAATCTCGCAATCCTCATCTGTGTCGTTATCTACATATTGACGAATCAGACTATGCCAGCCATTGATGCGAGCGATAGAGGCCTTATAGTAGAAGAGATCCTTGTTTGGATCTATAAGCTCGTTGAGCGCATCTACATATATCTTGCGATAGTCGTCGAACTTCAATATCTTACCAATAAGCGGACTACGATTTGTATCACCCCAGTTGAGTGGATCGTGACGACCTGCATCACTCTGGACACCACAGTAATTAGAGGTACCAAGCGTATTATCATAGTCGAAAGGTATGAAGAAGAATTTATAGTCGTTCTTATCCGACGAGTTGAAGTAGATGTAGAAGTTATTGTTATTATTCCAATAGTCATCCCACATACCCACAACAACATTCACCGCATAGGTGCGAAGCAACAACTCTACATCACACACCGAGGCTATCCAATCGTGAAACTCCTGACCCTGAAGCTGCGTAAGCTTACGGCTGAACTCTATAAGCTGCTCCTTTGCCTCCTCGAAGTTCTCCATATTGCTCTTTAACTCGTACGAGTAGTTCGCACCAGACTCATCATCGTAGAAAATCGAACAATTACGAATATTGTTATAGTTTAGATCGGCACCCGAACGACACTTCCATAGATTGTGCTTATGACTGCCATATAGATCCTTGCGACGCTTAACATACTTATCATCCACAGCCTCAATAAGTTCATACACACCATAGTAGGCAGGCTGAGCATCACCCTCAACCTCTATCCACAAACGACAATAGGAACTATATGGTGCTGTCCACACACCAAAACGACGGAAGAGGTCGTAGCAATACAACTCACGGCAGTAGGCTCTATCATCCTTATGCCACTTGAGATAGAACTTGCGCACGCTACGCAACTCGTGGTCGTCATCCTTCTGATACTTATGAATGTTTAGCGTAAAGTGACAATGGTGCCAATCGGCATTATTACGCTTATGCTCCTCACCACCATTACCCTCTGGACGACGGCGCGAGGTATTACCTCTAAGGCGTAGACCCGAGTCTTCAAAAATATGCTTCTCACCCTTAGACGCGAACTCGGCATCACAGTGGATATAGTGTGTCGTTTGAGAGTCTCTATCATACTCCTTAAGCAATTCATTCCACTGCTGCTCGGTTACTTTGATATGTATCTCTGGCAACGCTGCCATATCAAAGACCCACTCCAAATCACTCGAAGACCACTGGTTAGTAGGCTTGCTACCATCTATAGGTTTCTCAACCCAATTATTTCCACCACCATCACCTTCGTCGTCACCGCCACCAAAGATTGTATCCTCATCGCTGACACATCCAACAAAGGAGAATAGAGTTGCAACACAAAGCCCTCTAACAAAAGCTCGCAAAAAATTGATTTTCATTCTATCCAATAATTAATCCCAAGGACTAAATTTACCTATTCATAGGTACGCACAAGACTATGCTATAGCCTTGTGCGATACCACATATTCTGGAATAAAGATTACAACTCCGCTCCTACGATGGCATTAGCATGGTCGCTCCACTGCTTAGCCTTCTTGTACTCCTCAACAGAATCCATAGGCACATAGATAACAAGTGTTTTTGGACATCCTGCAAAGACCTCCTCACCCATTGTTGGAGGAACTACAGCGTTGCAATATACGATATTTAGAGCGCCACAACCCTTGAACACCTTAGCCTCAATATCTGCCATACCATTACCTATAATAGCACTTACAAGAGAGGTACAACCAGCAAAGGCTGACTCGCCAAGCTTAGTTACACTATCTGGAATATTCACAAATCGAATACTTACACACTCTGCAAAGGCCTCCTTTGAAATAGTTGCAATCTGCGACTCCGCACCAAAGGTAACATCTGCAAGGGCGCTACAACCCTTGAACGCTGAGTTTGGTATTGTAACAATGCCATCAGGGATAGCAATACCCTTCAACGATGCACAACCATTAAATGCATCCTTGCCAAGAGTGTCAAGCTGCGATGCCTCACCAAAGTTCACTGTAGACAACAATGAACACTTCTTAAAGGCAGACTCATCAATCTTGGTTACAGCATCTGGGATTGCTACAGTAGTTAGGCTTGCACAATCAGCAAATGCCGACTTACTGATAGTGGTCAAATTCTCCGAAAGCATAACGCTCGCAAGTGCAGAGCAAGACTCAAAAGCACTCTTACCGATAGAGGTGATGCTCGATGGCATAATCACTGCATCCAGTGCCTTACAACCACTGAAAGCACCATCATCAATAGTAGTAACCGTAGCAGGGATAACGAAGTTATTGAGGTTTACACAGCCCTTGAATGCCTCCTTACCCACGCTCTGCAACTCAGAGGCCTCACCAAATACTACATTCTTAATGGCAGCACCACTGAAGGCCTTATCGCGAATAGTAGTCACTGCATCTGGGATGTTGATATCATAGAGCGATGTACAACCTGAGAACGCAGAAGCACTAATAGTTGTAATCGCCTCAGAAAGAGCCACACTCGATAGAAGGCTACAATTTGCAAATACGCTATCACCAATAGTAGTTAGGCTCGCTGGCATATCTACCTGCACAAGTGCGCTACAACCGCTAAAGGCAGCCTCACCCAAGCTCTCAACGCTATTTCCAAATACCACCTCCGAGATGGCATTGCAACCTGCAAAGGCATACTTACCAATATAGGTAACATCGTCGCCAACAACTACTCTATTAAACTTACCGCCATAGAATAGACCCGTTGTTGCCGATGTACCATCTGCGATATTAATATTAAACTTCAACTCACCAGCACAACCTACAAATGCTGAAGCACCGATGCTCTCAACACTCGATGGGATGGTAAGACTCGCAACAGAAGTACAACCATTAAAGCTCTTATTTCCAATACTCTTCACACTAACAGGGATGTCAAGCTCCTTAATCGAGCTACAACCGCCAAAGGCACTCTCGCCCAAGCTCTCGACACCCTCGCATAGAACAAGGCTCTCTATAGTATTACAACCATAGAAGGCGTAGTTACCGATAGACTTCACACCCTCGTTAATAACCACACTCTTAAATGCACTACCTGCAAATGGCACAGCCGTAGCGGTAGCATTCGCGATAGAGGCGTTCACAAGGAGCTCGCCACCACAACCGCTAAATGCAGATGCACCGATGGTCTCAAGACCTACAGGTAGGATAACACGCTCAACAGCAGTACAGCCACCAAAGGCATTCTTACCAATAGTTGTCAACTGAGAAGCCTCACCAAACGAAATCTCCGAAATCGAATTACAATTGTAGAAGGCGTTGTTATCAATAATCTGAATATTATCTGGGAAGACCACATTCTTCAATGAGCTACAACCACTAAAGGCACTCAAATCAATCTCCTCAACACCAGCACCCAAGACTACGCTATGGAGGTTGATACAATTAAGGAAAGCACACTCTGACACAACCTTAACACCCTCAGGGATAACGATAGCGACGAGACTCTTACATCCGCCAAAGGCGTTGTTACCGATGCTTGTCAAGTTCTGTGAAAGCTCCACATTAGAGATGTTCACACAGTTTTTGAAGGCACTGTTACCGATAGTCGTAACACCTGCTGGTATAACAACATTCTTAAGGTTGATACAGTTAGCGAAGGCCTCCTTACCGAGACTCTCCAACTGCGAACCCTCCTCGAAGGTAACATTTGCGATAGCACTACCACTAAATACACCCATACCGAGAGTCTTAACACTCTGAGGTATCAAAATATCCTCCAACTTATCACAACCCCTAAATGCGTAGTTACCAATACTATTTACGCAACCAGGGATAGCAATCTGCTTGATATTGCTACAACCCTCAAAGACCTTATCACCCAACTGAGTCACAGGGCCTGTAAAGGTAATTCTACCATAACCATTCTCATATACATTGTCCACCATGAAGCTACCGAAACTTGAGTTCTTAGGCACAAGTTTAGTATCATCCGTGGTGATATACAAAATCTCATCATCCTTAACCTCGAAGATCTCCAATAGATGGTTGCCAAGCTGAGTGATTCTGACACTCTTAGATATAGTACCCTTGCTATCTGTAAAGAGGATATCTACACTACGATTCTGGACACTGTTGTTATAAGCTACCATAAAGCGCACGGTGCTACTCTGTACCGTAGCGCGTGTCTCTGGCAACGATACCCAATCGCACTCCTCAGGGATGATAACCTCATAATCGAAGTTACTCTGAAGCTCAACCACAACCTCTGTAGCCTCGCCCTCAACAACAAACTCCTCATCTACAGTCAAGACTCCATCGTCACCCTTCTGTGTAATGGCAACTACCACAACCCTCTCGCCGTGCTTAAGTGCCACCTCTGCGCTACGAGCATAGATGGTCTCATTCTCCGATATATTCAACAATAGAGAGTTCATAGATGGATTTCCCTCAGCCTCAGCGACCATAATCCAATCACACTCCGATGCAATCTCAACATCATAGGTCACATTTGCATCGACCTCAATCTCAAGAGTCGTAGCAGCAAGCTCCAAAACATACTCCGTAGTTGCCACATTTAGTCGCTTAGCCTCCTGCGATACGGTAATATCACGCTCGATGCCAGCACCCTGGATAGAGATAACCTCCTCGCGAGACTCAAAGGCCTCATTTGCGCTGATTATAAGCGATAGGTTACGCTCCTCAAGACCACGAGTCTCAGGGGCAATAGCAATCCAATCACATCCCTCAGGAATGATAACCTCGCAATCAATATTCGCCTTATAGCCAAGATCCACAACACCACCATCAACCGTAGCCTCAATCTTATCGCCATCAAGGATGATATCATCCATCTGTGCCTGAGTGATTGTATAGGCTACAGCCAACTCCTCGCTATCAACCTTGACAACCTTAACCACAGCACTACGAGCATCGTGTGTATCATTTGGCGCAATTACCAATGTCTTAATTTCAGGAACCAGACCGCGCGTATCCTCCTTAACAGAGATCCACGCAGCATCCTCCTCGGCAATGACAAGCTCACACGCCACATTTGTCATATAGTCTATCTCGACCTCACCACCTGTAGATGCAACCTCGAAGAGAGTGTTACCATCGGTCATAATAGCATCATACTGAAGCTGATGGATAACATACTCTGCATATACATCAGCGTTGTCCACCATCACGACCTTAACCACAGTCTCACGAGCATCGTAACCCAAGTTAGGCGATACCACCAACTTAGCAGACATAGCCTCCAAGGCGCGTGTGGCTGGCTCATCAGCAACAAATGACACCCAATCTACATCCTCAGGAATTACTACATCAAAGTATTTCACATTGGTATCGAAATTAATCTGAAGCTCGCCACCCTCAGCAGGAACGGTGAAGGTGTTATCCTCATCAGCCAAGATAACATCGCACTGCGCCTGATTGATAGTGTATGTTGCATAAACATTGCGATTCTCGATGCCTACAACCTTAACCGTTGCGCTACGAGACTCATACTCCAAGTTCTCAGCCACGGTAACATCGCACCAGCCAGGGGTCAAAGCACGAGTATCAAGGGTCTCACCACAGCTAATCCAATCCTCACCCTCAGCAGATATCTCAATATCCCACTCGATGTTAGCCATAAACTCGATACGCACATTACCACCCTTTGAGCTTACTTCGAGCACAGGGTTGTCACCCGAAAGAATTGCATCCTTCTGAGCCTGCGAGATAGAGTACTCCTCATAAATATCCTCATTATCAATCATCGCAACCTTAACCACTGTCTCGCGTGCGCTGTAGGTTGTATTCTCCAAGACATTGAGCTGAATGGTGTAACTCTCCATTGCACGCGATGTGATAGGCTCAACCCAATCCTCAGCATCCTCAGGAATAATCACAGTACAAGGATAGGTAGCATCGAAACTGATAGAGACGATAGCACCCTCTGCACCAACATCAAAGTGGTTATTCTCATCTGGCTCGATAACTGGCTTTGCCTTCTGAGTAATTGTAAGTGGATGCGACAGACCATTAATCTCGAACCAGAATGTAGCCTCACGGGTATCGTAGGTCATATCTGCAGAGAAGGAGACAGTAGCACCCTCCTCCATATTGGCCTCACCCTCGGTGATAGATGGCACACACCACTCACTACCCTCCTGAGCCTTGAGCACCCACGCGTAGTTAGTACGGAATGTAACAGAGAACTCACCACCATCTGGGCTAATGGTTACATTGTCGTTATCAATTTCAAAAAAGACCTTTTTGGCTTTGTCGCCGGCCTCGTTTGAGGTACACGCTGCACAAAGAGTTAGTAGCGCGATAATAGAGTAGGCGAAAAATCTTCTCATAATTGTATGTATTTTATTTAACTTCGATTAGATGTCTATGCTAAGTAACTACAAAGATAATAAACTTTTGTGTAGTTTGTGCAATTTTGAACAATTATTTTCACCAATAACTCTATTTATAGAGTTTAGTCGACAATATTGGACTTTCAACACCCATACCACACCGCGACAAGCCACGATTACGCGACCCTATTCCCTCCCTAAACAGACCTCACAACGCCATCAATTGCAAAGCGAAAAATACCACACAATTAGCACTGCAAGCAAAAAAAATAGTGGCCACCTCCAACGGAGATAGCCACCTATTTTCAAGAGTAGGATATACTACTTCTCAACTGCACGCGCTGCATAGGCGATGTTCAACGCCTCTGCCTTACGCAACTCCTGCTTTACAGCAGTAAGCTTACCTACAGTCGCACCCTCGTCAACACGAAGGTTAACAAC
>JAEIGA010020468.1_pt1 | contig 10089 bp, 3 predicted proteins | sample 9270691 | NCBI WGS metagenome assembly JAEIGA01 (sample SAMN17057246, study PRJNA624740) | gut metagenome | biome: biome; isolation source: fecal sample | host: Bos grunniens | place: China: Xizang | collected 2019
ACATGTGGAGCTTGGCTTTGCCAGCACCTATGGGACAAGTATCTGTTTACTCTTGATAAGGCCTACCTTGCAGAGGTTTATCCTATTATGAAGAGCGCTTGCGAATTCTTCGTAGACTTCCTGGTAGAGGATCCGAATACAGGATATCTTGTGGTTTCTCCATCAAACTCTCCGGAAAACGGGCCTAAGGGCAAGGGTGGCAACCTTCACGCAGGTGTCACTATGGACAATCAGATGATCAGGGACCTCTTTGCCAATACACAAAATGCGGCAGGACTTCTGGAGATGGATGCAGACCGCGCCTTCTGCGATACGCTCAAGACAATGAGTGCACGCTTGACCCCGCTTAAGGTCGGCAAGCACGGACAATTGCAGGAATGGGCAGAAGACTGGGATGATCCTAATGACCATCACCGACACATCTCGCACCTTTGGGGACTCTACCCAGGAGTCGAGATCTCGGCATATAGGACACCGGAGCTTTTTGAGGCAGCGAGAAACACTTTGACTCAGCGTTCAGACGCGTCTACCGGATGGTCTATGGGTTGGAAAGTGTGCTTCTGGGCACGTATGCTAGATGGAGACCACGCGTTCAAACTCATCAAGGATCAGCTCTCCTATGTGAGCCCTGATGTGCAAAGCGGCCAGGCTGGTGGCACATATCCAAACCTTTTTGATGCACATCCGCCTTTCCAGATTGATGGCAACTTCGGCTGCACTGCCGGCATTGCAGAAATGCTCGTGCAGAGCCACGACGGCTATATTGACATCCTACCAGCTCTTCCTTCCGAGTGGAAAAACGGCTGTGTCAAGGGTCTACTGGCACGCGGAGGATTTGAGATTGAAGAGCTCGCCTGGGAAGATGGAAGAGTCACCAAGGTAGTTATCCGCTCGGATGCCGGGGCTGATCTCAAACTAAGAGCCTACAGCTTGGACAATCTGAAGAGTCTTTATAACGAGAAGACAAAGAAGGGTGAGCGCATCATCCTGAGCTACCTATAAAGTAGGAAGCTGCTGCTTGCGATAACTGCTCGGTGTCTGCCCATAGTGCTTCTTAAATGCCTTGCTGAAATAGTGAGAGTCACTGAAGCCACACATATAAGCAATCTGAGAGATTGTATATTCCGGGCTTTTCAGCAGTTCTGCAGCTTTCTGGATGCGACGCTCTCGAAGCAATTCCATCGGAGCCTTTCCAAGTATATTTCCCGCTTTGTCAAACAGTGCAGAGCGGGATATATTCATTGCTTCTGCTATATCCTGCGCACTTAGCTCAGCATTATCAATATTCTCATCAAGGAAATCAATCAAGATGGTTCTAAACTTCTCATCTTCAGGATTTTTAATTTCCCTTTTGAGCCGTATAATGCGGAAGGACACTACTACTGCCGATATAAAAAGCAGAATCAGAACTGCATTGAGAATATTCAGAATCACAGAGAACGAGTAGATTTCTATAACCAACTCATTACTCACAGAGACTCCATCGCCATTGGTACTTCTAAGCCTGAGATCATAGTGACCGCGCGGAACTTTATCTATCTGTATCTCACCATTTGTACCCAAAAGCTGCCAATCTTTGTCCATTCCATCTATCTTATAGTAATAGAAGATGCGTTTAGGCGCACTCTGATCTATAGCATAGAATTCCAGATGAAAATTACTTCCGGCTTTCATATTGAGACGTTTCTCCACATCCACTTCCGTCTCTACACCAGATATAGTACAAGATTCTATAAAGATCGGCGGAACATATCTGCTTGTTTTAATGTTTTTGTGATTAAAGTAGAAGATACCCCCTCTAGCAGGGAAACATATATCACCACCCGAAAGCTTGATCGGAGCACCCATATAAAAATGTGTCCTTACATTTATAGCGTCTCTGGTATATGGGGTAATACTTCCTGTGGAAGGATTGAACTTATTCAAACCACCGGTTGTTGCAATCCAGATAATACCATCCTCGTCTTCTATTGCACTCAACACATGGTCTGAAAGCATACCATCATCCACAGTGTAGGCCCTTACCTTGGAATTAGCCTCACCAGATTCAAAGGCAAGAAAGCCTCCACCTAAAGAAGAGCCATAAAGACGGCCTTCAGTGGTGATTAAGATGTGGTTTATATCATAGTCGGCAACATTTTCAAAACGCTCAAAGCGCATATCTTCTGGCTGCCTCTGAGGATTTTTGCAGACAAATAAGCCCAAAGATCCGCCAGCATACAGCTCCCCATCTGCCCCAAATACCAGATGTCTCATACAGTTTACCTCTTCTGTAGGAAACGAGAGTCTGTTTTTCTTAGTTATAAATTGCCCCGATGAAACCTCAAAGTAACAGATACCCTCGTCTCTTGAAGCAAACCAGACCCTATTGGAATCAACTGCCGTCACATATGAGAAATCATTGCTGGTAAGACCATAAAATTCTCTAGAAGCCCTATACCTTTGGGGGTTGTATTCCAAAGATCCTGATAAAGTATTTTCTATTACTCCGTCTCTCAAGGTGGTAAGATAGACATTCCCTGTCGGAGCTTTTGTAATACCAGTAACAAAAGACCCTACATTCCACTCCGCAATTTTATTCATTGCAGCGTCTAGTATATGTACCTTACTATCCCTTGTGGCTACATATATATTGTCATCATCATCCTGATAAAGAGATGTCACGCTATTATAGAAATATCTCTCTGCATCCGGTGATACTTTATGAAGGCTAAAACCTTCAATTTTCTTTACAGCCTTGGAGAAGCTGCCAAGAGACCCCGAGAACCATATATTGCCTTGTTTATCCGCAAATACATCTTGAATCGTGAGTTCCGAGTCCCACACTCGGTAAAGCTGGGCATCATAAAACGGGAGCACACTATTGCTCTTCTGATCATAATAATAAAAGCCACCGCCCTTGGAGTAGAAATAGAGATCTCTATCGACTCTGAGTGACTTGAAGTATCCTGTGGGTGAATAGTATGAACCTTTGACTTCTGAGAGTTGCCAAGAACCGGTATCTATACAATATAACTTGGCACTTTCGGTGCCGATAATAACATCTACTTTATTATCAAGAACCATCAGGAAGGTTACATTATCGTGACAATAAGTATCGATAAGTCTGATCTTGCCCGACTGATATTGTATGACTTTTCCTTGAGTGGAACCAAAGTAGAGGTCTTCACCATAATTTTCATAGCAGAAGACCTGATCACTAGTGATGAGTTTTCCATCTCTATACAGACCCTTGCTTGTCAAGATCCAAACAGAACTATCGGCTTGGATAATCCCATTGACTTGAGCATCCTGGGGAAGCCTAAAAAACTCTATAACGGACGGATTTACACCTTTGCTATAAGCACTTTTATATACAAGATTGTCCTCGGTCACAAAATAGAACTCAGAAGAACTGATTTTATGTATGGAATTGACCTTATGGGCGATAGTATTGAAAGCACTTTTGCCCTGATCATAATAGAACAAAGTCTTGGATTGGGACAAGACCCATAGGTTTGAATATATATCCCCTTCTGTTTGGAGATATCTGTTTTGAATCTGCAGGGAAATATCATCTGAGTCCACAGCTTTATAGTTATTCAGCCTCTCGCCATCATAACTATATAATCCTGAATAGGTTGCAAACCAGACCCGACCCTCTCCTGTCTGTGTAATATCATTTACAATGACAGCAGGCATGCCTATATCGGAGCCATAGTGAGTGAATATGTAGGATTCTGGGGTAGCCGCCGCTACCAGAAACGGCAGCAACATACTGATAAAGCCAGATAATAATCTCAGACGGTTCATAATCTTAGGTTGGGAAGACAAAAATACACTAATTTTTCAAATTTGGACTATTTTCCACCCTTTTTAGATTTGATTACAACTCAAACTTTATGCACTTCCTTACCTTTGCCCATGGAGCTATTCACAATATCTAACCTAAATTATTATAGACAATACTCCTTGTCATCGTGGTAATTGGTTTTGGAGTACTGTCATTTCCTTTGAATAGTATCCAGATTAATTCCTGGGTCTTAGCGGTTAATAATCTTGTATTCACACAAAGAGTGGCACACCAGGATGCCACTCTTTACTTTTTATATTTCCAGAAAATCTTCTACTCCCAAGCTGCCTCTACCGAATGTATCAGGATGCGGCTCTCTGTGCCCACGGTACTTGTGTGCTGGAGACCGATTCCACCAAACTCGTTAGGCTCAACAGTTGCTGTCAAAGAGGCCGAATGCTTCACATTTGGATCTTCTGCAAGCTCAACGATTCGGCCTGGGCCGGCCACCTCTGCGCTTAGCTGATGACCTTCCATCTTCACATCAATTGTACAATCTGTGAGGAAGCAGTCCACTGTTATGCTTTCTGAGATTGGCTCCACAACGCCTTGAGTATACTTTACAAGAAGCACATCCACAGCGTTGGCATACTTTGTTGTACGAATCACTCTCAATGCATAACCTGTCAGGCTCTGAGTATCAAACTTGATAAACAGATCAAGATACTGCTGTCTCGCACTTGCAAATCCTTGTCCTCCATCCTTTGCAGGGCTGACCTTCCAGGAAACGCTCATATCGCCATATTTGCCCTTTACTGGTGTATAGCGGAGACGTGCGCCTTGCTGAAGCTGCTGGATACCGTAACCGTGAGAAGCTCCATTGATGCCTGTGCCGTAGGTCCAGCAAGGGTTATCCATATTAACTTCCCAACTGTATTCGTGAGTATCGGCAGGTTTATATGCATCAATAGTCCAGAAGCCTGGCTTGATGAGCGGCTGGTTGGCACAAGCAAAGTCTGAGAAATCTGTCTTCAGGACATTTGTGCTAGTAACAGCCTGAGATCTGATCTTTGACTTATACACTACTCGTTTTTCCTCTCCAGGATTGCAACGCAGATGCTTAGGTGATACACCCACCATAATATAATATCCCACATCTGCACTTGTCAATGTATAGCTTGTGCGAGGTTTGCCATCGTTGGCAACAAGTACCGGGATTGCACCATCGCCTTTGCTTGAGGTGCAACGATACCAAGTCACTACAGACTCATCTGCCCTACCCTTGAGATCAAGTTCATAGCTGACAACGGCCTTTCCACCTGCGACACTGACCTTAGGCTCAGCGACAAATGCAGGAGCTTCGACATAGTCAGGAGCTACTGTCAGCTGCACTGCAGACTCAAGACCATCTTCCGATTGAGCGATAAGAGCAAATGTACGGGTCTGGTCCTCGGTATTTGTAGCCTTTACTGTCACCTCATAGCCCTCTGCCGCAGAGAGTTCTACAAATCTTTCATAACCAGGCTGAACCTTCCATAAGACCTTCTGGTTGTTCAGTTTATAACCATTATGTCTCATCACCTCGGCCTTGACAGTCACTGTTTCTGCTCCGGTCTGAATAGAAGCAAATCTCTGATCAAGATTGAGGCAAGTTGCGATATTGGTATAGTCTACACCATCTCTTCTGCTGATAGCCTCAACCTCAGACTTGATGCCCTGAGGGTCCCAATCGTCTTCTCCTCTGAGAAGGTTGTATGTATTATAAAGTATAGTGCCGTCATCCTTGATCAGACGGTATGCACCCAACTGTGCAGACTGGTCAAGAAGAACGGTATTATAAGGCTTTGCAGCGCCCACAAATGCAGGCTGGCCATCAATTGTGAGATTGTATTGGTAACATCTGAGCCACTCTTCCGGACGGAAAGTCCACGCGAGGTAGACCGGACGACCTGCAGTATAGTCACAATCTATGAGCGAATGTCTGCCCACCCCCTTGCTGATAGCCTGCACAGGCTCGGAGTGACAGATATTAAACTCGCAATCCATAAAGACTGTACCGTAGGTATCTACGCTACCAAACGGCTGTCTGCCCCAGAAGTCAATATCACAGCCAAGATAGACACCGTTGCGCGCAAGAGCATCGTCAGTGCACTCCATATGGCAGTTTACAAAAAGCAGACGTCTTGCTCCTGTGAGAGGCGAGAGGTTCAAACGTGCCTCAAAACGCACATTCTCAGCATAGGCTCTATCGCCATGGGCAAATGCAAGCTGCGCCTGAGTGATTGCAGAATTGCGCTTAGGGCGATTAAACTCAGGGTTGCGAGGATAAACAAGATCAATATTGCAATAATTACCCATAGTGAGATCCTTAACCACAAGATCATCACCATAGAAATCAAACATTGTAAAGTTTCCATAAGAGCCCTGGCTCTGTCCTCTAGCACTTGCAAGCACGACATCCTTAGGGTTTGAACTCATACCAAGAAGCTGAAGCGCATTACAACGCACTGTGAGGCCGATTGGAGATCCGCCATTGGGATTTCTGCGGATCTGAGGATCGTCCGGATCATCCACCCAGTACACCCAAGGTGCGATATATACCCTCATCGGCTGCGCTGCCGAACCATCTGTAAGAGCAGCCATAGCCTGATTGAAATCATTAAATATGTAAGGAGATTTTGCAGCATCTGCATCACTAAGGCTGCCATCTACATAAAAAGCCTTAGGTCCAAGCTGCACGGTCTCACCTTTATACTCTATGGTCTGAGACCAAGCTGACAGAGCACAAAGTGCCAGAGCAAACGTCAATATAAATCTTTTCATCGTGATAATATTTAATCAAGTTTTCTATACTTGAAGTTACTGAATTTAACCTCACCTTCACCGATAGCCACAAGTCCTGGAAGCATACTCTGGAACTCGTGGAAAGTATTATGGTTGTAGCCGGAGATCTCAATACCCCAGTCATCCTGCTTCCAGTTGACTCCATCAAGGCTGTAATATGCAGAGACAACCTGATGATCATTGCGCAAGCGGAGCCAGCAGTGAGTAACATCTGGGATGCGCTGACGCACACCGCCCTTGTCTCTTCTGAAACGCATTGTGCCTCGCTCGCCAAAGCCTTCGCCGATATAATATTGGCTATTATAATAGAATACAAGGCCAGCAGTAGCGGTTGGGTCACGCTCGATCTCTACCTCAAACTCGTAGGCCTGGTCGCCTGCAACAAACATAAATGGTGCAGAATTGGCCGGGCTGTCGCCTTGAGCCTTGAGTGTGAGCACTCCGTCTGCAATATTTGCGCGAGCAGGATCAAAATCCTTATAATACTTCCAGTCAAGGCCGACGCGGAATTCGCCCAGGCGAGCCTTTCTATCATAAGGCTTGAGCGGGAGCGGTGCAGGAAGTGGATCTTCCACGATATTCTCGCCGAGAGACTCAAACCAGCCTTCTTCATTGAGGATTACAGGCTCAAGAAGGGTCTGACGGCCAAGGTTATAGTAACCGTTTTCGTAGGCGTGATAAACAATGTACCAGCGACCATCAGGAGTATCAATCAAAGAGCCATGTCCCCTTGACCACCAACGATCCGTATTGTGGTATGTGTGAACGAGCGGATTGTATGGAGAGTTCTCCCAAGGGCCGTCCACACTTTTACTTCTTGCAATCGCCACAAGGTGACTAGTTGGAGGACCTGCTGTACCACCTTCCGCTGCGATATAATACCACCAGTCACCGATCTTCTTGATCTTTGGTCCTTCCAAAGCAAGACCTTCAGTAATCCAGCCTTCTGGGATTGGCCAGCCATCGTATACCTTTTCAAGGGTGCCAGGCACGGTATCAAGGCCATCTTCTGTGAGCTGGATGCGACGTCCACCACTGAGGAAAAGCCACTTAGTACCATCATCTCCCACAGCGATACAAGGATCGATATGTCCGACGTGTAGGTCATATGGCTCGCTCCAAGGACCATATGGGGTGTCTGCAGTTACCACAAAGTTGCCGACATTATGCACTGTAAAATAGATGCAGAACTTGTCTCCCTGCTTAGAGATATCAGGAGCCCATACACTGCCAAGGTATGTCTGAAGAGCATAGCTGATGGGTTCCCAGTTCACCAGGTCAGTCGAGTGCCACACGATAAGGCCGGGATTATAATCAAATGACGAGTGGGTCATATAGTAATCCTCGCCATCCCTAACTATTGATGGATCAGGATAATCTCCTCCAAGGATAGGATTGGTAAATGTTCCGTGAGGAGCAGGGTCAGCGCCACATGATGCCAGCAGCACGATGGTGCTGATGAATATAAGAATTCTTTTCATACAGGTAATGGTTATTATTCTCCCAAATATACAAAAAAAGGCCGATACATTTCTGTACCGGCCCTCTTTATAAGAGTTAAATCTATTATGCGTTAGGGAGACCGTAACCGTTGGTTACATTACCCTTTGACTGCTGGATAGTCTCGAGCGGAATTGGGTGGAAGTAAAGTGGAACTTCTGATGCCTCAATACCTGAAAGGATATTGTAGTCCCAAAGCTGATTCTTATCCTTAACCATACCTGCGCCCCACTGAGTCTTTACATAACCGTCAGCTTCAAGAGCCTTAGCCTCTGCTCCATTAGGATCAATGTACTCAAAGAGACCCTTGATTGCAAGGTTGTGGTCTGTACCCTTCACTGCACCAGCAGATGAAGTTGTTGAGTAGTCATAAACACCTCTCCAACCTGGAGTAAGAGCAGGATTAGACTCATTTCTATCATAAGTCAATGGTTGATCGAGCTTCACGAGCTTAGTCCAGATGTACTGAGACATAACTCTACCGTTAGGGAACTCATAGTAACCATCTGCCTCAAGGCCAGCGATGAGAGCCTTGATGTCAGCACGTACCTGCTTAGACTTTGCTGAGAATGTACCGTTGCGGATCTCATTCCATCTGATATCACCCTCGCCAAGAAGCTCTCTCTTAACCTCAGCATTTACTGCCTCGATAAGAGCATCACCTGTGAGTCCTGAAAGCTTGTGATTGTCATCACCAAATGCTCTAGCGCGGAGCTGGTTGAGGATGCTGAGAGCCTCAGCGTCATCGCCAAGCTGTGCAGAAGCCTCTGCAAGAAGAAGCATAGTGTTTGACATTCTGCGCATTACATAGTTAAGACCCGAGTTACGGCACTTAGTTACATAAGGAACCTTCATCTTGCTGATATCCCACTTATTGATAGCGATACCACCATTAAGACGAGAACCAGAAACGAGAGTTACCATTGCTTCGTTACCTGCACCGTCAGAACCAGTTACAACAGCAGAAGCATCCCATCTCTTGTCACCATCCTCATAACCTGTGTAGTAGAATGTAGGCATCACACGGATACCAGAGAACACCTTACAAGGAGCAGCATTAGTATTACCGCCATTTGATGGACGGCCCTGTGAATATGGACGCTCAGTCTGGTTAGGAGCGATATTACCTACCTCATAGATAGACTCAGGAGAAAGCTCCTTATCGTGCATATACTGGAAACCTCTCTGGAATGGGTTGTTTGCATAGTCACGCTCATCAACAGTGATGAAAGAGAGTGAACCCTTGCGCTCGTTAAGAACTTTGCGAAGGTATGTCTGAGCCTCTCTGTAGTAGGTCTGCCAGTCGTTACGGCGAGCATAAGCTGTCTTGTCACCAGTAATTTTTTCTGTCAGCTGAACATCACCATAAAGGCCTGAAACATCCTTACGGATAGTCTGGTAGCCACCAGAAAGAAGAGCAGCCTCACCGATGAGGTGGTTAGCAAAAGTACGTGACATTCTCTCAGCAGTGATACCACCCTCACCGAGGTCATACATATAAGGCTCAACCTCCTTGAGAACAGCGATGATATTGTCAAGAATATCAAATCTTGAAGTAAGAGTATAATCCTCAACTACAGAATTCTCGATACCATAAGGAACATCACCATAGTGACGCACGAGCTCATAGTATGAATATGCCCAGAGGGTCATAGCCTCACCGTGAAGCTGAGTCCAATCATTTACTTTCTTTGCCTCGATTGCACTCTTGTATTCTTCTTTCTGAGCAATGATATTTGCGATACGAGCACAACGTGCAAGGATTGAATAAAGGTTATTGAACTGGCCCTTCTTTGTATCTACAGTTGCAGCTGTTGGCTGAAGGAAACCGATACGTCCGTTACCTGAGTTATACTCTGGATAGTACTCTGCATCTGAGCAAGGGTCATTCCAGTTATAGTTACCACCACCGGCTACGCTACGGTATGTACCATAGCAGAATGCGAGTGTCTTAAATGTCTCTGCAGGAGTTG
>JAEIGA010020469.1_pt1 | contig 10089 bp, 9 predicted proteins | sample 9270691 | NCBI WGS metagenome assembly JAEIGA01 (sample SAMN17057246, study PRJNA624740) | gut metagenome | biome: biome; isolation source: fecal sample | host: Bos grunniens | place: China: Xizang | collected 2019
CAACTGTAAACATTGACGTAATACATTGGGAATGGAAATATCCTCTGGATTTGCATCGTAGGTGTACAAAGTGAGAATACTGGTGGCCAACTGATTCATCATATCTTGCCCAGGAGCATTCATAATCGTATTTCTCAAAAACTCATCGGGGAGACTCATGAGATTTCCTAACACTTCCCGAAACTCAACATATTCTGCAGGCGAAGGTAGATGGCCCATAATCAGCAGAAAACAAATTTCCTCAAAACCAAACCGCTTGTCTTTCAAAAAGCCATTTACCAAGTCACGGATATCATAGCCGCGATAAAACAGACGACCTTCACAGGGAATCAAATCACCTTCTTCTATTCGGTATGCCATTACTTCGGAAATTTCTGTAAGACCTGCTAGCACACCCTTTCCGCTAATGTCACGGAGGCCCCGTTTTACCTCATATTTTGTATACAAAGACGAATCCACAATACTGCTAGCACGAGCAGCCTCACTGTATTGCGCAATTTTTTGTTCTAAATCCATTTCCATTCTCCAAAATCATTTATTTACACAACCTTATAAATATAAACAATAAATTTTTGTCAGTCAAATAGGAAAAGAAAAGTTTATGCCCATTGCACGCTAAAAAAAAGCAAATCCCCATCATTTGGGCTTTTTCAAACAGCTTTATTCCTTAAAGTCTTTTAAGTTATAGTTTAATTTCAGTTTGACAATCTAGCTTAGTTATGGTAACTTGTATACAAAGCAATTCTATACTTTCGTAAGGAGTTAAATGTGAGCAACATTGTGTTGTATGTTGCCCTCCCTGTTGTAGGAATTGTTCTTGGATGGACTATTCGCTGGCTGTATGCCAGATTTCAACTCTCTGCGTCCGAACAAAGAGCGGAACGTATTAAACAGGATGCGATAAAAGAAGCAGAAGCACAGAAGAAAGAAATTTTATTAGAAGCGAAAGACCAACTCATTCGGGAACAAAAGCAACAGGATCGGGAGCACCGTGAACGTAGGGCTAACCTTGACAAGATTGAGCAAAAATTGGAACGACGTGAAGAAATCCTTGAAAAGCGCAAAATCGATATGGACAAGTGCGAGCAGGGATTTGTAGAGAGGGAGCAAAAAATTTCCCAAAGGGAAAATGAACTTGCAGGAGAAGAGGAGCGATACCGACAGGAATTGGAGCGGATTTCTGGTTTAACAAGCCAGGAAGCGAAAAACCTGATTATCCAGAACTTGGAAAATGAGGCCCGCCACGATGCCCAAGCCCTGTTGAATAAGATTGAACAGGAAGCACAGCTTTCAGCAGAGAAGAAGGCTCGTGAAATCCTTGTTTCCACAATCCAGCGTATTGCAACGGAAACTACCAGTGAGGTAACGGTTTCTACCGTATCTCTTCCCAGTGACGAAATGAAGGGACGGATTATTGGACGAGAAGGTCGCAATATTCGTGCCTTGGAAACACTGACTGGTGTGGACATCATCATTGACGACACACCAGAGGCTGTGGTCATCTCTTGCTTTGACCCAGTACGCAAGGAAATTGCAAAGATTGCCTTGGAGCGACTGATTACTGACGGACGGATTCACCCCGCCCGCATTGAAGAGGTAGTTCAAAAGGTAACAAAGGAAATCCAGCAGAAGATTTACGAAGAGGGCGAAAAGGTTCTCTTTGATTTGGGTATCCACAACATGAGCCAAAACGGAATTAGAGCCCTTGGTCGCTTGTATTTCCGTACTAGCTATGGACAGAACGTACTGTACCATTCCAAGGAAGTGGCTCTCATTGCTGGCATGTTGGCTGGAGAGTTAGGTTGTAACCGAGAATTGGCCAAACGTGGTGCCCTGCTCCATGATATTGGTAAGGGTGCGGAAAGTGATTCCGACCAGAACCACGCCGAAATCGGTATGGATATGGCACGAAAGATGGGAGAGCATCCAGTTGTTGTAAATGCAGTTGGTTCTCACCATAACGACATTGAGCAGACTAGCATTGAGTCTGTTATCGTGCAGATTGCAGATGCTATTTCTGCTGCACGCCCCGGTGCCCGACGTGAAACCGTAGACAACTACGTTAAGCGGTTGGAAAACTTGGAGGCCATTGCCGAAAAGTTCAATGGAGTACAAAAAGCCTACGCCATTCAAGCTGGTCGTGAGCTGCGTATTCTGGTAAACAACGAAAAGATTCCAGACCAGGAAGTAAAGGAGCTGGCTCGAAAAATTGCAAAGCAAATTGAGTCAGACCTGCGGTATCCTGGCCGAATAAAGATTACCATGATTCGAGAAACTCGTATTGTGGATTACGCTCGCTAAAACATTGCAAGCAAAAAGAAAAAGCCTTGAGTTGAAGATAGACTTCAATTCAAGGCTTTTTTATTGGAATAGCAGTTGCAAGTTATCGATACAAGAGCTTGAAGTAAATAGAAAGTGTATGATCGGCAGTATTACCACCGCGGGGAACATAACGCCAGCTGCCACCAAGCATAGGGAGCAAGCCCGTTTTTGTATATCTAAAGTCGTATTCCAGCAGAAAGCGAAAACCATTGCCCCAAGCGGTGGACTTTACTTCATTTACTGGAGAAATGTCGATAAAGTCAGTTCTTCTACCGAGATTGTAGTCAACACCAAGTCTCAACCCTCCAAGCCCAGGATAGATTCGGACTCCACCATAAAAATTATAGTCAAGGGAATTATAGTAGTTTCCATCTTTAAACTTAAAATCCGCAAGTAAAATAGAACCAGCAGCAATTCTAATGGAAGGATGCAGGATAAATTCCATGGTGCCATCTACTTCTAGCACCACACAATGCAAGGTATCGAAATATGAGCGGAGTGACTCATCGCCATGTACTACAAGGGCTGTTCCCAAGGAACCACCATAAGCAAACCAATCTGCAGCCCAACTAGAAAATGCTACTAGTAAAAATATAAATGTGCAAATTAATTTTTTTGAAGATTTCATATATTCACTCCTCATTAACCAATATCGGTGGGATACACCACCTTATTTTTTCCTGTTTTCTTTCCGTGATATAGGAGAAAATCTGCTTCTGCAACGATTTCATCAAAGGAGCTTTCAGTACGCGACCATGCAACCCCAGCAGTAATAGAAACATTGAGAATGAATTCTTCAAAGCCAAAAGGCTTTTCTGCAACAAAGCTCCGTATATTTTCTAAATTTTGCCTAATAGTCTCGCTATGATAGGGATATACCACCAAAAACTCTTCTCCACCCCATCGCCCCATCTGAGCCTCTTCTGGAAGCATGGACAAAATACGCCGCGTCAGTCGGCACAAAATTTGATCCCCAATATGATGACCATAGGTATCGTTAATTGATTTAAAGTTGTCTAAATCAAAGATCACTAAGGTGTATTTCTTCATTTCTGTCACACGACGGATAATACAACGTCGATTCGGAATTTGAGTCAAATGATCATGGTCAGAAATAAATTCAAGTCGTTCAATATATTTTCTATTAGCCTGCTGGCTGGAAATTAATTCTTTTTGTTGGCCAATGCAAAGATATCCTAAGAAAAAAATCGATATGATAATACAAACCAGACGATGAAATAGCATAAAATTAGGATATAAAATCTCAAAGTTGTAAAAAGGTCTTCCAGACCAGCCAATGAGAAAAAAAACAGAAAATACAGCGGGAAAAGAAACAAGAATATAATGCAATAATGGCCGTTCCAGGGAAACAGCAAAAAGATACACACCTGAAATCATGGCATAGGAAAAGAAAATGCTCCCACATTCCCTTCCCAATAGAATTCCTGTAAGCACCGCATAAAGAGGAATTTCTAGCGCAACAATAACAAGAAAAATGAATAAACGCTTTCGAGATAAAAGCAACAATAATCCATATAAAAAAGTAGCACAAGTATTATAAACTACAAGAAAGGGTATCTGATACAGCACAAACACAACTGAAAAAAACAGGTGCATCGTCAAGATACCTGCAATTAAAACGGTATTTTTATTTTTGTACAGATTAAGCCGATATTTTCTCACACAATCTCCAAATCGCTGACAGGTAAATTGTATCCTATAACGGGAGGGTTTTCAAGGATTTATTTTTCAAACTCCACCCGGAATATATAAAGCCAAAAATATAAATTTTTACTTGACTTAGGGGCAAAACTTTTATTATAGTTAAGAAAATTCAGTCTAATTTCATTTGTACCCAGCATATGGGGTGTAATAAAGGAGATCTTAATGAAATTGAAAAAATTGGCACTGATTGGTGCAGCAGTGCTCATGAGCACATCCATGGTTTTTGCAGGTGGAGCAAAGGAATCCGCTTCTGGTGAAAAGGTTTACAAGATTGGTGTAGTACAGTTGGTAGAGCATTCCGCTTTGGACGCATCTTATCAGGGATTTGTTGATGGATTGGCAGAAGCTGGTTTGGTAGATGGACAGAACATCCAGATTGACTATCAGAATGCCCAGGGTGAGCAGGCAAACTGCGTTACCATTGCACAGAAGTTGGTAAACGATCGCTCTGACTTGATTTTGGCTATTGCTACTCCCGCAGCACAGGCTGTTGCTAACTTGACTCGCAACATCCCTATTCTTGTTACTGCTGTTACAGACCCAGCTTCCGCTCAGTTGGTAAAGTCCAACGAATTGCCCAGTACCAACGTTTCTGGAACTTCCGATCTGACTCCTGTTGAGGCTCAGATTAAGCTAGCTAAGCAGATGGTTCCTAACTTGCAGACCATTGGTTTGCTGTACTGTTCTAGCGAGCAGAACTCTAAGTTCCAGATTGATATTGCAAAGAAGGTTTGTGATGAACTGGGAATCAACTACGTAGAAGCTACTGTTTCTAACTCCAACGAGATTCAGCAGGTAACTCAGAGCTTGGTTGGTAAGGTAGAGGCTATTTACTCCCCCACTGACAACATGATTGCAGCTGGTATGGCTACTGTTGCATTGGTAACAACTCCTGCCAAGATTCCTGTATTCTGCGGTGAGCAGGGTATGACAGAAATGGGTGGACTTGCTACCTACGGAATCAACTACTATGAGTTGGGCAAGCAGACTGCAAAACAGGCTGTAGCTATCTTGAAGGAAGGAAAAAATCCTGCTGATATGCCTATTGAGTACCTTGCAAACGGAGACTTGTACGTAAACATGGATACAGCCCAGGCAATTGGAATTACTATTCCTGAAGAAATTGCTGCTCAGTTGAAATAAACTGTTTCATAGTTTACAGTAAGCCCAGGTTTTAAGACTTGGGCTTTTTTTTATTTTTCCAGGAGGACTTTATGTGGTTTATCTTTGCCTTAGCATCTGCACTATTTGCAGCCCTTACTTCGATTCTTGCAAAAATCGGTATTGAAGGAGTGAATTCAACCTTGGCAACAGCTATTCGCACTCTGGTGGTAGTGGCCATGGCTTGGGTAATGGTACTTGTCACCCAAACCCAAGGCGGTATTCACGACATTAGCAGAAAAAGTTGGCTTTTTTTAGTTCTATCAGGTTTGGCCACAGGAGCTTCTTGGTTATGCTACTACAAGGCATTACAAATCGGCATGGCCACTAAGGTGGTGGCGGTGGATAAATTCAGCGTAGTAATCACCATGGTGATGGCCTTTGTTTTTTTACATGAAGCCTTTACCATCAAGTCCGTCATCGGCTGTATCTTGATTGGGGCTGGAACCTTCGTAATGGTACTTTAGTCAGAATCAACCGATGACATTATCACTAAAATTTGATAGAATGGGTGTCGATTTCTGCTTTGATTAAGCGGAAAATCCTATAAATCAACAAGGAATAAAGCATGGGTATTCTACTTGCTATACAGGGGGCCGCATCCCAAGGTGTCCTGTGGGGAATTATGGCTTTGGGATTGTACATCACCTTTAAGGTGCTAGACTTTGCAGACTTGACTGTTGATGGAAGTTTTGCTTTAGGTGGAGCGGTATCTGCAGTGCTCCTAGTAAATGGATGGAATCCCTTCCTGTCACTTTTAATTGCCTTTTTGGCAGGTGGAATTTCTGGAGTAGTAACAGGGCTTCTTCACACAAAGCTGGAAATTCCCGGTATTTTGGCTGGTATTCTCACCATGATTGCGTTGTATTCTATCAATATCCGCATTATGGGACAGGCAAACACTCCTTTACTGGGTGTAGACACCATCATGGTAAAGCTGGAGATTCTTTTAGGTATTGACAGAACTATGAGTTCCTTAATTGTAGGTGTCGTTTTCTCTGTCGTTATCATCATGATCTTGTACTGGTTCTTTGGAACAGAGCTGGGAAGCGTTATCCGTGCCACAGGAAACAACGAACGAATGGTTCGAGCTCAGGGTGTAAATACTGACAATATGAAGATTATCGGCTTGATGCTTTCCAACGCATTGGTAGCCCTCTCTGGTGCCATGGTAGCCCAGAGTCAAGGCTACGGTGACGTGGGAATGGGAACGGGAACCATCGTTATCGGTCTTGCTTCTATCATCATTGGTGAAGTAATTTTTGGAGCACGATTCTCCTTCTGGTATCGCCTGATGTCTGTTGTATTTGGATCCATCATTTACCGCATTATCATTGCTGTTGTATTGCAGCTAGGATTAAAATCCACAGACTTAAAGCTTTTGACTGCAATTATTGTTGCTCTTGCCCTTGCGCTCCCAGTGGTAAAGAAAAAATTCATGAAAACAAAGGCTGTAACCCAGAGCCAGGGAGGAAACTAATGCTGACCCTTACACATGTTGCAAAAACATTTAATCCTGGAACTATTACTGAAAAGAAGGCCCTTAAAGACATTAGCCTTGAGCTAAAGGAAGGAGACTTTGTTTCTGTTATCGGTGGAAACGGTGCGGGAAAATCCACCTTGCTGAATTTGATTGCTGGAGTTCATCAGGCTGACAGTGGCTCAATTTTGCTGGACAATATCGATATTACCACTTGGAAGGAATACAATCGAGCAAAATTCCTTGGCCGTGTGTTCCAGGATCCTATGATGGGAACTGCTGCCAACATGAGCATTGCAGAAAACCTTGCCTTGGCATATCGCCGTGGCAAAAAACGTGGTTTAAAATGGGGTGTTACCACAGCTGAAACAAAAATCTACAAGGATTTGCTGGCACACTTGGGCTTGGGACTGGAAAACAGAATGGATTCCAAGGTGGGTCTTCTTTCTGGAGGCCAACGACAGGCTCTTACCCTGCTGATGGCAACCTTGCAAAAGCCACGGCTCCTGTTGCTGGACGAGCATACCGCCGCCCTAGACCCCAAGACTGCCGCCAAGGTATTGGAGCTTACTGATGAGATTATCGGTCGAGACAAGCTGACGGCATTTATGGTCACCCACAACATGCGTAACGCCATTCACTACGGAAATCGTTTGATCATGATGCTGGAAGGAAAGATTGTGTATGATGTGTCTGGAGAGGAAAAGAAAAATCTCCAGGTTTCAGACCTACTGGAAAAATTCCATACCGTCAGTGGTGACGATTTAGCCAACGACAGAATGTTATTAAGCTAAGATAGAAAAGGGAGAAGCAGGGGCTTCTCCCTTTTTTTTAGAAGAGGTTTGTTGTCCTAAGCCAGTAGCCTTTTACTCCATAGTATTCCCTATTTCAACTCTTTCTTATATAATGCTATATTATGAGCAATTCCAATCAAACTAATTCTAATCAACAGACAAAGTTAAGCCACTGGGCTGACCAAACTGCAGAAAAAATCATCCGGGAACGAGGTGACTTGGATGTATATACTTGTGCTTCTGGCATCACCCCCTCAGGAACTGTCCACATCGGTAACTTTCGTGAAATTATTTCCGTGGACTTGGTGGTGCGAGCCCTCCGTGACCGAGGCAAGAATGTTCGCTTTATCTATTCTTGGGACGACTACGATGTATTCCGCAAGGTTCCCTTGAACATGCCCAAATCTGAGGAGTTAACAAAATGCCTGAGATTCCCCATTACCATGGTGCCCGATCCCTTTGAACGAGATTCTTCCTACGCTCGCCATCATGAGGTTGATGTGGAGTCTACCCTTCCCGCTGTTGGCATTCACCCAGAGTTCCTGTATCAGGCAGAACGCTATCGTTCCCACATGTATGACGAGGGAATGAAGATTGCCCTACAGAATCGAAACAAAATCAAGGATTGTTTGAATCGTTATCGAGACGATGCCCATAAAATTCCTTCTGAGGAAGAGTATTGGCCTGCTGCCATTTTCTGCGAAAAGTGTAATCGTGATACCACCGTTATCGATGGATACGATGGGGAATACGGCCTTACCTACCACTGTACCGAATGCGGTCACTCAGAAACAGCTGATATTCGTCATGCTTCAGGGGTAAAGTTGGGATGGCGAGTGGACTGGCCCATGCGCTGGCAGTTTGAAAAAACTGTTTTTGAACCAGCAGGAAAAGACCATCACAGTCAGGGAGGCTCCTTTGACACCGCCCGCTTGGTAGCAGAGGAAATCTACAACTGGCCTGCTCCCATAACCTTCCGCTATGACTTGATCGGAATCAAGGGAACTCCTGGAAAGATGTCATCCTCCAAGGGACAGGTTATTGCACTGCCAGACGTTCTGCGAGTATATCCACCAGAAATCGTTCGTTATATGTTTGCAGGAACTCGTCCCAACACCGAGTTCTCCATCAGCTTTGACTTGGACGTACTGAAAACCTACGAGGACTACGACAAAACCGAGCGAATTGCTTGGGGTGTAGAAAAGGCTAAAAACGATGATGTGTATGCAAAGGAACGCCGCATTTATGAGCTATCTCAGGTAAATGGTATGCCAGAGGTAATGCCTTACCAGATGCCACTGCGTCACCTGTGTAACCTGCTGCAGACTAACTCTGGCAACATTGATGCTGTTATTGCTAGCCTGCCAGATGTTAAACCAGAACAACTGGAGGGCTTAAAGACACGTTGTCGTTGTGCTTGGTACTGGATTACCGAGTGTGCTCCAGAAGATTTCCGCTTTGCCTTGAAGACAGTGGGAATTAAGGTGGAACTCAATGACACCGAATTAGCTGCCATCAAAAAGATTCATCAGGATGTATTGCCTGTGATGGATACTTTGGAAGAAAAGCCCTTGTCTGAGGCAATTTACGAAGTAGCACATCAGTGTGGACTGGAGCCCAAGGCCCTCTTTACCGCTGTATATCAGGTGCTTATCGGAAAGAATGCAGGACCTCGTCTTGCTAGCTTTATGAAGATTATTGGCCGAAGCCGCTTGGAAGAGCTTCTCGGTCAGTACTAGACTTACCTTGCACAAGTCCCAGGATGAGGAGTTTTCCTTTCCTGGGACTTATTGATTTATACTTGAATTATGATTGGATTTTTTATAAAGAAAAATTTCTTTGACGGCTGGGATAACCTTCTATCCTTGGTGTTTCCCAACTTGTTGATCTTCGCTCTAGTGGTTGGAGGATATTTTGTAGCAGATGTGGCATTGAACCTTTCTCTGTTACTATCCATGCTGGTGCTGGGAATCTTTTGGTGCGGAACTTCTATTGCAATCTTTGCCTTTGGTGCCTGTGCAGCAGAAATTGCAAACTTTAAGTCTGTGACCTTCAAGGACTGGCTCAAGAATTTTCCTTCAGTTTGGAAGGATGGCTTCTTTTTTGGCCTCATTACAGGCGTCCTTACGACCTTGGGCGCCATAACTATTCCCTTTTACCTGCAAATGGAGGGAATGGTAGGGCTTTTTCTTGCAGCACTGGTATTTTGGTTTCTCTTAGTTTGTGTCCTTGCTTTTCAGTGGGTCTTGCCCATTCAATCCATCATGAACAATGATTTGAAAAAATCTATCAAAAAATCATTTATCATTTTCTTTGATAATCCAGGCTTTTCCCTGTTTATGTTCTTGTACACAATCTTTTTGGTGGTGCTATCCATAGCCTTCTTTATGATTGCCCCCAGCTTTTGTGGTATCGTATTAGCCCACACCAACGGACTTCGACTACGGCTGTACAAGTACGACTGGCTGGAAACCCATCCTGATGCAAGCCCAGCAGAAAAAAAGCACATCCCTTGGAAGGAGCTAGTTGCAGAGGATAGAGAAAATGTAGGGCCTCGAACTTTGAAAAACTTTATCTTTCCCTGGAAGGAGTAAAAAAAATAGGATG
>JAEIGA010020470.1_pt1 | contig 10089 bp, 10 predicted proteins | sample 9270691 | NCBI WGS metagenome assembly JAEIGA01 (sample SAMN17057246, study PRJNA624740) | gut metagenome | biome: biome; isolation source: fecal sample | host: Bos grunniens | place: China: Xizang | collected 2019
CATCTCCTCGCTTACGCTGACCATATTCTTCTGCAACATCACCTACGGATTGCCCAAAACCTATATGACTAAATCTCTCAACTAATCTTTTTGTATGCCTCATAGCAATATGATTATACACCTTATCACTATTCGCTCTACAATATCTTTGATAATCATTCATAGGCTCTACTCTATAATTTTGTACTTCCTCACCCTGACAAGCCTCTATTTGAGGTAAATCCATAATAGCATCTTCAATACTAATTTGATTCTCTCCAAACAACCAACCCTTAGGAAGAAGTTCATCTTCATAAAATACTAAATCTTTTCTAATACCCACAAATATCAGTCTTTTTCTTGCCTGAGGTACACCAAATTCTGCTGCATTTAATAACTCATATACAACATTATAACCCGATTTATCCATTTCTGCAAGAACTAAATCTATTACTTTTTCACCACTTTTTGTTTTTGCAGATAATAAACCTTGAACATTCTCCATAACAAAAAATTTAGGATTAACTTCTCGAACTATTCTTAAATAATCCATAAATAAAGAACTACGAGGGTCATTAGGGTCTCTTTTTCCACTTAAAGAGTAAGATTGACAACTTGGACCACCTATTACACCATCTATTTCTTCATTATTCAAATATTCAGATATATTATTTACAGTTCTAATATCCTCCAATAAAACCCTTGTTTCTGGATGATTATATCTATAAGTTTCTGCAGCACCCTCGTCCATTTCAACAGCTAAAACAGACTTAAAACCTGCTTGTTCAAATCCTGTGGTTAAACCACCACAACCTGCAAATAAATCAATCAACTTCATGCTCTATTTCTCCTTCAATTTCAGCATCCAAACCTAATATCAAATGTAATTCTTCAACAGTTTTATCTATATCTATTTCTATTACACTTGCACCATTCTTATTCGCATAATTAAACAAATTATCAAAAGGAATATGATAAGATTCTATTGTCAAATCACCATGAATTAGTGCATCCTGAGCTATATCTAATAAAACATTCATTGGCACATTCATATCAACATAATCTTTCATTTCATAAATAAGCTGGGTTAATTGAGATAAATTCATATCCATTGCTTTATTTATTAACAAACTTACAACTATTCTTTGCCTATCAGTACGAGAAAAATCTCCATTTCCTATACTTCTATTACGACAATGCCATAAAGTTTGCGTACCATTTAAATGAACAATACCTGGATTTGCTATTATATCATTACTCCAATCCTCATCATCTACATGCAACTTATTATTGATATATTTTATTTCCGATGCCGTTAATTCTATATCTATGCCACCTAAAATATCTATTACTTTTTTAAAATCATTAAACTTTATTTGAACATAATTTTGAACATCTAAATCAAAATTTTCATTTAAGGTATTTATCAACAAGCCTACACCACCATAAGCAGTTGCAGCATTAATTTTACTCCAACCTCTTTCAGGCAAATAAACCCAAGTATCCCTTAAAAAGGATACCATTTTAATTGTATGAGTTGTTTTATTATAAGACAATAAAAGAATAGTATCTGAACGGCTTCTTGTTTCATTTGGACGCGCATCCATACCTAAAAGTAAAATATTTATAATTTCATCTTTTTTCTGTTCTTCTTTATAAATCAAATCGTCTTTTATAAGATTTTCTTCTTCCTCTACTTCTTCTACTTCTGGTAAAACTACATCTATTTTTTCTTCTTCAATAACTTCTGACTTTTCTACAATATCTACTTGATTATCATAAAATGAATATAAAATAATACCTAAAAATGCACCTAAACCTATTATAACAAGAAATAAAATAACAAATCCTACAATTATACTTTTCTTCACATATAACAACTCCTCATACAATTTTTTATTTTATACACTTTTTACACTATGGTTGTTTAAGAACAACCATAGTGTAAAAATAACTTATATTATACAGACTCCCAAGAGAATACACGACCAAAGGCATCAGGGGGACAACCAAAATGACCAAAACAAGCAGTTTCCTCATAAATAGGCTGTCTCAACTTCAAATCATTAATCATATTCGCAGGAGTACACTCCTTATACCATTCTTCAGGAACTTCCAAATTACCCTTATCACTATCAATATAAATAGCCAAAGGTTCTGCCTTACCAATTGCATAGCTCAACTGAATTTCACACCACTTCAAATTGTACTTCTTCAAAGTTCTAATAGCCAACTGACGAGCCTTATAAGCACCTGAACGGTCTACCTTTGTAGGGTCTTTGCCAGAAAATGCACCACCACCAACTGGAGCAAAAGACTGATAAGAATCTACAACAATCTTGCGACCTGTTAGGCCTGCATCACCCTCAAATGAGCCAATCAAAAACTTACCTGTAGGATTAATCAAAAATTCTTCAACTTCTACCTTATACTTATAACAAATCATTTCAGCAGCAGTTTTAATCAAATGGTCTGTCAATTCACGGTCTGTTTCTGAATTCTGATAACTGATTGTAAAAGTCTTAATCTTTATCAATCTAAAATCGTCATCATAATAACCTGTAATCTGAGCCTTACCATCTGCATAGAACAAATCAGGATTCTTCTTACGCATAGCCTCATAAGTACGGCTAAACTCCTGAAGAATAGCCATAGCTTTAGGTACATACAAATCTGTTTCATCGCAAGCATAACCAAACATCATACCTTGGTCACCTGCACCGCCTACATCTACACCCTGAGCTATATCGGCAGACTGCATACCAATATTATTGATAATTTCATAATCATTAACATTCAAATTTGCATCCTCAAGAATATTATGAATAATGGGAACAATGTCTACTTGACCTTTACTTGTCACTTCACCCGTGACAAAAATCTTACCTTTACCACCCATTGTTTCTATTCCTGCACGAGTATAAGGGTCTAAAGAAATATAAGCATCAAGAATAGCATCACTTACCCTATCACAAAGTTTATCAGGATGACCTTTAAAAACTATTTCATTACTATACAATTTCATTTAACTTTTCCTCCACTAACTATAACAAACTTAACAATTTACTTTAACTTCTTTTCAGCCTGATGTTTTACATAAGCTGCATAACAAATTGCAAAAATAGGCATAGCCACCATAAAAGGAACAATAATTAAATCTGATAACATAACAACATCTCCTTTTCTTCAATTTCTTTTATGTATTTAAAATAATTTTGATACTCAATTTCTAACTCTGTATCATAATTATTTTTACCTTTTTCTATATGATATTGATAAGGAATATTAAAAACTATTTTAATTTCTTGTTTTGTTTTAACTTCTCTATTCAAAGATTCATTAAAATAAAACTTATCTTTACCTTTTTCTTTTTCTGATTTTATATGTAATCCCTGAGCATCTAATCTATCTGAAATTTTTTTACACCAATCTTTCTCATCTGTAACCCTTTGCACCATATATTCACACAAAGATTTATCTATTTCAAAACTAATGCTATTTCGTTCAGATAAAATAGAAGCCATCAAAGTAGTACCTAAACCCCCAAAAGGGTCTAAAACAGTATCACCCTTAATAGAATACATATTTATCAATCTATAAGGTATCTCAAAAGGATATGCTCCACTTCTTTCACGTGAACCTTTTATACCTTTTTGAGAAGTGCCTAAAATATCCCAGACATCAGAAAACCAAATATTTCTTTCATTATAAAAATAAGCACTCTCTTGTCTTATTTTCTTTTCTTCATCTGTAAAAGTTCTCTTACCACCTTTACGAAAAATCAAAATATTCTCATGCTCAAAAGTAACATAAGCACCTGCTGGATACATACCACTACCCATAAATTTATTAGGAGCATTTGTTCTCTTTCTCCACAAAATATCAGGTAAACATACAAAACCATTTTGTATAAAATACTGAATAATCCTACTATGACTTGAAAATAATTGGAAATTACCATCAAAGGTACGAGTTGCATCACCTATATTTATACAAACAAAGCCACCGGGCTTAACAACTCTCACAACTTCTTTCCAAACTTCTTCTAAAACATAATGCATTTCAAGCCAAGCCTGAAAATACAATTTATTCTCAAAAGCCTGTTCTACAAATATATTTTGAGCCTTAAAACAATCATCCCACATCTCCACCATTGGATAAGGTGGAGATGTTACAACTAAATCAACAGTTTCATCACCCACATCTTGCATATCTATAGAACTCTTATTATATATTCTATGCAACGAGTTCATAACTAAAAATACCTCACATGTTAAATAAGTCCTCAATACTACTAATAATCTTTTTCTTATTCTCTTCTTTAAGAATAATTTTTTCTTCCTCTTTATCCTTAAATAAAAGGTCTACACCCTCTACTTCTTCTATATCCATTGTAACCAACGCACAGGCACAACCTTCTGTATAATAACTTATCTTACTATCTGTTATCTTTGCAGGTATTTCTTCACGCTGAATACAACCTATTCGACAAGTAGGTAATCTTAAAAATTTACCACCACAGAAACGAATATTTGAATACTTCTTAGATAAAGATTCTATCAAACGCATATCAGAAAACTCCGAAGGGGTCTTTATAGATACAATTACCCAATCTGGTACACTACCCATAAAGAAATCAATACTCAATTCTGTCATATCTATAAATTCTTTGCTAACAATTAAAGGAACAGTAGGTCTAATATCTAAATTATATAAATATTGATAATCCCCAACATAATCTAATGCTACAATCCATTTATTATTATTTGCTTCATTTATCGCTTTTTCTACACAAAATTCATCAATAATATATCTTATATAGTGATTCTTCACTTTATTATTATAATTTGTACGAATACCTACAAGACCTATATCTTCATATTCTAATCGAATTATCATTACCTTAACTCCTTACAATTTAAGAATTGATTACAAAAATCAACTTCTTTTTGTAATTCTCGAATTTCATACACTTTTCTTTCTTTTACAATTTCAAGAGCAGCTATTAAAATTTCTTTAACAACTTTATTTTCTTCGGAATTCAACCAAAAAGCATACGAACTCAATGATAAAATCTGATTGGTGTTTAACTGTTTTCTCATAGCACCTATCAATTTTTCTAACTTATTTGCTTGACTGTCATAATAATCATATGACTCCAAATCTCCACTCATACCCTCATCTTCGGCTATTTCACGATAAATAGGGATAGCAAGTTCACACTTTTTTAGTACATCATTTAAAGTAAAACACATATCAACACCACCTACAAAAAGTTATTATTTTTACCAATTATATATCAATAATCATTTTTTGTAAATAAGTAAAGATACAAAATTTTAGCTATTTATAAAAATAACTTTAAGTTTTCTTTTGTTAAAGTTATCTCACCATTTTGGGCACTCTTAACAATTTCTACAATTTTATCATTAACAGGAGTTGCTACACCTGCTTTCTTACCAAAATCACAAACTACACCATTTATAGCGTCTATCTCACAAGTTTTTCCTTTCTTTAAATCTTGTAACATAGAGGGCTCTATTGCACTATGTTTTTTCATTGCAATAGGCATAATAAATTTACCCAATGACTTCTTAAAATTATTTTTAAAATAAAACAATTTAGTTATATCTTTACCCTGAACTGGAGCAAAAGAATAACCATTTGCTTTTCCCACATCTATACACTCTTTCATACATTTAATAGCTATTTCTCTACCCAAAGAAGTATCAAATACATCTCCAAAAGTACCACCTACTACTGTACCTATGCCTGAAAAAGTAGCATTTATTAAAAGTTTGGACCAACGCGCACCCATTAAATCTTCTTCAATATCTACAGTACACATTTTCTCTAAAATCTCTTTTACTTGATTAACCTTTTCATCACTTACGCCCTTCATTTTACCCATATGGAAAGAAAGACTATCAGGTTCACTTGTTAATATACAAGTACCTGAATCAGATAATGTAGCACCCCATTCTACAACACAACCTATTGTATGTTCTTCACCAATAATTTCAGAAATAGTAGGTTCAGGAATACCATTCTGGAAAGTTACAATAACACCATCTTTGGTTAAAAAGTCTTTTAACATTGTAACTACTTCTTTATTATATAATTGTTTAGTCATAAGAAAAACAATATCATACTTATCTACCATCTCTTCAGGTAATAAAGCATTAACCTTTACATTAAAATCTACAGTTCCTTTTATAGTTGCACCATTAGCTTTTAAAGCAGCTATATGATTTTTATTTCTATTTATTAAATCTACATTTACACCATTTTTTGTTAAATAAGCACCCAAAACTGTTCCTAAAGAACCTGCACCATAAATTGCACATTTCATAAATATTGCCCTCCCAAATAATATCTTTTTTATATCTCTTTAAATCTACACTTACCACAATGCTCTGCTGAAACAAAATCAGCACAATACTCACAATCGCCATTCACACACACATCATTGTCTGCTTTCCATTTACATTCTTTAGAGAAAAAATCAATAATACAATCTATACAGTCATAAAAATCACCCTCATCTATACCCAAAGATGAATATCTACGACATTTTACTTTCTTACACAAAAACTCATCTATATCTTGAGAGTCAATATAAGAAGCTAATCCAAATATTAAACTTTTATATTCTTTTTCATCCATAATACCAATTCTCCTTGTAATGACAATAAAAACAATACTTCTAAATTTTTATTATAAAAGGTGTTGAGTTTACAATAAAAACCCAACACCTTCCTGAAAAATTTTGACCTAAACTTAATCTAAATTATTTTTAATGAAACTTTTATGCTCTAATAAAAATTAAATCTAAATTATCTCCATTTTGTCTTTTTTGCAATCTCTTTAGAATCAGGATTTTCTTGATTCTTCAAATAAATCCAAAGTATATAATCATATATTCCTTTTAATAGTGCAACCTCACTATTAAAATCCGTATATTTATCAATACATAACAATAAATTTAAAACCCTTCCCATTGTTAATTCATTTAATATAGTGGAATCATATCTTTTTAAACGCTGTATCTTATCTTCATGAAAAGAGTTTTCAGGTATACTTTTAATTGTTTCAGAATATAAACCCATCATCTGTAATTGCTTTATTTCTATTATAGTGTTCAGAGTATTTCTTATAAAATTCTTTATAGCTCTATATTCATAACTATACGATAAGTCTCTTAACAGAGGTAAAATCTTTTCCATTGAAGATTTTAAACCCTTTTCTGTTTTTGGATTAGTTGTTAATAATTTTATAACAAAACTATCAACCGTGTTACCTCCCATACCTACTTTATTTATAACATCCTTAGTAGTTTTTATTTCTTCACCTTGCGATACTGCTTGAAATATCTTACAAACAGAATCTACATCAAAAGTATAATTCTTTTTTAAGTAATCCATTATATTTTTAGGTAATCTTTTTTCTTCTGGTAACATCAAATTTTGAACATAAGTAATATCCTCTGGATAAAATTTACCTGCATACAAATTAAAACAATAAATACCTAACTTTTTGACAGCATCCATATCCAATATCTTTTTATATTGTGAATAATTTGTATACCATAAAACGGATATTGAAGCACTCGTTACACCATTTAAATACTTAGCAAGTTCACCCACATTTATCTTATCTGCTTGAATATCTACAAACCAAGTACCACCACCAAAAGGAGAAGTGAATGTATCATTACGGGCTTCTTTTAAGGTCGCTGCTGAATCTGCATATCTTGTAACATTTTTTGCTATTCCAAATCGTTCTTTTATCTTTTTCTTTAATAATGTTTGTAATACTGCACTATTTGTATAAACAATAATAGCCGCGGTATCCAAAGATAAAAAATCTATCTTTTCCAGCATACCTTACCCTCCTACTTAATAATTATTGATTATTATATACTCTAAACTTTACACCACAATCAAACTCTATAAATAAAGTTTCATGTAAACATCTATTTCCCTCGATTTCACCCAAAACCTTAAACATAGCATCCTCATCTAACTTAATTCTATAAGGCATAACCTCATTTAAAGACTCCCTAATGCACTCTAACTGATTATCTTTCAATAAAGCAAACTCTGTCAAACCTAATGAACCCATACGCAAATACAACAAATAAACAACACCTGTTTCCTCATTGATAGCCACGGCTGAAGGATACTCACCATTCCAAACCTTTGTTGTCATAATAAAAGGCCAAATTGGGTCACCTTTAGTGCTTAAAATAGTCAACTCTTGAGTCTTATTTAAAGTCTCAAACTTCTCATACTTAGTTATAACTCTTTCCTTATAACTAATCAACAAATGAATACTACCAACAGACTCATTATCCTCTACATCAGAAATATGGAAATGTGTAACCTCACACATATTAACAAGAGAAGAATTATATCTACTCAAAATCAAACGTCTGTTCTCTAAACTATCCTCTATTGATTGTTTAGCATCACAATAAATTTCAGGTAATCTTAATTGCATAATCTTATTTCCTCCTAAACATTAAATATTTTCACTTACAAAACCAAATTTATAAATACCGTCTTTTAACTTATCTTTTAACTTACTTAAAAGATAATTATACCTCTCTTCATCTTTAGGAGTAAATAATTTAGATATACCCCTTATTTGATAAAATCCTGCATCCCAAGCCACCAAACTATCCTTATAACCTTCATCTTCTCTATGCTTACCCGTTAGACTTTGTATCACTTTATTTATACAAAAATTATAAAAAGTTTTACCGTCTTCACTTGTATTGCATATACAAGAATCTAAAATTTGTAAAAACTCTAAATTATGCATTTCATCCTCATTCATATCATTTATGATATTTTCATCTGTTACAATCTTATGTACTTCTGAAAAAGATAAGGGGAAGAAAGCATTTCCTTGTTTAAACCCTATTTCTCTATAACTCTTTGAGTTATTTAAAGGACTAAAAATAAAATAAATAATTGCATCTGAAATCCATTCTTGATAACCTGATATTGTCATATCAGGAGCACTTAAATAAATAGGATTTGCCGAATAATCTATTTCTTCTGACAAACAACTTCTAACAACAAAAGAAGCAATAGATTTCAATAAATTCTCTGAGATTATTTCAGTATACTCACCAATAGGTACTGTAGAAACACCTACTTTTTTCAAACTTCTCAAAAGATTTTTTGAATTTTGCTGATAACCCAACACATTCTCGTATTTCTGAACTGTTGTATCAGACTTCATTTGAATATTTAAAAATAGAGGTACATCTTTGGCATCACCTTTTTTAACAATACCTTTTGATACCCAATCATAAAGCGAATCACGCTTACCTCTAAACAATCTTAAACTACCCGATAAGATTGTATCTTCTGTATGCTGAATTTTTTCTTCTAACACAACAGAAATATCACGCTCATTACCTTTTTTTATATCCCAAATCTGATAACCTATATATTCAACTTTATCTTTTAGACCTACCATTTTTGGATTAAAACAAACACCCTTATTAAACTTAAATACTTTCTTAAAATCTGAATAAAAATCTAAATAATTAGGTTTCTCACAAAACATATCTAACGAACCATAAAAACCTAAACGGACATCTGATAAATTATATTCTTCACAAAGTTTCATAACTCTAAAAAGAGCTACATATAATATATCTTTATAATGTTTTTTATTATAGCCATGTAGATACATTTGCTCAAATACACTCTCTATATTTTTATTCTTCTCTAAATAAGGATTTATATTTATAAATAAAGGAGTATTAAATAAAATAGCTTTTCGTACTTCATTAGGCAACATTCTTAAAAATGTAGGATTGCTTTTATCAAAATCAAAAGTATTAAAGAAATTTATTTCATCATCAGATTCAAAATTATAAAACTCTGCACCATCTATATACGAAAATTCACTATTCTTATCACTTACTTCTAAAAGTGTATACTTTGAAATATCTGTACTCTCAATACATTTTGCAATCTCTTTTTTCCAAATGGGAGAAATATTTATACCCCTCTTCTCCATTTTTAACTGAAAAGCCAAATTGCGGAACTCTAAACAATCAGCCAATGATATATCATGAAGTTTTAATAA
>JAEIGA010020471.1_pt1 | contig 10088 bp, 4 predicted proteins | sample 9270691 | NCBI WGS metagenome assembly JAEIGA01 (sample SAMN17057246, study PRJNA624740) | gut metagenome | biome: biome; isolation source: fecal sample | host: Bos grunniens | place: China: Xizang | collected 2019
TGCATAATATCTGTTCTTACGAACATCATCATATATAATTGTTTTTCCGGTAATGCATATGTTGCACCATCGAATGTAAATTGTCTAATTGAACTTGGTTTAAAATTACTATTAACGTGTTTTTCATAATCTTCACCGAATGCTTCTTTTAAGTCAAGAGCAGCACCACGAAGACCGTAGTTAACAGGTAAACTTGAATCTACGTTAATCGCTACTTCAGGACCTACACCAGCAAGTGAGGCTCTAAGTAATACGTCTCCACCAGTAAGTTTTAAGTTAACTGATACGTGTGATTCTTTACCGTTAATCATAAATGTTTTCTTACCAAAACTTGTATCAATAAGTTTTCTGATTACGTTAGCTTGGTCACGACCCATTGTCATCCAAACTTCGATTTCAATGTCTTGAACACCTTCGCTAATCTTTTCATCACTTAATGAACCGATTTCAGAATAGTCAATAACGAATGAGTAGAAGAAACTTACTACTGAATTCCAAAGACTCTTGAAGAAACCTTCATTAGGTTTTTTCATTTCATAATCACCATTAGCAGCATAAACAGCTATATAATCTACTGTTAATGGGAATTCTTGAAGTGTTGATAATAATGTACCTAAACTTGAAACGTTTGTACTAAATGAACTTAATTGTTTTGTAACTTTATTAGGATTTTCTAAGAATAAATTTAATTGTTCAACAAGTGTATCAATAACCCCTGTCTTATCACTCTTACCATCCTTGTAAATTTCACCATCACCTTTTGTATCAGGTTTGTCAGCATTTTTACTTGAAATTCTTGCAATTTCTTTTGAAACTACTTGAAGTCTTGTAGTTGCATCTTGGATTCTAGCAAGTAAGTTTAATTCTCCAAAGCTTTCCATATTGTGTAAGTTATAGTCACGGTTTGTATCTGGAGATGCTGTTGTATACTTGATAATATCAAGGTATAATTTATTTAAGTCATCTGTAATGTTTTCTAGTTCTTCAACAAGTTCACCATATACACCAAGTGTAACTTCCATCTTAATTTGGTGTTTACCTTTAGTTAGATAGAAATCAAATGGTTTACCTGTATCGTTAGAACCTAAAGTAATATTTTGCCAATCTGAAGAGAATTGGAATACTGTTTGTTTTAATTCTTCAAATGGAATTTCGTTGTCAATATAAACTTTACGGTGAGAATACATACCACGAACAAGATTTTGTCTAGCTCTTAAAGAAATGTTGTACCAACCATCTTCAGGTACTTCAATTTCCCAAATAATCCAGTCACCAAGAATTTTCCAACTGTCTCCACCCATTGAGTTTAATTTAGTTTCTTTAATACTAAATGGATAAGTGTTTGAACTTGTTCTATCAGTAATAGGGTTTAATGTTGGAGAAGAAGTATATTTAGATGCTTCTGCTTCAACACGATAGCTATAATCTTCAGGAGCTTTGTTAGATGCTTCTTTATAACTATTTAAATATTGTTCGTAAGATGGAGTTTCTTCAACTGGTACAAGTTCAATACTTTCAATTAAGAATGATTCTTTTACAGCAGATAAAATAATTTGGTTTAGACCTGATGCAAAATAGTATTGATAAGGTTCTGTAACATAACCCATGTAGTCAGATAAATATGTAGAAACATAAATGTTATTTTCTTCAACTTGTGAAGGTTTTACATCATTACCATTAGTATCTACATTAAGTTTTAAGTATGCATGAATATCATCATATTGATCAATCAATGATTGAATATCAGCATGATTATCTAAACTTGAATCTCTTTTCCAAACTCTTGAGAATACATAACTTTGTTTAGCCATGTTATCTTCATAAATTTTGTTAACTTGTCTATCAGTTGTAACAATGATTAATTTTCTTTCAATTGATGAAGAGAAACTTTGTTCAGATGTAGTTACATAATTGATTTTGATATTGTAATTACCATCTTCAGGAACAAAGAAATTATAAACTACTTGATTTGTATTACCAACAAATGCTACTTCTAAATTTTCTAATAATTTACCATTATAAGTATTAGAACCAGCAGTTGTTAAAGCATTAACAGTCTTATTAGTAACACCAGCAGTAGTTGTATTTCCCCAAATAATTGATGAACCTTCTGAAACATCGTAATCTGTTCCTTTGATAACGATCGGTTCACCACCTGGAGTATTAATATTTTCTTCAGCAGTTAATCCTAAGTGAGCCTTCAACTGATTAATGTAAGTTGAATAGTCACCTGTTTCAATACTTGCAACTGTGTTTGAACTATGGTTGTAAGTATATTCAAGCGGTTTTTCTTTAGTTAATTGACCAATCAATACGATTGCTGCAATTATTAAAAGAGCTGCAATTGAAAATATTAAGAGTTTTTTCTTCTTACTCATAATTTGTTGCCTCTTTCTTTAAATTTTTTAAACAGTATAAAAGTCGTTCTATACGACAAGCGCTTGATGAATATCCTTGCTGTTTATTTCTAGATATCCACAAGTTGTAATGGGAATTAAGATATTTCGCGAAATTATTTTCAAGTTGTTGTAATAGCTGTTCATTTGCAACACCATTGAAATAATTTTTTAAAAAAACGTTAACATCGACTAAAGAATCTAGTAGTAATAAACTATTTGATAACTCTTCTTTTAAAAGAATTTGTTCATCATTTAGTTCATTAACACTTTCAAGTTTAATCTTTAATAAATTAAAATATGATTTGTAATTTTGAACTTCATAATCTGTAAGTAATTGATTTTTTAATTTTGTCTTAAACACTTCAATTTCATTAAGTTCAGTTTTACAAAGTTCTGCCTGCACAATCGGTGCGAACAATTTAGTAGAATAACCACGGTAATGTTCCTCACATTCAGGATACATTGCCAAGTCTACTACCAGATCAACAATTATATGATTTTTTACCAATAAATCTAAATATTCTTTTATGTGCTTATGACTTACTGATTGATAGTTCCAAGTTAAGAGTCCAGAATAAACAATACCAGGTAAACTATAAAGTGGGTATTGTAAATGTCCAAAATCTCCCCAATCAGTTAGTATGATTCCTAAGCCATCATTATGATAAGCAGCTTCGGCTGCATTTTTTATTGACCATAACATTTCATAATACTTAGAAGTTACAACTCCCCAAGTTGATGTTCCAGGAGCTAGAATGTATGGTCTTTTTAGTTTTTTCAACATTTGTGCGTTTCTAAGAAACGGATAATTTTCATTGTATCCCCAATCAATCAGAATTGCATCTTGATCGATTTTGTTAATCGCTTCAGGTTTGTGAATAATTACATCACCCCAAAGCATTGGTGTTTTGCCATAAGATTTAACAACACTTGCAAGTTTATTAAAAAATTCAGCAAATACTTCTTCTCTACTTGTGTTATCACAAGCTTCTTTTGATTTACCATAACCCAATTCATATGGTTCATCAAAATTCATATTAAAATAATTTGAACTACTATATGGCAACATATCACCATACATTTTTTTAACTAATTCGAAACTTTCAAGATTTGTTGGATCTAGCGTTGAAGAAACTCTGTTACTTCCCCAAATATTAAATAGTCCATCAACGTTTGACAGATGTTTAAATTCATCCAGTTTCAACCATTCTGTCATATGACCAAATCCATTTTGATTCGGCACCAGATCTATAAAGTGCTCATAACAATACTTTTCAATTTGTTGATATTCTTCAACTGAAATAAAGTTTCCATCTTTATTTACAAACGGCATACTCTTGTATTCGAATGAGAAACCTTCAACATAAAGTTCCATATGGTTATATCTAAGTTTACTCAAAAGATCAATGTATTTTTTGATTGTATCGATATTCGGAACTTTAGAACGACTAATATCTAGCATAAATCCACGTACTTTAAAATCAGGATAATCTGTTATTTCAAGTGGTGGGATTAATCCTTGGTAAACTCTAGCAAGTTCTTCAAGAGTAACTAATGCATAATAACAACCCGATAACGATGATGTTGTTATATTAGCTCGTCTATTGCTAATTTGTAGTTTATATCCGTCAATTGGCAACTTACCTTCTTTTACAGTAATTAAACCATTTTCTAATTCTGTTGGATATTTATCAATTAATCGATCAATAAATCTATCTAATCTTTCATCAAAAAAAGAGCGAAAATCGATTGTTTTTAACGATCCAATATGCAAAAACGTCTTTTTTGAATTATCTAAATATTTAATTTTCTTGAATATTGGTGTTAAAAAATCCATATTTGCTCCTCCTGTTTACATAATAAGCCGATTATATAGTCTTATTATACCAAAATTGAAGTTTTTTTTCAAGTAGAATGTAATATTATTTTTCAAGCGCTTTCATTTTTTTGTAAAAAATAAAATAACAGCCTATCAAAGGCTGTTATTTTTATTAGTTATTTTTCAAATTTTAATAGTTTTTCTTGGTTAAAACGACATTTCATAAGTGCAATTGCTGCATCTTTTGTTGGGTTTTGACCAGGGACTAAATCTTTGTATGTGAAGAATACAGAACCTGAAACATGCTTATATTGTTGGTTATAACGAAGTTGGTTATCGATTTCTAATGGGTTTGACCAAACTTCATTTACACCCATTTGGTATAAACCATGTCCAATGTATAAAATTGTATTTGTTTCTTTAGCAATGTCATTCCACCATTTAGTTAAGTCATGGTAGTTAACATCTTTTCTTTCGAATGGCCAATAGATTTGTGGAACAACATAATCAATCCATCCTTCTTTCATCCATCTGTAAACATCTGAATAAAGATCAGTATAACATTCAGTAACACCTGCAGAATGTAATGAACCTTTTTCCCATCCACCTTCTTTAATAGATGAATTTGTTCGATAGATTGCAAATGGGCTTATTCCAAAGTGAACTTTACGATTTGTGTTGCTAAGCGATTTTTTCATAGCATTGTGAATGTTTTCAATCATCTTGTCTACATTTTCTCTACGCCAGTCATCAAATGATTTTTCTTTGCCACTTGCCTCATAATCAGCTAATTCTTCTGATTCAGGAACTTTAGCATATGGGTAGAAATAGTCATCAATATGAACACCTGTAACATCATAATTTTCAATTACTTCCATGATTGTTTCAGTCACAAAATCAATAACTCTTTGAGATGACGGTTTTAAAATTATCTTACCATTGCCATCAAGAATTGTATCTTCTGGGAAACGTTTTGCGAAGTTCATATCGTCTAAAGAATTTAAATATTCTTCTTTTGTCATTGTTCCATCAGTAACTGATTTCATTGAAACACGATATGGATTCATCCATGCATGAACTTCAATATTATGTTTTTTAGCTTCTTCGATAACAAATTTTAATACATCAAACCCTGGGTTTTTACCTTCAGTTCCAGTAATAAATCTAGACCATGGATTAAGTTTAGATTCATAATATGTATCATTCAATGGTCTTACTTGGAAGATCATTAAATTAATATTATAAGATGCAATATTTTCAATCATCTTTACAAGATATTCTTTATAACTTTCAACATCTTTCATAATTGGTGTATCAATGTTTACAACATTTGAAACCCATACACCACGAACATAATTTGGATTATATTCATAATTTGGTAAATCAACAGGTTTTGTTGATTTATAATAACATACTAATTCTTCGCTATTAAATTTATGTAATTTCATATCCTATCTTTTCTTTCTTATTAATAATAAAGTTGCAGCTGCAAGTAATGGAAGTAATGAAACAAATCCCATATTACAATTCATTCCACCACCATTACTTGGTGTTTCTGGTTTATCAGTTGTAGGTTCTTTTTCACCACATTCACATTCACCATCAACGAATTTATGTTCATGAACTGGTTCTTCGTAATTTGGATCTTTTGCTCCGCAAGAACATACGCCATCAACATATTTATGTTTATGCACTGCATTTTTAACGACTTGTACAACCGGTAATTCAAAATCAATTGTGCGATCTGTATCGTTTACACTAATCATTAATTGTGTTGCAGATTCAATTAATGTATTGTATTCATATTCATAAATACCTGGTTCAACTTCAATCATTTTAAATGATGTAGAGTAAGATCCTTCACCATATCGAACTTTTAAGTTAACTGTAAGTGGTAATCCTAAATCTGAAGTAATTGCAGCGCGAACTTTAATTACTTCTCCAAGTGAATAGTCACGTTCTTCGAATTCTAATATTTCGATTTTTGGACCTTCATTTACAATTGCACTATTAAAATCAATTTTAACATATTCATCAATTGGTTTATTAGCATTATCAAATACTCTAATATAGAAGTCATAATTACTAACACTATAATCTGTTAATGAATTATATTGTTGTTTATTTCCATTACCTAAAACATTAAAGATCTTTTGTACAACAACGCCTTCTGCGTTAAAGTTTGCAGGTTGTCCTTTTGGAACTGCATATAATGCGTAACCATTAGCATTTTTAACTTCATTGAAACTCATATAATATTTATTACCAAGTTTAGTTAATTCAACTTTAGGAAGTTCAGTTATAGGTTTTACTTCTTCATAAGATGGAAGTAATGAACCACTTAACCAAGCTTTCTTAAGTAGTACGTTTGCAGATCCTAAATTACCAGTTGAGATTTCTAAGTTTTTATATGAGAATAAAACAAATCCATCTACTTCTGTGTAACGATTATCTTTAACAAATTTAAATTGATTATCTACTTCATATGCAGATCCAAACGAATCAGCATTAGTTTCTGATAATTTGTAATAGCCAGTACCAATATATAATTTAACTTTAGTTGGTGCGCAAATTTTTGACCACCATCTAACAATTTCTTTATAAGTTTCATCTAATGAAGAATAAGCTTGAGGAAGGATATAGTCTAACCATTCTTCTTCAACCCATTTTTTAGTATCAGCATAAAGATTATTGTAAGTACTATAACTTCCGCAAATAACATCCATTCCGCCTTCTTGACCACGTCCGTCAGGGCATCTTTCTGCAGATGGTGCCCATACTGGAGCTGGAGAAATACCAAAAGCTGTATATTGATCTGGATTTTTAGCATTGTATGCAGCGACAGCATCACTTACTGATTTAACCATTCTGTCTACATTATCACGGCGCCAGTCAGCAACTGCTAATGTTCCACCATTTTGTTTATATGCTGCATAATCTTCAGAATCATATTTAGATTCAATACCACCAGATGGATAGAAATAATCATCAAAGTGAACACCATCGATGTCGTAATTTTCAATTAATTCAACAATTGTATTTGTAACATGATCAATTGTTGCTTGTTTTGCAGGGTTTAAAACCATTTGTCCTTCTGCACCTAAAACAACAGTTGATAAAAATTCTTCGTCATCTTGAATATTTAATGGGTTATTAATTTCAGGATATAAGCTTTGAGCTTGTTTTCTTAAATTAAATTTAATTTCATTAATTTTATCTTCACCATCAGAGAAACTTGCAACTCTTGAAGCAGTTACTCGATATGGGTTTAACCATGCATGTAGTTCAATACCTCTAGCATGACATTCATCAGCAAACCATGATAACATATCCCATCCTGGATTAACACCATGTTGATAAAAGAATTGACTCCATGGATTATATTCTGATTCATATAAAGCATCATTTGAAGGTCTTACTTGAAAAAAGATTGCATTTAATCCGTAATTTTCTGCCTTACTTAAAATACTTAATAATTGTTCTTTATAATCATTAATTGCTTTTTCTGTTGTACCATTTTGTCTACTAATATCAATATTAGATACTGTAGATACCCACACTCCTCTTAATTCTTCCAAGTTGTCATCAATTACTAATGCGTTTACACTTGGCTTTTTTGCAAAAAACATAATTGCAAAAACTAATAATAGTATAGTTACTATTTTTTTCATTTTACTTTCCTACCCTTCTTTTTAAATTTTCATAGTTTTTATAAGTTATTTTGTCAACATCATCTTTACTAAATCCATTGTCTAATAATGCTTGTTCAATTTTTGAACAATCAGCATGAGTTTGTAGATCATCTAAATTTGAATTCGGAAAGTCTGATAAATAATTCATCATATCAAGACCTAACATTACTTTATCAATTCCCATAATGTCAACTAAATATTTGATTTGTTTAACTAAACCATTAATATTTTGATCGTCTTTATTTTTTGAAACAAAATTACGTGCAGCAACACATCCAACCATTCCTCCAGCATCACGTAGAGCAACTAGTTGTTCATCTTTTAAGTTACGCATATGATCAGATAATGCATACGCATTAGAATGAGATGCTATTAATATTTTTGGTTGTTCTTTTAGCACTTCATAAAAGCTTTTTTCATTTAAGTGTGAAACATCAATAATCATATTATGATCATTCATATATTTAATAAATTTTTTACCTAAATCAGTTAAGCCTCTTTCACTGTTGCCTTTGACACCAGTTGCAAGATGGTTTTCTTCGTTCCATGTTAAACTTGCATGTCTAATTCCCATATTATATAAAACTTCTAAAGTTTCTAAATCTGGAACATTTCTTAATCCTTCTAATCCTTTAATGACATCAAAATCATTTTCATATTTTTTAAATTTATCAATTGCTTTAATATATGCAGAAACAACATCAAAGTCTTCATCAGAGTATACTACCCAAATACCACCAACAACACCACCTTTAGTCAAATCATCTAAATGGTATTCTTTGAATGGATCTTCTACATTCTTAAAAGCAAGATTATAAAATATATCACTATGTGTATCGTAAATTGGCATGATATCTTCCTTTCTTTTTATTAGTATACCATATTTATAGTTATTTTTCAAGAAGATTATACAAAATAAAAAAGCCTTTAAAGATATTAATATCTTTAAAAGCTTTAATTTTTATTAACGACGTTTTTTGATAAGAAGGATAGCCGCAGCAGCTAACATTGGAACTAAGAACATAGCTCCCATTTGACAACTGCTTCCACCACCAGGTTTTGGTTCTGTGTAATCAGGATCTTTTGCACCGCATTCACATTCGCCTTTTACGAACTCATGTTCATGTTCTTCATAGTTTGGATCTTTCGCACCACATTCACATTCACCATCAACATATTCATGTTCATGAACAGGTGGTTTTGGAGTATCATTGACATCATCTGCAAGTTTAACTTCTTTACTATAAACTATTACAGTATGTCTTCCATCACTAATTGTAAGTTGTACAACAAAGTTATCAGTTTCAATACCAAATGCTTCGAATGTTACAACAATCTTATCTTCAAGATATTCAATATTATTAGCAGGTGTATTGATTGAACCTTCTTTACCATTGAATCCAACTTTAACTTTATAAGTTAATTCGTCTTCATCTTCATCATAAGCATATGGGAAACTAAATGTATAAACGCCATTTGCATCTAATACATCTTCACCATTATTAATTGTGATTTCTACTGGTTCTGGGGCTTGATTTATACTAGCTAAATTAACATCAATTTTTGTCGCACTATTTTGTGGAATATAATTGTCAGATACAACTTGTACATATACTTCTTGATTTTCATTACATAATACTGTGAAATTTACTTTGTCTGTAAATTTATAATCTTTTACAATTGAAATTCTATTTCTTGTATCATTTAAATCTAATGTTTCACCTTTATTAATTCTGTAGATTGCATACATACTTGCATTTTCAACTTTAGGGAAACTAATATCGTAAACATTATTCTTACCAGTATCTTTTACTTTGTAACTTTCAAGTTGTAAATCAGTAAAGTCTACTTCATCTTTTGGTAATGGTAAAACTGGATGAGTTACCCATAATTGTCTAAAGTAGTTACCTACACCAAATTTTTGTAAATCATTTTGGAAGATATATAAATCACTGTATGCGTAAACTGCAGAACCTTTAATTACATCAAACATTTGATTAAAACGCATTTGATATGTTACTTCATTTGTATCATTATATTCACTACTTGATGCGTGATATTTATAAATACCATGTGCAACATACATCTTAATAGGTTCTAGACCTTCTTGTGCTCTTTTTTCATTAGTCTTAACAACGACATCAGCCCACCATGAAACAATGTCAGCATATGGCACAA
>JAEIGA010020472.1_pt1 | contig 10088 bp, 10 predicted proteins | sample 9270691 | NCBI WGS metagenome assembly JAEIGA01 (sample SAMN17057246, study PRJNA624740) | gut metagenome | biome: biome; isolation source: fecal sample | host: Bos grunniens | place: China: Xizang | collected 2019
AAGAATTTTCAGAAGCTCGGGTGAGAGAATGGGAGAAATGTTTTTAAGCATAATATCATTCCTTTATATCAATTTTTATTTTTTTACATTGTTGCGTACATACTGTACATATGGCTGTAAATGCCGCCCTTTTCAATAAGCTCGGCATGGCTGCCCTGCTCCGCAATGCCGTCTTCGGTAAGAACAATAATCTTATCGGCATTTTTGATTGTGGTAAGACGGTGGGCAATGGTGAGAGTTGTTCTGCCCTTTGCAAGACGTTCGAGCGATTCCTGAACAAGCTTTTCGCTTTCATTGTCAAGCGCTGAGGTTGCCTCGTCAAGCAGAAGAACTGGCGGGTTTTTGAGGAATACTCTGGCGATTGAAATTCTTTGTTTCTGACCGCCCGAAAGTTTGACTCCTCTTTCGCCCGTATATGTGTTGTATCCGTTGGGCAGAGCACTTATAAATTCGTGAGCACCCGCCTTTTTTGCAGCTTCGATAATTTCTTCGTCGGTGGCATCGGCTTTACCGTAAATAATGTTTTCACGGATTGTGCCCGAGAAAAGATAAACATCCTGTGCAACAACACCGATGTTGGAGCGAAGTGAATGAAGGGTAATATCTTTTATGTTTTTGCCGTCAAGCAGAATTTCGCCGCTTTCAGGCTCGTAAAATCTGGGAATAAGGTTGCAGAGTGTTGTTTTGCCGCCGCCGCTGGGGCCTACAAGGGCAAGGTTTTCACCTTTTCTAAGGTGAAGATTAAGGTTATGAAGTATTTCTTTTTCACCCTTTACATAGCTGAAAGTAACGTTTCTGAATTCAATTTCACCCTGAACATCGGTTATGTCTACAGCATTTTCGCTGTCAACAATATCGGGTTCTTCCTCCATAATCTGGGCAAAACGCTCAACGCCCGTTATACCTCGGCTGAACTGTTCGCTGAAATCAACGATTGTTCTGATTGAGCCGAGAAGCGTTGAAATGAGCAGAAGGCTTGCGGCAAAATCGCCCGAAGAGGTTATGCCCTCTCTCATAAGAAGTGCACCCATGGCAATAACGGATATATATGTTACGCCGTCAATAAGCTTGACTGTTGCGTGGAATTGCGACATATATCTGTGGCTTCTGTTCCTTATTTCAACATAGGCTTCGTTGCCCTTTGAAAACTTTTCTTTTTCGGCTTTTTCATTGGTGAAAGAACGGACAACCTTTACGCCGAGAAGACTGTCTTCAAGTCGTGCATTGATTTCACCTGTCTGGTGTCTGCCCTCACGGAAGGCATCGCGCATTTTTGTGCGGGAATGCTTTGTGAGCAGTATCATCAGCGGCATGAGAATGAAAATTGCGATTGCGAAGCGGATATCCATCGTTGCAAAAATGAAAAAGCTTGCAATGAATTTCACAACCGTCATCAGTATCATTTCGGGGAAGTGGTGCGACCATTCGGCAACATCAAAAAGGTCTGATGTCATACGGCTCATAAGCTGACCTGTTTTTGTGTTATCAAAAAAGGTGAATGAGAGCTTTTGCAGATGGTCAAACATATCCTCACGCATGGAATTTTCAATCTTTGTGCCCATTTTATGTCCCCAATAGGACTGGCAGTAGCTTGCAAAGCTGTCAATTCCGCGCAGGGCAATATATGCGATTGCGATGGTTACGATAAGCTCAACCGTTAAACCTGAGGGGTCAACGCTGCTCTGGTCTGTTATTTTTCTGACTATAAGCGGCAGAATAATTTCGCAAGCCGCCGAAACCGAAGCGCAAAGCAGAACGCAAAGCTCTGTTGGCAGATGCTTTTTAAGATAGGGGAAAAAGAGCTTGATAAGTGCAATATTCTTTTGCAGATTTCCTTTTTTCTCTTTCATTTTATTTCCTCGGTCTTTACCATAAAATATCACATTATATTATCTAACAAAAACACCGATTTGTAAAGTCAATTTTATTAAATTTATTTTATAAATATTATGTAAACTTATTTTATCTTTGTTGACCTTGTAAATTAAAAATGATATAATACAATAGATTTAAAATGCCCAATTCTGTCCGAAAGGAAGGATATTATGATAAAAATTTCACCGTCGGTTCTTGCAAGCGATTTTTCAAAGCTCGGAAGTGAAAGCATAAGAATGGAAAACAGCGGTGCGGATTATCTGCATCTTGATGTTATGGACGGCAGATTTGTGCCGAATATTACCTTCGGAGCACCTGTTATTTCCGCAATAAGAAAGCATACAGAGCTTGTTTTTGATGTGCATCTTATGATTGATGAGCCTCTGAAATATATCGGGGATTTTGCAAAAGCGGGAGCAGATATTATAACCTTCCACGCAGAAAGCTCTTCACCAGTTGAGGAAACGATAGATAAAATTCTTGAATGCGGCTGCAAGGCATCAATAAGCGTTAAGCCTGCAACACCTGTTGAAGAGATTTTTCCTTATCTTGACAAGCTTTCAATGGTGCTTATCATGACGGTTGAACCCGGTTTCGGAGGTCAGTCGTTTATGTATGACATGATGGATAAAATAAAAACCCTGCGTTCGGAAATCAAACGCAGAGGTCTTGAAATTGATATTCAGGTTGACGGCGGAATAAACGAAAAAACCGTTGAAACCGCCGCCCAAGCGGGAGCAAACGTGCTTGTTGCGGGCAGTGCCGTATTCAATGCAAAGGACGCATCTCAGGCAATTGCTTCCCTTCGCACTCTTGCCGAAAAAGCTTATTCAGCATAAAAGCGATAATGCGTTTCCGCAGGCAAGAGCATGCCAATGCTCTTTTGTGAATTCACATACAAGCTTTTCACAGGTTGAAACCTTGCAGAATTCCGAAAAATAGTGACGAAGACGAGCCGTATCAAACGGAGAGTTTATTATCAGTCTGTAGTTGCCGCCGTTTTCGTAAAGACTGCTTTCGGTGCAAGGGTCAGAGCCTTCAAGCTTGCTGACAGCGGAAAGAAGGCTGTCAAGGTCGGAGAATTCGCATATCAGGCTTTCAACCTGCTTTTTCAGGGTTGATTTTTGCCTGATTCCGTTTTTGGAGTTTTCAAGCATCGTAAACAAAAGCGTGCAGCCGCCCTCGCTTCGGGGTACGGCTTCGATTATCATTCGGCGGGAGGGATCAAGCGTTCTGCCGAGAACCTTGCCCGCTGCGTCGAGCACCGTCCAGATAACACGTCTTGTTTCAATGGTTGAATAGTCCATTTCTTCATATGTAATATCAAGCTCCAGCATATCCTGCTCGTTGAGGTCAACGATTATTTTGTTTTCGGCAGGAGAATTTATTTTCATTGTTTCCGCCTCCTTACCCTATTATAATATGATTTTCGGGGCGGAGATGCAATGAATAAATATTGGGAATTTCGGAGGTGACCGATTTGTCGGATAAAGCCCAAAAACCGAATATTGTAAAGAAATCACGCCTTTACGGCGATTATCTTATAATGCTTATCGCACCCGTTCTTGTGTCGCTGTTTTATTACGGCGAAAGGGTTCTTCTGATTCTTTCGGTCAGCATTCTGAGTGCGGTAATAAGCGATTTTGCGATAAGCCTGATGCTCAGAAAAACCTTTTATCTCAAGGACTTGAGCGGAGTTTATGCGGCGGCATGCACAGCTCTTATGATGCCTGCAGGCATTCCGCTTTATATTCCTGCAATGGCGGCAGTATTCGCTGTTGCAGCGGTTAAAATTCCGTTCGGCTCAAAAGCACCGTTTTCTCCCGCAGCGGCAGGCTTTGCCTTTGTCTGCGTATGCTTTAAAGACCTGATTTTTGATTTTTCGGGCGATACCGCAAGCAAGCTTCTGGGTAATGCATCAATCGGTTCGATGCTTGCAAACGGTAACTCAATTCACCTTGATGCGGCAAATATCACCGACATAATCGGCGGAAATGTTGCGGGTCCTTTGGGCACAGGGTGCGGAATTCTTATGCTCGGCTGCTGTGCATATCTTTTTGTAAGACGGAAAAGAGCCTTGCTTGCAACGGCAGGTTTTATTGCAGTATGTGTTTTGTTTGCGGCACTGTTCCCCAGAATAAACGCATCTGCGTTAACAAGCATTGTGCTTGAGCTTTCCGCAGGTTCGCTTATGTTTGCGGCAGTATTTCTTGTTACAGACCCCGCCATGCTGCCAAAAAAGAGCGTAAACAGAGTAGTTTACGGTGCGGTTTGCGGACTTACATGTATGCTGATGAGATATGCGGGTGCTTTTGAAGAGCCCGTGTGTTTTGCCGTGCTTCTTGCAAACGGACTCAAACCTGTTATAGTGTCCTTTTTTGAAAGAAAGGGGGGCGCCGTAAATGGATAATCAGAACTTTTCGTTTAAAGATATTTTTATAAAAGGTGCGGTGATTTTTAACCCCGTGCTTGTTCAGCTTGCGGGTCTTTGCCCTGTAATTGCGGCGGCAACAACCCTTGAAAATGCGGCGCTTATTTCAGTTGCGTTCTGTGCGGAAATAATAGTGTGCTGCGTTTTTGCAAGCGCATTTCTCAAAAAAGTTCCCCGCTGGGTCAGAGTGCCGATACATTTTCTGCTCGGTCTTTTGCTTGTGTGCCCTCTGCTCTATTATATTGAGTCCAATGTGCTGATAGATTTGAGTCTGAGCATGAAAATCTTCATTCCGGTTATTGCGGCTAACTCAATAACGGCGGTGCATTGTGAGCAGTTTGCGGTAAATAACAGCGTTAAACTTGCATTTTTCGATGCGGCATCGGCAGGTGTCGGCACAAGCTTTGTTTTTCTGCTTACGGGCGCACTGCGTGAAATATTGGGCAACGGCACAATCGGCGGTTTTGCCCTTGATTTACCCGTTACGTTCAGAGCCGTGCTTATGCCCTTCGGCAGCCTTCTGCTTCTGGGATTTATGGCGGCGGTGCTCAAGGCAATCATAATGAAGAAATATCCCGAATACCTTGCAGAGGGAATGACCTTCAAAAGCCTTTCGGCATCGAAGAAGCCTGCTGAAGAAGTGAAGGAAGAAATCAAAGAAAACACAGAAAAAATTCTTCCCGAAAAGCAGGAAATTGCTGTTAATGAGCCTGTTGAGGCGGAAATATATGACGAATTCTGGGCAGAACAGAAAACAACGGAGGAAAGTATACCTGAAACTGTTGTTGAGTTGCCGCAGGAAGAAGAGATAAAACAGGAGAATGAAATTCAGCTTTCGGATTTTGATGAACTGTTTAAATCGCTTGAACTTGAAATTGAAAAAAGAATGGAGGGTGACGGGCAATGATGAAAACCTTTACCGATTTGCTTCTGACCGCTCTCTATACGGTTCTTATTCAGAATCTTGTTTTAAGCATGGGTCTCGGATTAAGCGAGGCTATTCGTGTTTCAACCCGACCAGGTATTTTCGTAAGAATTGCGGTTATGATATCGGGATTTTCCGTCGTGACGAGCACGGTTTGCAGCCTGATTGACTCCGCAACGGCGGTAAATGATATTTCGTATGCCGTGAGAGCGGCAATTTACGGTGCGGTGCTTGCGGCGGTTTATATTGTTGCCGCGGTTATTCTGCGTCTGATTTTCAGGGCAGACCGCAAATTTCTCGGAACACTCGGAATTGCGGCGCTGAATACCCTTGTTTTTGCAATTCCGTTTATCAATCATTCTGCGGGATATTCTTTTGCAGACAGCATCGGCTCGGGTATCGGTGCGGGTATAGCGTTTGTTTTTGCCGCCGCACTTATCAGCAAAGGCTCGGAAATGCTTGAAAAGAATACGGATATTCCCGAAATTTATAAAGGCACTCCCGCAATGTTCCTTTATGCGGGTTTGCTTTCGCTTGCATTTGCAGGTTTTTCAGATACGGTATTTTTCAGCTAGGAGATTTTTATGTTTTTTCACAGAGGAACAATAGAAAAGGCGTTAAAGCCTTCGCAGCGTAAAAGCATAACAGAGTTTGCCGCCCATTTCGGAACGGGACTCAGTTATGAAGAAAAGGTACGCAACAAAAAAATTGCATATGCCGTGCTTATAACGGCAGGTGTGCTTGCGCTCATCGGTCTGGGATATTTTGTTACCGATGTGCTGCTTCGCATAACCGAAGTGCCATATATCAGATGATAATCACAAGGAGAAAAAATGGATTTTATTCCTTATAATTCAAGGTTAACATATCACAAGAGTCCTTTCGGTGCGGTCAGAGAGGGCGAAGAGATAACGGTAAGAATAGTGCTTCCCCGTGCTCTTTGCTGTACGGGCGCAAGCCTTGTTATAACCGCGGATAACGGTAAGCCTGAAATCCATCCCATGAGCTGGGAACGTATGGAGGGCAGCAATGAAGAATGGTGGCGTGTTAAATTCACGCCCGAAAAGCAGGGACTTTACTGGTATCATTTTGCCGTTGCAACCAAAAACGGCGGCAGCATGATAACCTGCTTTGATAATTCAACAGGCAGAATTTCGCCTGACGGAAGCTGTTTTCAGTTAACCGTTTATTCAAAAGAATTCAGAACACCCGATTGGATTAAAGGCTCGGTTATTTATCAGATTTTCCCCGACAGATTCTGCTTTTCGGGCAAAGAAAAACAGAATGTGCCCGCAGAAAGAGTGTTACGCTCCGATTGGGGCGAAAAGCCTCTCTGGGAGCCTGATTCGCAAGGCAAAATAACAAAATACGATTTCTTTCAGGGCGATTTCATGGGCATAGAAAGCAAACTCGATTATATTGCTTCGCTCGGTGTCGGCTGCATTTATCTGAATCCCGTATTTGAGGCACAGTCGAATCACCGCTATGATACCGCAGACTACGAAAAAACCGATTCTCTTCTCGGTACGGAAGAGGATTTTGCATCTCTTTGCAAAAAAGCAAAGGAAAAAGGGATTGAAATAATTCTTGACGGTGTTTTCAGCCACACAGGCTCTGACAGCAAATATTTCAACAAAAGCGGAAAATACGGTTCGGGCGGAGCATATAACAGTAAGGAATCACCCTATTACAGTTGGTATAAATTTGAGGAATATCCCGATAAATACGGCTGCTGGTGGGGCGTTGATATACTGCCCGAAATTGATGAAGAAAATGACAGCTACATTGAATATATAGCGGGCGAAAACGGAATTTTACGCAAATGGCTTCGTTCGGGTGCATCAGGCTGGAGGCTTGATGTTGCCGATGAGCTGCCCGATAAATTCCTTGACAGCTTGCGTAATGCGGTGAAGTCGGAAAAAGAGGATGCCTATATTCTCGGCGAGGTCTGGGAGGATGCATCCAACAAAATCAGCTACGGCGAAAGAAGAAGATATCTTCTCGGTCAGCAGCTTGATTCGGTTATGAATTATCCGTTTGCCGATTTGCTTATTCATTTTGCAATAAGCGGTAACGCTGAAGGCTTTAACAACAGAATTTCGGAAATTTGCGAGAATTATCCGAAAGAAGCGGTGGATTGCCTTATGAATCACATAGGCACCCACGATACATGCAGGGTGCTCAACCGCCTTGCTACGCTCGGGAATTACCGTTCAACACATCTTGAACGCTATGCCGGCGGACTTTCCGATGAGGAGAGAGAAAGAGGCAAAAGACTGCTGAAGCTTATTTCGGTTATGCAGTTTACTCTTCCGGGTGTGCCGTGTATTTATTACGGTGATGAAGCCGGAATTGAGGGCGGAGAGGACCCGTTCAACCGAGGCTGTTATCCCTGGGGTAATGAGGATGCTGAGCTTCTGGAGCATTACAGATTTCTCGGCAATCTCCGTAAGGAGCACAAGGTGTTTGCAGAGGGTGAATTTGTTCCCGTTTCTGCGGCACTCGGCTGCGTTGCATATGAGAGAAGGGGCAGCGGTGAGCAGGTTTTAACGGTTGCAAACCGTAACAGCCACCCCATTGTTTATATTTTGCCCGAAGAGGGTTATGTTTCCCTTACCGGTGAAAAGGTAATCGGCAGGGAACTTCATTTGGAAAAAGAAACGGCGGCAATTTTAATCAGGTGAGATTGATATGGCTAAAAAAGGCAGAAAAAATATAATATTCAAAACGCAGCGTCAGAGCAACAGCGGTGAGCTGAAAAGATTTATTTCGATTTTTGCTGCCTGCGTTATCGGAATAGCGGGCATTTCATGTCTTGCAATTCTCAGCAAATACGATTTTGATATAAAGAGTGCGGTAGGCGGAGATACGCAGACGGAAACTTCTGTTGCCGAAACAACAACGAGGGCGGAGATTTCCGAAAAAGACGGAACTCTGCTTATGTGGTGCGCCGATTCGGCAAGGGAAAATCTTCGTTTCCTTTGGCTTTGCAGCTTCAGCGTGCCCGAAAATGAGATTGTTCTTTATTCTCTTGACCCGAAAACAGTTGTTATGACGGACGGAATTTCAAGAACGCTCGAAGGCTGTTATGTTGCGTCGGGTATAACCGAGCTTATAAAGGCGGTTGAAAATTTTGCAGATGTTAAAATTGACCGCTATATCGGAGCAACCGATTCCGAATTCAAAACCATGATTAATTATTTCGGCGGGTTTGAGATTAATGTGCCCGAACAGACGGAATACAGAAGCGAAGAATTTAATCTCATGCTCATAAAGGGCAAGCAGAATATCAAGGGCGACACCATGTTCAGATATATGCGCTATCTTGCAACCAAAGGCACCGAAGGCAGAAAGCAGCAGTCGGAGGTTCTTATGCAGATTATGAGCTCTGTTCTGAATTCAAAAAATGCCGACAGAATGAGCAATATTTATTCCAAACTTTCAAACAATTTAAATACAGACATAACAATAGTTGATTTTTCGCAGAACGAACAGGCTCTTGCGTCTTTTACGGGAAAAGGAATTCTCCGTAAAACGGTGGTGCAGAGCGTTGAGGATTTCGGGAAAGGAAGCAGTAAATGAGAGCTTTTATCAAAAAGCTGATTTCGTTTGTTTTCATAATTGTTATTGTTGTTTCCGTAGCATTCGGAGTGCTTGTAGGCAGAAATTTTCTGGTTGATACCGCAACGGAGCTGAGCGATGAGCCGCCCGCAAAGGTTACGGATATCGGCAGCCCGTATAAGCATTATTACGATGACCTTGAAAACATTGAAAAGCATGTCTATAACAGAATTATAACTGAGATTTACGGTATGCCCGAAAAAATAAGGATACCGTTTATTGACCTTGAACAGCTTGACAGAGTTTTTACGGCTTTGCTGTTTGATAATCCCGATTTATTTTTTGTTGCGCGCAGATGCTCAATAGCAACAAAGATTACGGGCACTTACTGCACGGTGGATTATCTTGTTACCGCAGAAGAATATGCAAAGCAGAAAGCGGAGCTTGAAGCAGTCCGTGACAGGGTTATGAAAAGCCTTGAAGGCATCGATGACCCGTGGCAGAAGGAGCTTCGCATACACGATTATATTGTTGATAACTGCAGGTATGTTCATGTTGACGGCGAGCTTACCTATTCATCGTCATACGGTGCACTGGTTAACGGCGAGGCGGCATGTGAGGGCTATACAAAGGCTATGAAGCTGCTTCTTGATGCGGCAGGCATTGAAAGCGGCATAGTAAGCGGTATTGTTGATGACCCCGAGGGTTTACCCGGAAATCATATGTGGAATGCCGTAAAGCTGGGCGAAAGTTTTTATCATGTTGACTGCACCTGGGATGACCCTGTTAACGAATCGGGTGAGCAGATGAAGCTTTATGCTTATTTCAATCTCAGCGATAAGGTTATTGCCCGCACACACGCTGATTTTTCAAGAGATTTTTCCTGCAATTCCATGGAGGAAAATTATTATGTGAAAACAGGCAGCTTCTTTGAAACCTATTCGCAGGCTGATGTAAAATCGCTCTCGGAAACGGTAGCAAAAACGCTCAACAGGGGCGAGAATGATATTCAGCTCCGTTTCGGAAGCGCAAAAGCATATAATGATGCCGTAACGGACCTTATAACAAACGGCAGAATATACGATGTGCTTGTTAAAGCAAAAAACAAAACAAGTGCGGTTTTTTCAACCGATTCACTCACTTACTATAAAGACAAAGAACAATGCGTTATTAACTTCACTCTGAATGTTACAGGAAGGGCAGAATTGACGAATGGATAAAAAAAGAATTGAAGCGGCAGTAAGAGAGATTCTTATTGCTGTGGGCGAAGACCCCGACAGAGAGGGTCTTGTTGAA
>JAEIGA010020473.1_pt1 | contig 10087 bp, 8 predicted proteins | sample 9270691 | NCBI WGS metagenome assembly JAEIGA01 (sample SAMN17057246, study PRJNA624740) | gut metagenome | biome: biome; isolation source: fecal sample | host: Bos grunniens | place: China: Xizang | collected 2019
AACACCTGCAAGATTCTTGCCGTAGGTGTTAATTTTCTGTAATTTAAGGTTGCCGAAAACAGGTTTAACATCCAAAGTAACGCTGTCTTCTGCGTAAACGGGAGTTGCACCTTCAGCTGCAGCTACGAGGTTCTGGGAAGCTTCGCGAGAAGTTGCAATGCCGTCAGGAATAGCTTCACCTTTTTCGTCGAAAGCACCAGATACATCGGCAGGCTTGGGAGAGTAGAAGTAAACACCAAGGGGAAGAACCTGGGTACCGGAAACAATAGCTTCGATTGTCTGTCCTGCTTCAATCTCAACTTTCATTGTGTAAACTTCAGTTCCCATAGAAATCGCAGTAGTTTCTACAATTTCATCACCAACAATTACTTCCAGCTTGATATTGTCTTTGTCGCTAGAACCACTGCCATTCAATTTTACACAAAGAACAACTTCGTATGTGTTGCCCTTTCCGATTACAGGAACAGCATCCAAGATTTCGATATCAGAGATAACGATCTCATGCTTCTCTGCGTAGGTAGCGTCCTGAGCGAGGAGGTGATCAACGAGAGAGTCGATTCTTGTGCCTACTTCTTCATAGGTTTTGAATACTCTCTTACCGGAAACAGTAAGACCGGATTCTGCGCTGGTGTCATGGAGAGGATAGCCCCACTGGAGGTTGTCAGATACGTTGTAAGACTTAGCGTATTTCATGGGTGTGCCATTAGAGTTTGCGCATGCCCAGATAGCAGTCTGTACAGCAGCGATGATCTCGTTGCGAGTGAGTTCTTCTGCATAATCATATCCATTTGCGGCAAGATCAGCTTTCATTGCTTCAAGAGAAACATAGGGATAGGAATTAGTAACGATTGCACGGATCTTTGCAGCCTGTGCTTCGTCATAATATCCACTGTCTTCGAGGTTGACTCTCTTGTAGTATGTGCCGTCTACGATCATGGTTTCTACGTCACAGCAGTAGGTAACCTCGTAGTTGCTTTCACCAAATACGTACAAGCCGCTGGGTTTCCAGGTTGTACCGTCGTGTTCAACGGTATCAATTACAACAAAGGTCTGAGGACCTTCACCTTCACCCATAAAGTGACCACCGAATTCATATCCGTGAACATAAGGTCTGAAAAGGGACATGAAGGTATAGCCTTCTGTACCTGCAGTTACATCTACTGCGACCTGGTCACCGTACCAGGTGTTGCCTTTTTCATCTGTTACTGCAGCGGAGCTTGCTATAGTAAACATTATAGAGCAAATGATTGCTGTCAATATAACTGATATAATTCTTTTGAGATTTTTTTTCATTGTAAGTCCCTTTCGCTTTATGAAACATATAAATAAAAGTTTCGTTTGATCTGATGTTTTTCTGTTTGTGGTGTTAGTATATCACGCCTCAGTCACAAAAACGGTTACATTTTCAAAATAAAAAAATTTTTGGAGAAAAAAATATTATTGCATCTTTGTGATTTCACTTAAAAGCAATTAGTCGTATAAGTATTTTATTGCTTATACGACTAATTTTTATGTTGTTCAGTTCTGATTTAAAGAAATATATATTATAATTATTTTCTCAATTTATAATATTTCTCCGTAATAAATCATCAAGATCCTGAAAATACTTTTTGAGAGGTACAGGCTTTCCGTTTGGGTTTAAAAAACAATGTACTGACGAAGCAATTGCAATTGTTTCATTGGTATCGATGTTTTTCATTATATATGAAAACGTTAATTTTACACCGGTATACTGTGTTATTGAAACTTCTATTTCAAGTTTATTTCCAAAAGTACTCGGACGCTTATAATCGCATTTGATCGATACAACAGGGGATGTTATCCCGTCTGCTTCTATCCTTGTCATTGGGTATCCGATTTTTTCCAGAAAGTCCAAACGAGCTTCTTCCATGAAACGTATATAATTGGAGTGATGTGTTATCCCCATTTTATCCGTTTCGTAGTAATTAATTTTATGAATAAATTTGTTCATTATTTTATATCTCCTGACAGTTCGCCGAGAGTAGTTTCGGCCCAACTGTAGTTTGTAAGATAACTTCCTTTGAACAGTTGAGAATATTCTTCTTTACCGGAAAGATAATTGTATAGATCGCATTGAACTTTTTCCGGTATAATACGGCGTTTGCCGTCGATTGTTTCTATAATATCCGAAATACCGTATTCTTCAAGTGTGTTTTTTAAACGTAAGGCAACTTTTCTGTATCGTGATAATGTTACGGTTGAAGCAGGCTCGTCTTCCCATAAAAATCCGATTGCTTCTTCCGATGTTACATATCCGCCTTTTCTGTCAATAAGGAGAGCGAAAAGTTCCTTTGCTTTTTTGTTTCTGAATGCTATCGGTATATCTCCGACAAAAACATCAAAATAACCAAAAGTCCTTATTGAAACCGTTCTGTTTTCAGGAAGTGTGGTTTTTACATTTTGTTTACTCGAATCTGCATAATAAAGCATTACATATCTTGAATTCTTACTGTTTGCTTCTTTATGAGAACAAATAGCTTTGATCTTACGCTCTTTTTCGGATTTACAGTCAAAATACGTAAATTCAGCTTCTCCGTTTCGTAAAAGCTCTTCAAAATCTTCGTATGCGGTATCGCTGTATGCAACAAATTTTTCAAGGGGTGTGGACTTCTCCATCAAAGAGATCCATTCTTCTTTTGTGTATCCGAAAAATTCGCATACATTATCGTTTGCAAACAGAGGCTTGATGAGCCCTTCTGATGTAACTTCAAATGCAGCAAGTCCGTCTGTAAAACGCATTACAAGCTCTTTCATGTTTTCGCGGAGAATATTGTTTTCTGTTCTTAAAATTTCCGCATCAGCAGTATCTGGCATTGTTCGGCAACAGTAAAAGCTTACAGAATCGTCAACTTTTATAAAAACACCCTTATACTTTTTATTCTCTCCGTTTGATGACTTCGCAATATATTCAATCATCGGAGGCTGAATATTTTGAGTGTAAAGCTTTTTCTGGCAGAAATCTTTGAAAAATGTCAATACCCGTTCTCTGTCTTCTGCGATAACTGTTTTAACTATCCATTTTTCGTAAGCATCTTCTATTTGTATTGCGATGTTTTCAAAATGCTTGAAGTTTGAAGACCCGCTGCTGTGGAGACATTTTACGGTATTTGCATCAATGTTGAATTCAAATATTTTATCGTAAACATCTGTTAATGCTTTTAAATATCTCTCAGTTTCTATATTTTTTCTTTTTTGATGACGGTCTGTAACGTCCATGCATACCGTTTGAAATTCAGATGTTCCATACTCATTTATCGTCTTTGTTACCCAACCGAAAATATGAGCTCTTGTTCCGTCACACCTCAAAAGAGTTATTTCTCCGGCTACCGGAACATCCGATGAATAAACTCTGTTCAGATATTTTGAAAATCTTCGGCGTTCTTCCATCGGTATCATCAGAAAAATATTACTTTTATACAGTTCAAGATAATCCAATTCTCCTTCTTTAACTTCGGGAAAACGAAGAATATCGATCATCTTTTGATTTATATACGTTACTCTCGGTTGTTTCTCACAGGTATATTTCATGAAACCGCAGGGGATAGTTTCATTAAGAAAACGTAAATCGTTATTTTCATTTTTTATATCTGTTATGTCTGTTAATACGGACGAACCGATAAATATACCGTCTTTGTTTTTTTCTGAAGTGAAACAGTCTCTTACAAATATTACAGAGCCGTCTTTTCTTATTAAACGGTATTCTGTCGAAAGTGTTTGTTCTTTTACCGAAAGACGCTGTAAAAATTCGGAATACTTTTCCTGATCTGCAGGATGCACGCTGAGCGCATAAAGATCATACTTTTCACTTTGTAATTCGGATCTTTCCTTGCCTAACATGCCGCAAAGATTTTGGCTTACAAAGCTTAAATGAAACGGTTTTTCAAGTATATATGTGTGAAAACCGCTGATTTGAAAGTTAAGTATGTTTTCCGTATTGTTTAACATGTTGTTCATAAAAATTGTCTTGGCTTTCGTTTTAGAAAGTCTTCCTTTCTTTGGGGCGTTGAGGGCGGTTTAAATGCGAATCGTTGTGTGAAACGACGAAAGTCTCAAAACCCACGCGAAAATTCGATTTTTACTTTAATCTTCGTTGACAGGATGAGCTGAATTTATGTTATCATAAATTTTCAACAGAACTTTGACTATTTAACAAACCCCGTATAGTATATTACGCAAAGCATTTATTTAATTGTTTTGATTTCGAAGAACTGTCTTCTGTATTTTTCCGCTTATTGTCTTTGGCATTTCTTCAACAAATTCGATAAGCCGTATCCATTTATATTCCGCAAGTCTGTGATTGCAGTATTCCTTTATTTCCAGTTCCAGCTCTTTAGTCGGTGATTTATCTTTGTTTAGTCTTATAACTGCTTTGATTGCCTGGCCTCTTAACGTATCCGGAACCCCTATAACACTGCACTCTGCAACCGCAGGGTGTTCTGAAAGAACATTTTCAATTTCATACGGACCGACACGGAATCCCCCGGTTTTAATTATATCGTCAAATCTTCCGTGAAACCAAAATCTTCCGTTTTCGTCTTTGTAGGCCGCATCTCCTGTATGATAAACGCCGTCTCTCCATACGTATTTATACTGTTCTTCGTTATCCAGATATGAGATAAAAATGCCTGACTGCTTATCATTTTTCTTTGGAATTATTACAACTTCACCTATTTCGCCTGATTGTACGGCTTCACCGTTTTTGCCTCGAAGCTCAATGTTGTAAAAAGGAGAAGGCATTCCCATAGATCCCGCCACGGCATTTTTTTCATCAAAGTTTGCCATTAACAACGCGGTTTCGGTCTGTCCGTATCCTTCACAGAGACATAGTCCTGTTCTTTCTGTGAATTTTCGGAAAACCTCGGGAGAGAGCATTTCCCCGGCAGTTGACGCATGTTTCAGCGACGGCATATCGGGTATTCCTTTTCTTGCAAGGTATCTGTAAACCGTTGGCGGAGCACAAAATGATGTAACCTTGTATTTGTTTATGATATTTGTTAGCTGCTTGGGATCAAAATTATCAAAATCATAAACCATTACCGCACTGCCGATAAGCCATTGTCCGTAAATTTTACCCCATGATGCTTTTGCCCAGCCTGTTTCGGCAACAGTGAAATGAAGTCCGTTATCTTCGGCATGCTGCCAATATTTGGCAGTAACAATATGAGCAAGAGGGTAGGTGTAATCATGTATAACACCTTTGGGATAACCTGTTGTTCCAGATGTGAAATAGAGTATCATCGGATCGTTTGCTGATGTTTGAACACGTGGGAAAGTATCTGCTGATTTTTCGGTTTCTTCTGTCAGATTTTCAAAGCCGCCGATGTCTGCCTGTACACACCAAAGCTTGGGTTTAATATCTGTTTGTTTCAATGCAGATAATATTTTATCGGGAACCTCGTTTTGTGATGTGCAGATGATTGCTTTGACTTTTGATGTATTTATTCTGTATATAAGATCAGTTACCGTCAGCATATGAGTCGCAGGAATCATAACAGCTCCTATCTTATGGAGCGCTATTGCTGTAAACCAATATTCGTAATGTCTTTTAAGAATAACCATTACTCTGTCGCCTTTGCGTATTCCCGAAACATCAAAAACATTTGCCATTTTATTGCTGTATTTACTTATATCCGCAAATGTAAAAATGCGTTCTTCATTTTCGGTATTACACCAGACCAATGCTTTTTTATTCGGTGTATTTTTTGCTATTTGATCTACAACATCATATCCGAAATTGAAGTTTTTCGGTATATCAAGTTCAAAATTCTTTATGTTTCCGTTTTCATCCGTTGTTTCACTGCAAAACTGTCGGTAAATGCTCATATGTTCTCCTTAGTTACTGCGTTTACACCTATGCTTCTGAATCTGTCGTAACGGTGTGATATAAGATCAAGATCGTTTGAAAGCGTTTGTATTTCATCCGATAAAAGCATTCTTATCCTGTCGAAGAATTCTTTTTTGCCTAAATCTTTTTCTGATAAGATTTTTTCTATAACTCCGAGACTTTTCGCGTCTTCGGCTGTAAGTTTCAAACTTGAAGCTGCATCTTCGGCTTTTGATGAATCTTTCCAAAGTATACTTGCACAGCCTTCGGGTGAAATGACGGAATATACAGAGTTTTGGAGCATCCAAACACGGTCTGCAACCGCAAGTGCCAGTGCACCTCCGCTTCCTCCTTCGCCGATCAGTATTGATATTATCGGAACACATAGAGTAGACATTTCCATCAGATTTTCTGCAATCGCCTGCCCCTGACCTCTTTCTTCTGCTCCTATGCCGCAAAATGCACCAGATGTATCAACAAAGCATATTATGGGTCGTCCGAATTTTTCCGCTTGCTTCATAAGTCGGAGTGCTTTTCTGTATCCTTCGGGATGAGGAGCACCGAAATTACGGAAAGTACGTTCTTTTGCACTGTGACCTTTTTCTATCGCTATTACAGTTACTGGTTCACCGTTAAGTCTTGCAATTCCGCCGACTATTGCCTTGTCATCGGCAAAATTTCTGTCACCGTGAAATTCTATAAAGTTCTTGAAAATGCTTTTAATGTAATCCATTCCTGTTGGACGGGAATTTTCTCTTGCAAGTTTTACTCTTTCGTAAGCCGTTTCATTCATTTTATCTTTTTCGGCTTTCTTTATTGAAAGCCTTCCTTTCTTACGCTTTTATTCTTCCTTTATGCAGTTTTAAAAGCTCTGTAAGTATCTTCTTTTGATTGGAACGTGATACAATGCTGTCGATAAATCCGTGTTCCAAAACAAATTCTGATTTTTGAAATCCGTCAGGAAGAGATCGTTTTGTCGTTTGTTCAATAACACGCGCGCCTGCAAAGCCTATCGTTGCCTCAGGTTCAGCAAGAATTATATCTGCCTGCATTGCAAAGCTTGCTGTAACACCGCCTGTTGTCGGGTCTGTTAAAACAGCTATATATAAAAGACCGGAATCACTGTGACGTTTTATTGCCGAGCTTGTTTTTGCCATCTGCATCAAAGATAAAAGTCCTTCTTGCATACGTGCACCGCCGGAAACCGTAAAACCGATTACCGGCAGACGGTACTGGGTTGCATACTCAAAAAGCATTGTTATTCTTTCACCGACGGCACTACCCATGCTCCCCATCATAAAATAAGGTTCCATAACAAAAATACAGCATCTCTCGTCGTTTATAGTTGCGGTACCGCATATTACAGCTTCTTTTTCTCCGCTTGCAACTCTTACAGTTTCAATTTTTTCTTTATAACCGGGAAAATTTAACGGATTATTTGCTGTTACATTCGAAAACATTTCATGGAAACTGTCTTTATCGGTTATCATTTGAACTCTCTGACGTGCCTTCATTCGAAAATGATAACCGCAGCTGCAAACAAGATCGTTTGCCCAAAGCCTGCTTAACGGTATGTCTTTATGGCAATTGGGACAGTTTTTTTCAGGTTCACCTGCATCTCTCTGTACAGGTGCTGCCATTCTTCCGCCTTCTTCAAGTTTGTTCTTCGGTTTTAAAAAGTTTAATAAAGCCATAAGGTCACCTGTTTCCCATAAAAGTCAGATCGTATTTCCCGGAAGTGAATCTTTCATCTTCAACAAGGGATAGCTGTTCTTCGATGTTTGTAGAAATACCGTCGATTACAAGTTCGCAAAGAGAAGCCTTCATTTTTCTCAATGTTTCTTCTCTTGTTTTAGCATAAACAATGAGTTTGCCGAGGAGTGAATCATAATAAGGGGATACAACTGTCCCTTCAATAAGACATGTGTCAAATCTTACCGATGGACCACCAGGTACGTGTATCATTTTAAGATTACCGCAGCTTAAGGCATTGATCCTGCATTCAATTGCCGAACCTGACATCTTTATGTCTTTTTGATTGAAATTCAAAGGGATACCCGCCGCAATCCTGATCTGCCATTTAACAATATCTATACCTGTAAGCATCTCTGTAACGCAATGTTCGACCTGTAGGCGGACATTCATTTCCATAAACCAAAAATTACCGTCTTTGTCCAGTAAAAATTCGAGAGTTCCGGCTCCTACATATCCTATCTTTTTTACTGCATCCACGGCGAGTGACATTATATGTTCCCTTTGTTCTTTTTGAACAGCAGGGGAGGGTGTTTCTTCGATAAGTTTTTGATTTCTTCGTTGCAGAGAACAGTCTCTGTCTCCTAAACAAACTGCGTTTCCGTGTTCGTCAGCCAAAATCTGAAGCTCAACATGTCTTGCAGGAAATATGTATTTTTCAATATACATGCTTCCGTCTCCGAAGGCACTTATTGCTTCGCTGGTAGCCTGATGATATGCTTCTTCAAGATCTGATTCGTTTTTGATCAACCGTATGCCTCTGCCTCCGCCGCCCGCGCATGCTTTTAACATTATCGGATAACCGATGTCCTGAGCTGCTTTTACGGCTTCTTCTGCAGATGTTACAGCCTTTGTTCCCGGAATAACCGAAAGAGATGTTTCGCTTATAAGCTCTTTCAATATGGCTTTATCACTCAGCTTTTCCATGTTTTCAGGGTCGGGTCCAATAAATACAATACCGTTTTTTCTGCAAAGACGTGCAAAATGTGCATTCTCTGAAAGAAATCCGTATCCCGGATGTATGGCTTGTGCTCCGGCCAGAAGAGCAGCACTTATTATTCTGTTTTCGTTCAGATAACTTTCCGATGCTTCGGGAGCGCCTATACAGTAACTTTGATCCGCAAGTGCAACGTGTAATGCATTTTTGTCCGCTTCAGAGTATACTGCAACGGTTGCCACACCCATTTCCTTACATGCCCTGATTATACGGACAGCAATCTCGCCTCTGTTTGCGATGAGTATTTTTGAAAACATCTTTATTCTCCTGTTTTCGATGTATTGGTTATTGCAAATGAAAATTCCGCTGAAACACAAAGTCTTCCGTCAACAGTAACTGTTCCTTCTGCAAAATAAAAAGGATGTTTTGATCTTTTTATACTGCATTTGGTTTCAACGGTGTCTCCGGGTTTTACGGATGAACGGAATTTTACATTGTTTAGTCCTGTGTAAACGGGTAAATTACCGTCTGTCATTTGGTCCTGCATTAAAACACAAGCTGACTGTGCGAGTATCTCGCATAAAATTACCCCCGGAACTATCGGATTGCCCGGAAAATGTCCTTTGAGAAAGAACTCATCACCGCGAACTGTATAATGTCCGATCGCAGTGCCGTCATTGTTTTCAACATCATCAATCAACAGCATACAGTCTCTGTGCGGTAATATTTTCATTATTTCTTCTTTATTCATTTTATACTTCATTTCTCTATTTTAAAAAGTTCTGTGCCGTATTCAACGACCTGTCCGTTTGTTACGCATATTTCGCTTATAATACCGTCTTCTTCAGCGGTTATTTCATTCATAAGCTTCATTGCTTCAACAATACATACTGTCTGACCTTTTTTTACTCGGTCTCCTTTTTTTACATAAGGTGCGGCATTTTCTGCAGGTGCAGCATAAAAAACACCAACGATAGGTGATTTTATACTGATATAGTTACTATTTTCTTTTTCCTGCTTTTCTTCGGGAACAGCTGCAACTGTGTATGCTGTTTCTTTCACTGCAGTTGTAACTGTTCTTTCAAGGCGGACTTTGGTGTTATTATCGGTAACTTCAAGGCCTGTGAGCCCAAGCTCTTTCATTAATTCGGCATATTTACGGATATCTGTATCTTTCATTATGTATATTGCTTTCGCTCTGCGAAAGTTTCCTTTCTCATGTTTGAATATTTTTGTTTTTCAAACTTTTAAACCTTTCTGAATGCAAGGCATGCATTATGTCCGCCAAAGCCAAGAGAGTTTGAAAGCGCCAATGTTATATCGGCTTTGATCGCAGTGTTGGGAACATAATTCAAGTCGCACGCCTCATCTTGTTCATAGAGATTTATTGTCGGGGGAACAATTCCTTCATTGAGTGCAAATAAACATGCTAATGCTTCAATAGCACCTGCGGCGCCAAGCATATGACCTGTCATAGATTTAGTTGAACTGATGTATGCCTCTTTTGCTTTTTCTTCACCGAGCGCTTTTTTTATTGCCAAAGTTTCGATCAT
>JAEIGA010020474.1_pt1 | contig 10087 bp, 8 predicted proteins | sample 9270691 | NCBI WGS metagenome assembly JAEIGA01 (sample SAMN17057246, study PRJNA624740) | gut metagenome | biome: biome; isolation source: fecal sample | host: Bos grunniens | place: China: Xizang | collected 2019
TGATGGCGCGCTTGGTACTGTCGAGGCGGTTGCTATGGTAGGCAATGCAGCAAAGAAAATTAAAGAGTTCAATGGTGATGTTTTTTTGACCTATGACACCCATTTTGAAAATTATATGGAAACTGCAGAGGGTGGCAAACTTCCGGTTCCGCATTGTATTAAAGGTACAGAGGGTTGGGAAATAGATAAGAACATAGCAATAGCACTCGAGGGCAAGGATTTTACAAAGGTAGAAAAACTCACATTCGGTTCAACCGAACTTCCTAACCTTGTTAGAAAAGCTGTGGGGAATGAGGATTTTGACATTACCCTTATTGGACTTTGCACCGACATTTGCGTCGTGTCAAACGCACTGATTCTAAAGGCAAATTTCCCCGAAAAAGAGATATACGTTGATGCAACTTGCTGTGCAGGGGTAACTTGTGAATCACATAACGCAGCACTAACTACGATGAAAATGTGTCAAATAAATATAATAGATTAATTTATATGATAAATCTGTGGTGGTGATGCTATGAAAAAAGTTTGCTTGTTTCTTTTATGTTTGTTGTTAATGTTATCCTTTTGTGCGTGTGATAAAATTTCTGCAACAGAAACTGCTACGGATAACGACAAATATATTAGAGTAATTTAAAATATAAAACGTCCACGTTGTGTAAGGGGAATGTGCCTTACTTATCGTGGACGTTATTTTTAGACTGTGAAAACAACTTTTTTATTTTTTATTTTTCTTAATTGAAATGTTTTTTATGGTTACTTCACTAAAAAAGGGTATCAAAATAACAAGCGCACAGGCGCCTATAACCAAAAGACGTTGCTTGTTAAATTGATAAATACCTGTGCCGTCTAAAACAAGTAGTATAATAACTGCGATGGGGACTATTATCCAACATATTATATCGATGCAATTAAGTGCCTTTTTGTGTTTGTGCTATCTGCCGTAATTTTGTCGTTACTCTTCTCAGCATATATTTTCGTGTACAAACAGGAAAATGTTTCACTTATCAACGGTCAAGCAACTTTGTGGGATACAAAGGCGTATGACTTTGCACATCTCTTTGCCGCGCTTTGTCGCAGTCAGAATATCCCTTGCTATGTAGTTGACGGTGATAAACGAGAAAATGTTCAGTATCACCATACGTGGAATAGGGTTTATTTTAATGGCTCTTGGTGGAATATAGATGTGACTTTTGATACTGTTCAAACCAAAAATCAAAGATCGTTTATGCGAAGCGAAAAGGTGTCCCTGTAGTCAATATATTAGACAAGTAAATCTCGAAAATGCTCTGAAAAAATTTAATATGCCAAACTCCGTTTTTGCATCAAAGGTTTAAGTTGATCACTTTTACGCAAACTAGTAGTAAAATAGAAGAAAAAACGGAGGTTTTGGTATGAAAAAAAGAATTATTACCAATCAAACAATAAAATCATTCGAAAAATATTTGATTGAGAACGAAAAAGCAACGGCAACCATAGAAAAGTATATGAGGGATATCTGGCTGTTTGCCGAATATGCAGCTGAACGCACATTGGATAAGGCAATGCTGCTTGATTATAAGGGAAGATTAGAACAGTCTTATACCGTCCGTAGTGCTAACTCTATGCTGGCGGCTCTCAATTCCTTTTTCCGATTTCTCGGCTGGCACGATCTTTGTGTAAAGCAATTTAAGGTGCAAAAAGAAGCGTACTGCTCCGAAGAAAAGGAACTTACCAAAGCGGAATACACGGCTCTTGTAAGGACAGCTGAGAAAAAGAAAAACGAACGGCTTTCCCTCGTCGTTCAAACAATCTGTGGAACAGGCATTCGTGTTAGTGAGTTGAAAAGTATTACGGTGGAGGCTGTACGTAAAGGAGAAGCCATTGTATCCTGCAAGGGGAAAACAAGAAAGATATTTATTGTCAGTGCCCTGCGAAAAAAACTGCTTCGATATGCTACAGAACAGAAAATAAACTCCGGAATAATTTTTGTAACCAAAAACGGTAAACCGCTTGACCGCAGTAATATTTGGAGAGAGATGAAGAGTCTATGCGAGCAGGCAGGCGTTTCGCCCAAAAAGGTTTTTCCGCATAACCTGCGGCATCTGTTTGCAAGGACTTTTTATGGTATTGAAAAAGATATTGCAAAGCTAGCAGATATTCTCGGTCACTCCAATATAAACACCACACGCATTTATATCATTACAACAGGTGCTGAGCATCGGCGCCGTATGGAAAATATGCGACTGATTATATAGCTTCGCTGAATGACGATTTTGCCTTATTAAAAAATAAAACCGCTACACTTTAGCAGCGGTTGAATATCACATAATGGTTATTATGTTGTATTAAACAATAAGAATAGACAGTATAACTTCATTAAATGCTTAAAGACAGCTGAAAATAGGTACAACAAATCAGACCTTTTGAAAATAATGACCAAAAGGTCTGATTCTCACACCCAAAATCCGTTGATTTTATGTAAATCTCAATTTTTTTGAAAAACCGCTTGTTTTTTCATGTGTGTTATGTTACAATAATTTATACTTGTAAAGTAACGAGATATGATTGTTCGGCTTTATGAACAACATAATAACCATTATGTGTTGCCGATGCTTTTTAACATCGGTTTTTTAGCCCACAAGACGTAACATAATAACCATTATGTGTTGCCTCTATCGTTATTCATTAAGTAAACACATAATCTTAATAGAGTGAGTTTAGTACCCACGTAATACGTAAAACAGACCCAGCGCCTGAGCCTAAGAGCCTGTGCCATTTAATCGTTGTATACGATTATGGTACAGGCTTTTCTTTTTTGAGGTTATTGGATGCGACCGAACACAAAACGAGGTGATCCCATTTGCAAAACACTTTACAGCACAAACCAATAGACAATGATATAAAAGTAGAACGGCGACGATTTCTGTGTCCCTTATGCGGTAAGCACACGGTACTATGGTTGCTTCCCGACACAGAGATTAAGAATCTGCCGATTAAATGCAAACGATGCGGTAAAGAAAGCGTAGTGAACATCGAACCACTTACCAAATCTTAAAAATTATGTATCAGACGACAATCTTAACATAATTTTATAGATACTCACTCCCCTCGCAAAAGACTATGTGTAAACAAAGCACAAACGCTTGGCGTTTGTAATTTTTTGCTAAATTTTGTAGTAAACACTTACAAAGGGGAAAAAGAAAATGAAACAGGATGAATTACGTCAGGCACTAATCGATGGCACTATCCACGTCATTGCCAAAAACGGACTTGACAAAACCACAACAAAAGCCATAAGCGACGCAACAGGCATAAATGAGGTATATATATACCGTTTATTTGAAAATAAAGAGAAATTGTTTAAAAAAGCCTTTGAACACCTTGATAAACAACTGCTGGATAAATGCTTGCTCCATATTGATGTTATGTATATGGGGGAAATGGATTATGAGACAAGATGTAGAATCTATTTTTTAGCAATGTGGCGTTTCCTTGTTGGAAATAAAGATGAAATTCTAATGTATGTACGTTATTATTATTCACCGTATTTTAAGAAACACTCCGCCGAGATGCACCAGCAAAGATTTATACCACTTGTAAATAAATTCAAGGATGCTTTTAAAGACGAAGCGGCTGTGTGGTTGATACTTAATCACATATTGAATGTGTTGCTTGACTTTGCCGTTATGGTTCATAATGACGAGATGCCAAAAGAAGATGACTATACTGAACACGTATTCCGCGTAATCTATCAATCCGTCAAGCAGTATTTCAAAAACGATGAGGAGAGTGATTCTTAATATGAAGAAAGCACTGAATATAATCAAAAACACGTTAGTATGCTTTGTGGCGCTGCTTGCCGTATTTATGATGATTTTTACTGTTATTTCCGTTAGCACTTTTAACCGCAACGACCGCAGCCTTTTCGGTTACAAGATGTACATAGTTAATTCTGATTCTATGGCAGCTACAGATTTTGCCGCCGGCGCGTTGATTTTTGTTAAAGAGGTTGATCCCTCCACACTCAAAGAGGGAGATATTATTACCTTTATGTCTCAAGATACCGATAGTTTTGGCGAGACCATAACCCATAAAATCCGTACTGTTACTACCGATGCAGAAGGAGACCCTGGATTCATCACTTATGGTACCACTACGGACATCGACGATGAAACAATTGTTACTTATCCCTACGTATTAGGTAAGTATCAAAGCAACATTCCCGGTCTTGGTTTCTTCTTTAATTTCTTGAGGACCACGCCTGGTTATTTCGTGTGCATCTTTATACCGTTTATACTGATTATCATTTATGAAGGCGTGAAGTTCTTCAACCTGTTCCGCAGATACAAAAAGGAGCAGATGGAAGAGATGCAGGCTGAAAGAGATAAGATTGAAGCAGAGAAAGCCGAGAATGCCAAAATGCTTGAAGAACTGAAGTCTCTCAAAGCACAGTTAGAAAGTGGTTCGGCGCCTGTTACCGTTGCTGCTACAGAAGAAACTATATCTGATGTTCAGACCAATTAAGTTACGCCCCTTTTCCCGTTAGAAAGTAGATGATGTCCCCGTGTTACAGTTTATCGGCGTTTTTGCAATTTGCGGTACGGCAGTAAAATACGCTCAAACTAAAGCCCAAAGCGATAAGAAATCAGGTGAATAAAATGTCGGAAACAAATAATCTTGGTAGCGGTTTTTGGATACTTGTCGGCATTATTGCCGTCCCAATTTTGATAGGTTTGCTCGTTAAATTATGTTTGTTTATCATTGATTTTTCGCGCAATCTGAAATACGTTAACAGTGAAATAGCACGTACGACCGGTTATGAACGTGAGTACTGGTTTTACGAAAGACGGAGATTATGGCGTTCCTTGATACCGTTTGTGAAATATTGATTTACTTACAACAGAGGTTTTCTCTGTGGTGAGCGTGATAGCTTAATGTATCTTGTTTTGTTCATTTTACCTCGCTTTATCACGCGCCGTCCATCCGACGAGGATGGGCGGTAATCAAAGAGCATAACGATTTTACTTCTTGTGGCGTGGCTTGTTGCATACAACTTTGTGCTTTTTGATTGCCGTAAACGCAATAAAGGAGAGTTAATAGTATGAATAAAATTTTGAAAAAAATATGGAATACAGTATCTACGGCACTCGTTGTGCTGATGGTACTTTGCGCCGTATTTCTAATGGGTTCTCGTTTGCTGGGATTCCGTTGTTTTAATATTATTTCTCCCTCTATGGAACCCAAATATGGTGTAGGTGACTTAATTTACGTAAAAGAGGTAAACCCTGCAACAATCAAAAAGGGTGACGTTATTACCTTTATTATCAACGAAGATTTGGTTGTAGGTACACACCGTGTCGTTCGTGTCGATGCTGAAAATCAGCGTTTTTACACTAAGGGTGATGCCAATGAAATTGAAGATCAAAACCCTGTGCATTTTAATAACGTAATAGGTGTGCCGAAGTTTTCAATTCCCAAACTGGGTTATGTATCTGACTTTGTGCAAAACCCTCCCGGTATGTACATTACTATTGGTGTAGGCATTGTGTTAATTCTTGCAGTTTTTCTGCCTGATATGATAGGTAAGAAGAAAGTGGAAGAAAACGAAGAAACTGCCGTAGCGCAGACCGAGATTGACACCGCGGCAGAAGAAAACGAAAAACTTAAAGCCGAGCTTGCTCAGCTCCGTGCTGAATTAGAAAGTAAAAAGAGCGAATAACTACGGTTTCTAATTTGAGCGTGTTTTACGTAGTGGAATTCCAATATGCTCAAATTTGAAATATAAACTTTAAGAAAGGAGGATAAATAGATGAAACTTACAAAGAAAAAGGTATTTGTTGCAGCTCTTGCAATCTGCCTTATTGCCATCATCTCTATGGGTACTTTGGCTTGGTTCTCAGCTCAGGATTTTGTTGATAACAAGTTTTATGTGGCAGATTCTGACGATGATACTGCTGATAAGATCTTCTCTGTTGACGTTTACGAATACACGGAAGATTCTCCTACACAAAAAGTTCCCGCAAGTGCAACTTACAATGAAGTTACCCCCGGTGATACTTTGAAGAAAGAGCCTCACGTTGCAAACACCGGTCATTATGACCAGTATATCCGTGTGGTTGTTACCATTTCTGATGCTACCAATTGGCAGACAATTTTGGGTAATGATTTCAACGATGCAACCCTGCTCTCTTGCTTCGATGGTTTTGATCAGACCAAGTGGAACAATATCAGCACTGAGGTTCTCACCGCTACTAACGAGATCCGTATCGTGATGTACTACAATGACATTTTAGACGGCAGCGACACCGCAAATGATGCTACCAGTGGAACTATTTCTGATATTACTGTTTTCAACAATGTTAAGATTCCTACCGCTATGGATCAGGCTACTGCTGCAGCTTTCGGTGCCGATGGTTTCTCCATCGTTGTTAAGGCTCAGGCTGTTCAGACTGACAATGTTGGCGGCAACGCCTACGCTGCATTCCAAACCGTTGGTATGGCTATCTAATCAGCGATTTAGAATATAGCAAAGAAGGTCCCAAATTTATTGGCTTTATAAGAGACCGGATTACATAAAAGCCAAAATCACAAACACACGCATTTGTCGGCATGTATAAATTACAGTTTAAACATAGTGCCGACTAACACGAAATGGAGATCATAATAATGATTAAAATGAAAAACACAAAACGCGCATTACTTATGAGTGCGTTGGTACTTGTTGTGTGCTTCTCAATGCTCATTGGTAGTACGTTCGCTTGGTTTACAGATGAGGTTGTTTCTGCTAACAACATCATCAAGTCTGGTAAGCTTGACGTTACTATGGAATGGGCTGACGGTACAACCGATCCTGACAACACAGTTTGGACCGACGCTTCAACAGGTCCTATCTTCACTGAAGATGAGATTTGGGAGCCTGGCTACGTTTCAGTTCGTCACATTAAGATTGCAAACAAAGGCAATCTTGCTTTCAAATATCAGGTAAGCATCGTTGCTAATGGCGAGGTTTCAAAGCTTGCTGACGTAATTGACGTTTACTATGCTGATCCTGCAGTACAGGTAGCTGATCGTACTGCTCTTACCGCAGATAATTATCTCGGTACTTTAGCTGACGTTTTAGATATCCTCAGCTCATCTGCTTCAGGTAAGCTTCTTCCTGAAAACAGCGATACAATCACTATCGCTCTCAAGATGAAGGAAACCGCAGGCAACGAATATCAGGAGCTTTCAATCGGCTCTACCTTCTCTATCAAGCTTCTTGCTACTCAGCTCACAAGCGAAGAGGACAGCTTTAACGATCAGTACGACAAGATGGCTACTATCGATACAGAGGCCGAACTTCTCGAGGCTCTCGCAGCTGACTATGATTTAATTCAGCTCGGTGCAAACATCAAATTAGCTAAAGGTATCGTAATCCCTGCAGGTAAGACTGTTGCTATTGATTTAGCTGGTTACACCATGAGTCAGGAAAAGGGCGACATCACTGCTGCTTATGCTTTAATTGATAACAAAGGAACGCTGACCATTGAGGACAGTATTGGCACAGGTAAAATCAGTTTCGCTGATACTACACCTTATACTGCTGACATTGGTTGGGCATCCAACACTATCCGCAACACCGGTGTTTTGACTGTTAACGGTGGTACTGTTGAAAACCTTACTTCTGAAGCTGTAATGAAGTTCAGTTATCCACACGCTATCGACTGCTATCAAGGTTCTGTAACTAACATTTCAGGCGGTACAGTTAAGAGCATTAACTACGATGCTATTCGTATGTTCTGCAACAGCGAAACACTCGCTACTGAGGTTAACATTTCCGGCGGTAAAATCATCAACCGTGTAAGCTTCCAGGATCCAAACTCCAGCAAAGCAGGCTACGGTAGACTTAACATTAGCGGTGGTACATTCGTTACTACAGAAGGTGTTAAGGGTAACGTAAGACTTCTCAACTTCTGCAACGTTTCTGGTAATATGAAGGCTACTGTTACAGGCGGCACCTTTGATAAGGGCTTCTATACACAGAACTACGCTTCTATCGACGTTAAAACTTCTGATTGGCTCAACTACAACGGTGCAGATGCCGTTGCTACGACTGCTACTGAACTTTCAAACGCTTTTGCAAATGGCGGCACAATCGTTCTTGCAGCTGATGTTGTAATGCAAGAAGTGGTTTCTATTCCTTCCGACAAGGAAGTTGTACTTGATCTTAATGGTAAGACACTTGCAGGTGCTTTCTCCAACAATGGCGGCTCTGCTTTAATTAAAAATAGCGGTAGCCTCACTATTAAGAACGGCACTGTAGTTGCTCTTGCAGAGTATCCGGACGTTGATTGGGGTACCGAGGGCTTCCCAGCCTATGCAACCAACACTATCTCAAACAGTGGTAAACTTGTAATTGAGGAAGGTGCTGTTATAGAAAATCAGACCTTAAAAGGCGGTGCTTCTTATGCCATTGACTGCTATCCCGGTTCTGATCTCATAGTAAATGGTGGTACAATTAAGCAGACAGGTGGAGACACTGCAATCCGTATGTTTGCAAATTCTAACACCGTTTCTACTAAAGTTACAATAAACAGTGGTAGTATTAGCGGTAAGCGTGCTATTTGGGTTCAACTTCCAAGCAGCAAGGCTAGCAATCAGAGAATGGTAGATCTCACCATTAACGGTGGTACACTTTCAGGCACTCAGATGGCTATCTACTCTTATTCCTATGGTGATAGCTTTGCTAAAACCAATGTAACTATTACTAGTGGTACCTTTAATGGTGATATTCAGTTTGGTGGCGGTTATAAGGGTGATACCGAAAATGTAACAATCACTGGCGGTACATTTAATGGTGAAGTTGGTAGATGGGTTACTAGCGAAGATTTTCAAACCATCAATGTTCCAACTAACTAATTCAGAATACATATCTTTATAGGATAAAATTTTGGTCTATCCCTCGCAAGAGGGATAGACGGTAAGAAAAGCGCATAAGTTTTGATTTATGTGTTTTTCTTGCCGAAAGGTAAAACTAAAAAAAGGAGGATATAATAATGACCAAAACCAAAAATACCAAGCGTGCATTACTGATGAGCGCTCTTTCATTACTTATGTGCATATCTATGCTCATTGGTAGTACGTTCGCTTGGTTCACGGATAGTGTTACAAGTGCAAACAACATTATTCAATCTGGCACTTTAGACGTTGTGCTTGAATACAAAACCAATTGGTCTGATAAATGGACTCCTGTTGATGAAAACACCAAAATTTTCAAAGAGGGTGCACTCTATGAGCCCGGTTATACCGAGGTTGTGTATTTAAGAGTATCTAATGCCGGTTCTCTTGCATTTAAGTATCTGCTATCATTGAATATTGAAAACGACAAAAAATCGATAAACGTATATGGCGAAGAGTTCAGACTCTCCGAGTACCTTCAGATAGGCACCTACGTTCAAGATGAATATCGCGACGGCTTCAACTACGCGGACATTCTTATGCCCACCATGTTTGGAGACCGCGAGAGTGCATTAAGCAATGTGACTCTTAACACAGTTAAGGATGCTGCGTCTATTATCTGCAAAAATGCGCCTATTCTTCCCGGTGAGGATACTGCGCAGGTAGTTGCAATTGTGCTTACTATGCCCAAAACGGTTGGTAACGAAGCCAATACAATGCCCGGTGTTGAAGCGCCGTCTATCGAGCTTGGCGTAAGTCTCCTCGCAACTCAGTACACTCACGAGTATGACAGCTTTAATAATCAGTACGACGCCGACGCCTTCTTAGGGAAGGTGCACGATATTCACAGCCTTGAAACCCTTCAAAAAGCATTTGAAGAGGGCGGTCAGGGCAGAATTATAAATATGCACATTAAGGACGTTGACGTAGAGCTTGAGAAAGACAATGAGCTTGTGCTTAATATGAACACCTCCACACTTGAGAAAAAGGACGATAGCGACTATGCAATAGTTAACTACGGCGACCTTAAAATTACAGGTGAGGGTACTATTCTTTCTAATATGAAGGGCTCTATCGAAAATTGGGGCAACCTTTTAATTGACAGCTTGAAAATTGATGTAAGCGGTGGCAAATACGGTTTCCACGTTAAAGGCGGCTACGTTGAAATTAA
>JAEIGA010020475.1_pt1 | contig 10087 bp, 7 predicted proteins | sample 9270691 | NCBI WGS metagenome assembly JAEIGA01 (sample SAMN17057246, study PRJNA624740) | gut metagenome | biome: biome; isolation source: fecal sample | host: Bos grunniens | place: China: Xizang | collected 2019
CATATTGCTCATTGCCACAAAGTTACAGCGCACAGCAATACGATTCGAGCGGTCGGGATAGTGCATATCGTCATTTGCCACACCCAGGACATAGCGTCCTGCCGTGAGCGCCTCATCCCAATACTCATTCTCGGTGCTGCGGCCACTATCCAACTCCACAAGTTCATAGCCCGATAGTAGGCGCATATCTCTATCCGACGTGGCGATAGTACGCAGCGGGTGGTTCATCTGCACCATCGCGGCATCACGTGCCAGAAGGTTGAGGATAAACTGTCGCTGCGAGGTGAAGAGCGGAAGGAGCATATCGTATCGCATCTCACTCTCGGCACCAAATACAAGGTTATGGTTTTTGAGGATGTTGTAGCCGTGCTCGTAGGCCCTTACGCCACACTCCTCGGCAGCCTCGATGGTCGTAATCTCGTTGTGATTCGAGAAGGTGACAACATCGTAGCCATACTTTTTAAACTCCGCGATAACCTCCTTAGGCCAATAATCACACTCGTTGAGTAGGCCCTCCACCTTCGTATGGGTATGGAAATTTGCTCTGCGCCACTCGGTAGTGCTATCCACTGCTCGGTAGGGATTGTATATATCCTCACCAGCGAAGGGCTGCGGCTCGGAGAAGTTATATATCGGCGTAAAGGATGTGATAAGCACAGCAAGGATAGCCACGACGATAATCGAGGCTACCCCACGCAGTGACCATTTCACTATCTTTGCAATAAGTTTCATCCTTGCAAAGATACGAAAAAGTTATGATGTTACAACACTTCTTTTAATTTATAACAGCGAGCCTATTGCTTGACATTCTCCCACTCGAACTTCTCGAAGTCGGCATCGGGAGCCTTCCACGATGGCTTGCGAAGAGCATAGATGATGAATGGCAACACCACAAACAACAACGCTCCAATAATCAACACCGAGAACCATACCGTGGTGCTTCCCGTAGCAATCTGCGATGGAGGTATGAAGCTGAGGACAAAGGCGAGCAACGAGCCACAGAAGCCCAAGCCTGCCAATATCCATATCAGGCCATTGCCCTTCGCACCAAGGCGGAATGGACGCTCCATCTTCGGAAGTTTATAGCGTAGCGTGATGGCTGCAGCAAACATCAACATATATACTATAAGGTATAGCAATACGGTGAGCTGCGAGAGAATCTGATAGAAGGATTGCACCGAAGGCATAACGACAAACAACAGACCGAGAATCGTTACGATGACACCCTGCACAAGAAGGATATTACGCTGCACACCCTCCTTATTCGTCTTCTGGAAGAATGGTGGCAGATAACCCGCACGGCCTACGGCGAAGATACCCTTCGAAGGACCTGCTACCCACGTCAATACGCCTGCCAACACTCCAAAGACCAAGGCAATAGCCACCACAGGTCCCATCCACGACATCTTCAAGAAGTGGAAGTAGTTGTCGAAACCTATGAGCAGCGTCTGCGTGAGGCTAATATCCTTCTGCGGAACGATGATACCCAACGAGAATGTTCCGAGGATGAATATCAACACCGTAACCAACGAGCCGATGATGATAGCACGCGGGTAGTTACGCTTCGGGTTCTCGACCTCCATAACGTGAATACCCATCATCTCCATACCAGCGTAGAAGAGGAAGATGGAGCTTGCCAAGACCAGGTTATCGAAGTTCGTGAGGTCGGGGAAGAAACTTGTCTCCATATTAAGGTTATTCGTGCCACCCATAGCAAGATAGACAATCGCCAAGATGATGAGCAGCGCCGCAGGGATAATCGTACCGATGATACCTCCCCACTTACTAACCTTACCTACCCAACCAAGACCGCGCAACGAGATAAACGTCGCTATCCAATATATCGCCAACACCACTACAAGAGTGAAGAGACGATTCGACGCGAGTGCCGCGTCGGCGGTAGGATTAAAACCTATGAAGGCGATACTCACAGCGCCAAAGGTCAACACCGTAGGATACCATATCGTCGACTGTATCCACTGCAACCATATAGCCAGGAAGCCTACCCTCGCGCCAAAAGCCTCGCCAACCCAGCGGAATACACCACCCTGCTTCTGCGAGAACATAGCAGCCAACTCGGCTGCCACCATCGCCGTAGGTACAAGAAAGACTATGGCGGCAAAGAGATAGTAGAATGCCGACTGAATACCATAAATTGCCTCGGTAGCCAAGCCTCTAAGACTCACCACCGCCGTAATGTTCATAATAGCCAGCGTCAGAACGCTGAGCTTGAACCCTGAAGATTTATTTTCACTCTGCATAAACACAATGTTTTTTGATTGTTTAGCACTCAATCTGCAATTTTGGTGCAAAAGCCTATCGCAAGGCTAACTTTACAACATTTTAGCTACATCCTATATATAATATACATTATAGAAAATTGAATATGTATAAGAAGAACTTATATATAGATAAAATAATACAATCAAAAAACTATTGCAGAGAGCAAAATAAATATTATCTTTGCATCAAGAAAAGAGAACAAACTAATAAATAAACCTATAAAACTTAAAAGAGTATGAAAGATTTGAAAGGAACTAAGACAGAGCAGAACTTGTGGGAGGCATTCGCAGGTGAGAGTCAGGCTCGCAACAAATATACCTACTTCGCATCGAAGGCAAAGAAGGATGGCTATGTGCAGATAGCAAAGATTTTCGAGGAGACTGCAGCAAACGAGAAGGAGCACGCAGAGATTTGGTTCAAGCTTCTTCAGGGCATCGGCTCTACAGCCGAGAACCTCCGCGCTGCTGCCGAGGGTGAGAACTACGAGTGGACAGATATGTACGCACAGATGGCTGTTGATGCTCGCGAGGAGGGCTTCGACCACATCGCATTCCTCTTCGAGCAGGTGGGCAAGATTGAGAAGGAGCACGAGGAGCGCTACCGTAAGTTGTTGGCTAACGTCGAGGGCGGCTTGGTATTCTCTCGCGATGGCGATATGATTTGGCAGTGCGGTAACTGCGGTCACATCCACGTAGGTAAGAAGGCTCCAGAGGTATGTCCAGTATGTGTTCACCCACAGGCTTACTTCGAGCTTAAGGCTGAGAACTATTAGTAGAGTCGCACAATCCGATATCTACATCCATAAGTACCTCCCTTCACATTTGAGGGGAGGATTTTTTTAGGCATTAACTTTGCTACAACACTCATAATATGAATATCTTACCAATAGTTCTACTCCCCTTCGTAGGTACGGTTATAGGTGCGTCAATGGTGCTTTTTGCTCGTCGCACGGTATCATCACGCCTACACAACGCCCTACTGGGCTTCGCCGCAGGAGTTATGGTAGCAGCATCCGTATGGTCGCTTATCATACCCTCGTTGGAGCTATCCGAAGGTCTGGGCAAGATGAGTTGGATGCCTGCTGCGGTGGGTATAATACTCGGTATGTTGTTCCTATTAACTTTGGATAGCCTTGTGCCTCATCAGCATCCAGGTACGGAGACACGCGAGGGACTACGCTCGTCACTCGGTAAGCGTCAGATGTTGATGCTCGCCGTGACGCTCCATAACATCCCCGAGGGTATGGCCGTAGGTGCTGTGGTGGCGGGAGCGCTGGCGGGAGATATGGGCATCACTATGGCATCAGCTATGGCATTGGCACTCGGTATGGCGATACAGAATATCCCCGAGGGCGCTATAATATCGTTGCCGCTACGTGCCGATGGTATGAGTCGTCGTAAGGCCTTTGGGTGGGGTGCATTGTCGGGCATCGTTGAGCCTCTGTCGGCCTTGGCGATGATTGCCCTATATGAGCATATTGCGCCCGCGCTACCCTATCTATTGAGTTTTGCGGCAGGTGCGATGCTCTATGTTGTTGTCGAGGAGCTTATACCGGAGACACAACAAGGCAAACACTCCGATATCGGAACGATAGCCTTCGCCATTGGATTTGTGATAATGATGATTCTCGATGTGGCATTAGGATAAAAAGAGGCGGGTGTTCGAAATTCGAACACCCGCTTTCGGTCATAATAGATTTTAATATTAGGCAACCTTATTAGTTCTCTGGGTTAACCTCGAGAAGCTCAACCTTGAACTCCAACGCCTGGTTAGGGCCGATGTTTGCACCAGCACCACGCTCACCATAAGCAAGCTCCGATGGAATCCAAAGTGTAATCTGACCACCTACACCTACGAGCTTCATACCCTCTGTCCAACCCTTGATAACGCGGTTGAGTGGGAATGAGATAGGCTCGCCACGCTCGTAGCTTGAGTCGAATACCTCGCCGTCAGATGTCTTACCCTCGTAGTTTACAAGTACTACGTCAGTGTCCTCAGTAGCCATAACCTCGCTACCCTCACGGTCGATGCGGTAGAGAATACCAGACTCGGTCTTCTTTACACCCTCCATAGTCTCAACCTCTGCAAGCCACTTTGCTGAAGCCTCAGCGTTCTCAGCCATAGCCTTCTCGCGCTCTGCCTGAGCCTTAGCCTGCATACGCTGAGTGTACTGGTTGAAGGCGTTGCGAATCTGCTCGCCAGTCATACGAAGCAATGAATCTGCCTCCTCTGGACCGTTAAGAGTCTTAACGTCGTCGATAGCACGAAGTACATCGCGCATATTAATCTCCTCCTGAAGTGACTTGATAGCAGCACCCATATTCTTACCCATCATCTCCGATACAAGCTCACGTGTGAATGTCTCGTTGTAAAGCTCTGGGAGCGCTGGAAGAGTATCAGGACAGTCAGTCTTAACAAAGTCGTTCATACGCTTTGCGTTCATATAAGGCATAAGAAGAGTGTACTGGAACTCCATCATCTTCTCACGAACTGCCTTGATATCCTCACCGAGGATGTCACCATCCTTGTAGAAAGACTGGATGTTCTCAACAACGATATCGTTATCGAGGTTGAAGTCCTTCATACCAAATACGAGGCTCTGACCCATATCTGCACCTACGGCGTAAGACAATGAGTCGATGTTCTTGCCGCCAAGGCTGGCGCAAGATGTTGCAGAGAGCGCTACAGCAGCACCTGCAAGGAATACAAATAGTTTTTTCATAGTTTGTTTTTAAAAAAATTATTGGATTATATTGTTACTCTTCGTTTTTAATCTCTGTTGCACTCTCGGCAGGCTCCTCGGCAACCTCCTCTGCGCTCTCCTCGGCATCCGTCATAGGCTCCTCGGTCGTCTCCTCATCCTCTTTCACCTCGACCTCATCCTCGCCTACAACAAGCGTTACGGAGTAGATATCCTTACCCGAATAGTTCTTGATATCCTCGATTGTGACAGGCACAACGGTAAACTTCTCGGCTGGCAAATCCTTATGCTGGAACGCAACGTAGCGTGCGATAGTCTGATTACGCATATTGATAACCGCCAACAACTGACCATCAATCTTATCGCCATAGAGTGCCACGGCCTTGGCGTGAGTGGTCATATTCGCAGGGTTGATGCCACTCTCGATAAGCAACGAGTCGGCAAAGTCTCTAATCTCGCTACCCGAGAGTTTCATCTCGTTTATACGTGCGAAGTCCAACATATCGACAAAGCCACTCTCCTTACCCTGCGTAGCGTTATAGTATGCCATCTTAAGGCGCATATCTGCAAACTCACGCACTGCACGTTTGTAGTTAACACGTGGCTTGAGGCGTACGGCAAGTGTGGTATCCTGCTTTAGAGTATTTACCATAGTATCAATACGCGCATAATGCTCCGAGTCAAGTCCCTGAGCCAAGAGGTCGATATTGAAGCTGCGGAAGGCATCCTGCTTATCCCTCGACATCCACTCGAATGGTGATGCTACGACCTTAAGCAACACATTACCAATAGCCTGCCAGATAACCTTACGCAGTGAGAACTCTGGAGAGGTGATATCGCCCGAGATAGGAAGCTCCACGTCGATATGCTTCTCTCTATCGGTAAGGACATAGATACCCAACTTAACAGGAAGCTTATACTCCGCCTCGATGCTCTTATCCTTATTGCCAACATTAAAGTTGTAGGTTCCGAGCTGGTTAACGCCGCTGAGCTTACCATTCGACACCTCGTTCTGCGAGCGGAAGGTGAGGTTACCCGACGTTACGGGGAAGGCTGTATAATGCTCCACGAAGGTCGAAAGGCTCTGAATATCAACATTCGACAACGTTGCAAGAAGGCTCTGGTTGTAGAAATCATCGAGCGAACCCTCCCACATAATCATCGCCGTACCCTGCTTTGGAAGCTGGCAGCGGATTGTGAGCTTATTCTTATCGTCGAGCGTTAGGTTTTTGCTGCTGATTGAGAGGCCACGAATCTGATACTCAAAAGGTTCGTGCATCGTATTATCGGCATACAATACCTCGCCACCACGAAGGTTAAGATTGCTAATAACAAGGTCGAAATCCGCGAACGGAGCCTCGTCTTCAGAGGTTGTGATTGTCACACGCTCCTTAACATCATACATATCGTCGCCCAAAGCCTCCGCCGAGCTCTCCACCGAAATTTCTGGCTCGCCATAGAAAAGTAGGTCGAAATTCGTCGTGCCATCCTTCTCCAAGCGGAACTGCGTAGAGTAGCCATCGGCAGTGAGAGAGTTAAGGTGATACACCTGCTGCTCGACATTAAGCCTATCGAGCGACGCAGCAAGCGACTTAGCACTGAACAGGTTACCACCATCAGGACCAAGCACCACCAAGTCTGATGCCGAGATATCGCCCGTAATCTCCATCGCCAGAATCTCCATAACGTTACCCTCCAAGCGACAATCCGCCGAGATAGCGCCATCGAGGCTCTGAAGGTTGACAACAGGCTTTATATAATTATAGGTATCAGCAATGTTGAAACCTGCAATCTCGCCATCGAACAAGAAGTCGAGCGTCGAGCAGTTTACATTCAAATCGCCATTGAGTGTTCCCGCCTCGTTGATAGTCATAGCGGCTACGACATCAGTCATAGTGTCATCGAGGTAGAGGCGTGGCGTAGAGAGTGCCAATGCCGAGAGTCGCCACTCCTGCTCAAGCTCCGTATCGCAGTAAGCAACCTTACCCTCCTCCAACGAGATATTCTCAATAACGATGTTCCAAGGCTCGCCCGTAGACTCCTCAACCTCCTCGCTAACGTACGTAGTAAGGAGATACTCCACCAACGAATCGAAATTAAAGGCCTCGGGACTCTGCACCACCGCAACCTCTGGCTCACGAACCCAGAATCGCGAGATGTGAATGGTGTTATCGAGCAACTCCATAAGCTCAATCTCCGCCTCCACACGTCCGAAACGCACAAACTCCGCAACATCATCCGCCTCATACATAACGAGGTTATCGACACCGAGGCTACCCTCAAAGAGCTTGATAGAGAGGTTATCCATCGTGATGTTACGACCCGTAAGCTCCTTGGCGTGAGTCTCGACAAACTCCTCGACAATAGGGCCAAGCCATATAATGACCGAGGCTACGGCGAGGATTATCAGCGACAATAGCGCCAATAGAGTCACACCTACAATACGTCCAACACCCCACTTACGCTTTGGCGCTGGCGTCTGTGCATCCTCCGTAGAGGTTATGTTCTGCTCGTCACTACGCATATAGATTCTTTTTAATTATTTCTGCCACTTCATCGTAAAGTTACGCAATGGGCGGATAAGGAAGCCTGGTAAGTAGCTACAGATAGGTATCAACAATCTAAACCACCAATCTGGCACCACAACCCTACGTCCCTTGAACATCGCCTTAAGACCACGACGTGCGCAGCTCTTTGGAGTCATCAACGCACCTATCTTCACGCCAAAACGCTGCAAGTTCTTCGACAAGCCATACAAATCTGTCGCGATACCCGCAGGGCAGATAGCCGTAGCCGTAACGCCCGTGCCACGAAGCTCCTTGGCAAATGCCTCGGTAAAACTCTTAACATAGGCCTTCGAGGCGCTATATGATGCCAAACCTGGGAATGGCATCCAGATTGAGTATGACGACATATTGAGCAACCTTCCCTTACCTCGCTTAATCATATCCTCGCCATACAAGCGACACATCGTTGTAAGCGTTAAGTCGTGCAACAGGATGATACGCTCAAGGCGCTCCACAGGAGTATTCAATATATCGCAGAACGAGAATATACCCGCGTTGTTGATAACAACGTCAAAGATATAACCCTCCGCCACGCTCCACGCGTGAAGCTCACGTGCTGCCGTAGCCGTAGCCAGGTCCATAACCTTGGCATCGCAACGCACCTTATGCTGCTCCGAGATTACCACAGCCTCGGTCTTTACCTCCTCCAAGATGTCGACCATCAAGAGGTTATATCCCAACGCTGCCAACTGCTCGGCATACTGACGGCCAATGCCCAGCGCCGCGCCTGTGACCAATGCCCACGCCTTACCACGTGGCACCTCGCCCAAATTACGACGACAACACATAGCCTACTTAATTTTGTTAATCTCCTTCCACAAGCGCTCTGGGATATGCTCTGTGCAGTTGTGGCAGCACTGCATATCTACCGAGTACATACGTGCCATACAGTAGTCGCGGTGGTCGCAACCACTACGTGTTGTCATATCGCCCGCCTGGAGCTTATTCACAAACGCTGGGTCGTTAACCAAGGCACGTGCCATCTGCACAAGCTCAAAGCCCTCGTCCAACACCTTCTCGATACCCTCGCGTGATACCAAGCCACCGACGTAAACCAATGGACCCTTCAACGCTTCGCGGAACTTCTTTGCATTCTCCAAGAAGTAGCACTCCTCGAAGTCATACTGCTTGATAAGCCACTGACCAAAGAGCGACACTACAATCTTCTGCAACCACTCGTTCCAGCCCATATAGTAACCCATAGTCTTTGTTGGGATACGGCCACGCATAACAGCCATAGGAGCCTTCGACACGAAACCTGACGAGAGTACGATACCATCTACGCCAAAGCTCTCAATCTGCTTTGCTATCTCGATAGACTCTGGAATCTGGATGCCGCGCTTGAAGCCATCCTCCATATTATGCTTCACCAACACGCCCATACCGCGCTTACGTGCAGCCTCACAAACCTCCTCCAAGCAGTGGTTCATAAAGCGCATACGATTCTCCAACGAGCCACCATACTCATCGCGGCGATGGTTGGTATATGGCGAGAGGAACTGCGAGATGAGATATCCGTGTCCTGCGTGTACCTCCACAGAGTCGAAACCTGCGTTATATGCCGTCTCCACAGCCTTACCGAAATCCTTGGCAAACTCAATAATCTCGCTCTTACGCATACGGCGATGGAACGTTGGCGAGTAGAGGTTGAAGCCATTAGAGGCAGATACAGGGAAGCTACCAGCAGTAGACCAGTGAGTCATATTACCGCAGTGGCCAAGCTGAATACCTACGGCAGCACCCTCGGCGTGAACAGCATCCGTAAGGTCACGAAGCTGCGGTACAATCTCATCACGAAGCCACAACTGCTTGTTGAATGAGATACCGCTACGGTTGATAGATGCGTAGGCCACGGTAGTCATACCCACACCGCCACGAGCAACGCTGACGTGATAATCCTTAAGAGCCTGTGTAGGAGCGAAATCCTTACCCATTGACTCGAAGGCTGCCGAGCGAATTACGCGATTGCGAAGCGTTACGCTTCCAAGTTTATAGGGTGTAAAAAGTTTAGATTCCTGAAGTCTCTTCTTTTCGTCCATATCTTTACAAAAGTTTGTGTCTGTTTATTGATTACCAGATAAATGGTATGATTCTCTTGCGCTTTAGAGAGGTGAACTCCTCACCAAACTCACGCTCATAGCGCTTATACAACGATGCCGAGCGAGGGCCGAGGTTTGCGAAGGTCCACATCGCAAAGACAACACCTGCCCACGACCACGATGCGATAGCAAAACCTACCCACTCCATAAACTCGCCGAAGTAGTTGGCCGACGATACGTACTTGAACATACCACCCTTTGGGATGTAGTGCTTCGTGTCGCCAGGCTTGCGCAGATGGCGAATCACATAGTCCGAGTGGAGGTTTGTGATAAAACCAAAGAGGAACACCGCAATGCCGATATAGATGTATGGCTTCGACATCCAGCCATCGTAGTAACCCATCTGTGGAGCGTAGTAGAATATCCAACCACCCTGCATAACAGCATTTAGGGTGTTGAACAACGCGCCCATAGCAACAATACCCACGGGCATCTTC
>JAEIGA010020476.1_pt1 | contig 10087 bp, 11 predicted proteins | sample 9270691 | NCBI WGS metagenome assembly JAEIGA01 (sample SAMN17057246, study PRJNA624740) | gut metagenome | biome: biome; isolation source: fecal sample | host: Bos grunniens | place: China: Xizang | collected 2019
ACCTTATGTTCATTTTCAAAACAGGGATAGTCCTGTTTTTATTTTTGTCTCGTGATTTAATATTTTTTTTGATTTTTTTTAGTTATTATTTTAAGATATAGATGTCATCTTATTAGATTTTTATGTAGGATGAATACTTATAGGTTAACAAACCAAATTTAGGAGGAAAATTTATCATGGCAAAGAAAACTTTTACACCCGCAACCCCTACAGGCAAATTCTGCACTCGCAAGAGCAATGGTCAGCAAGTAGCCATTGAAAATGTCATCAAGGAGACCAAACTTCGTGGTGGTCTTGTTGATAATGCACAAGCAGAAAACTACATCGTGAACCACTACAACCAGATTCTGAAGGATTTCGAAATTCCTGCAGAGTTGAAGAAAGAGGTTTTCGAAGCCACCGTTGCGTTTGGCAAGAAGAAGATTACCGAGGGAGGTTTCCCGAAGTCCACTTCTGCTGCCGAAAAGAAAGCGAGAGCATCTTTTGATGGTGCTTCCGAGGATACTTCCGAGAAGAAGTCCGAAGAAGAAACCACCAGTGGAACTCCTGCCGACACGACATCTGCTGGCAACAAGCCTGCCGATGCAACTTCTACTGGCACTACCGAAGGCGAAACCTCTGGTGATGACAGTACTGCTACTTCTGAAGAGGAAACTGATGAGACCTCTGATGGTGAAGATGCAGATAAGAAGGATGAAGACAAAAAGAAGAAGCAGAAGAAGTCTACTAAGACTTCTGCATGGACAGTTATTATTTGTCTTGCACTTGGTTTGCTTCTCGGTTTTGGCGGTGCATTCGTCCTTTTGAGAGCAGATAATACTGCTGATGCGGAAACTTACGGGCACGGCTCTGTCGATGCCAATGTTGCCGTATACACCTGCAATCAGTATTTGCTCTCCGATTACGGTGCAAAGGGCACCATCACCGTATGCCGCAATACCGATAAGGTAGTTGGTCATAAAGCACAGTTGCTGATGAACAGCACTATCTTTACCGACGAAAGCGGTTATCAGTGGTTAAAGTACACCAGTACTACCCCTGATATGTCTGTTGAGATTATCGCTCCTATCGTCCCTGAAGGTGAAGATTCCGCCCGCAAGGATTTCGATACCAACCTCAATAGACGGAATACCCAGTTCGGTGTTGTTGAAGTGCTCTGGAACGATGGACAGTGTGTTGTAACCCTCACTAATGCGCGAGTAAGTTACGAACTGGACCTCATTTCCTAGTTTTTAGCACTCATTTGCATCTATTTAGAAAAGAAAAAATCACAGTCGAAAGACTGTGATTTTTCTTTTTTTCATATGACCCCCACACTTGTGCAAGATTACATGTGGCAAACAAGGATTTTTCGGTGTTGGATATGTACTCAAACTTGCACCCACTGGTGCCGCTGGTGGGACTCGAACCCACACGCCATTGCTGGCAACAGATTTTGAGTCTGTCATGTCTGCCAATTCCATCACAGCGGCATAAGTCTCTGCCTGCAAAATACCCATCTTAAAAAAACAGCAGAAATATTTTTAGTAAGTTTCAGGTGAGTCAGTCCCAAAACTGTATTTGTAAAAACCATGGTTGACTCTTTTTACTATTAATTATGGTTTTTACTGGATTAGACCATTTCATTCAGCACATAAAGGCAGTTAAACTGTACTGCGATAATTCAAGTCATTGTTATTCGTCTCATTATTATCATCTATTAAAAATAACAATGCGGCTCTAAACCGAACCATCTTAATCGTTGGTCGAGGATTAAGATTTTTAAGTCACTTTGTTTTTAATTATACTCTTTTAATAATTGTTGTGTGACTGGTCTGAACTATCTTTTTGCGATGCAATCTTATTCCACTTTTTAGTCCAAGTGGACAGGACTTTAACATAAATAATCTCTAAACACATCAGCATTTTATTATGCCTCCTGATGAGCAAGGCAAACAATAACATAACTAAATAATTAACAATAATAACATAATTATTTTTTAACTAATATTAATCACTAAATTATAATTATTGCATCGCCAGTGAGTATTACCCTTTTTATTATAATATTTATAAGATATTATATTGTTTGTAAAGGTTTATAATACTCTTAAAACCTATGTATTTTTAGATTGCCATAGCACAGGCAACCTTGGTTTCTGGCATTATTATATCATAAATGAATAGGTTTGTCAACCCCTTTTTCAAAAATTTCTTACCTATCTCTCTTGATTTTTTTATTATTATATGCTATACTTTAACAAACAAAATTTAGAGCACAAGGTGGTGTATTTGAATGGATGTTTCTTATGAAGATAGAATTATCGAGCAGTACGATAATGAGATAGCAGAGGCAGAAGAGAAACTTTCAAAACTTTCATTTGACCCAAATTATGATGGCATCATTGTATATCAATACATAAAATGTGGAAAAAAAGGTTGTAGATGCACCTTGGATATTGAACACCGCACATTACACGGTCCATACCCACATTTCCAATACAGAGATAAGAAAGATGGAAATAAATTGCATCAGAAATATCTTAATAGAAAGAATGTAAAAGAATACAGAGAAAAAGTTGATGCGAATAATGAATATAAAAAAGCAAAAAGAGAAGTTGGCAGATTAAAACGCGAAAAAGCAAAATATCTACGAGAAATCGCCAAAAAAGACAAAAAGGAGGATGGAGTATAAACTCCTCATATATTCATGTTGTTAATTACTTATTCATTTAAGAAAAACCAAAACTTCGAATTATTGCAGGATTTTTTACATAATGAATTTTCCTCAAATTATGTTAAACACTGTCAGAATTTCTTTGAGTGTGGAAGAAAGAGTACGGAGATAAGTTTTTTATTTCTGGAAAAAGAGATACACATATTTTATTCTATTCCTAAATGTGACGAATATGATATTGTCCTTGCAAATAAACCTTGCAATATCAAAGAGTTTATGTTAAAATTGCATAATATGTTTGATGGGGATATTGACTTATCCGCACACTTATCTTATAATAATATTAAGTGCCCAAAGAAGTATTTATTCTTTTATTTACCAGAAGAATTTAAAACAGATGATAAAGAAATAATAAACCTTTTTAAAGACGATAATTTCTCACCATCTTGTTCATTATATACTTCTCCGCACGAATCAAAAGAAATTCTCTTTGTTTTAAATACATTTGACGAATTTCAATCTTCCATCTTTAATACCATAGATGGAAGCAATAAAGACGACTTCATACCAAGATTTTTTTCCTTGGTATCACTACTTATGAATGGGAGATGAGAATAAATGGCTAAAAAGACACCGAATGAGTCATCGGAAAATCTTTTAAGTAAAAGAATGAAAAAAACTGACCATGGTGACAAAAAAGGTCGCTATAGTCAACAAGCAGAAATAAATATTTTCGTTCAAGACGAAAATATTCAAAACAATGCTCAAAATTACCCAAACACAGGCAATCAACCTTTCATACCTCAATATGGCAATCCTCCACAACAAAATAATCAACAATACGGAATGCCACCGACAAACCAAGCATTTGAAAACCAAATCCCTACATATCAAGATATTCCACAACAGGACAGCAATATTCAGCAATATGAACAACCACCTATATATGTAGAACCAACTTTTGAACCGCAAGAACCACAGCAAAATGAAAATTCTTTTAGAAATCGTTTTCAAAAGCAGGATTCTCCCCCTCGTCAACCTAATATACAAGAGTTTACTTTTAATTCAGACGAAGAATATGTAGAAGACCAACCACAAGAAACGGAAATGCAATTTGATGATAGATATTCAAATATGTTCCGTAATCAAAAAAAGAAACCAGAAAAAACACAAAGAAACACACATAGTGTTGGGGAAAATGCTCTTAATGGCAAAAACGGCAATCCTTTTAAGAAAAGTCTATCGAAGAAAGCAAAAATCATTATCTTAATCTCTTGCATATTGACGGCACTCTTAATCCCACAACTTATTTTTAGAGTTCCAGCAGCATTTGACATTAAAGACGATATGACTTTGGAATTAAACCAAGGTGGAAAACAAACAATTTTAGATTATATCAAAATCCAAAATGGTGTTGCTGACTGGGACAAAGACGGGATTACAAATGCAAATGATAAAGATGTATTTAATCCAGACACAAACGGTGACGGAATTCCCGATGGAGAAGAAGCGAAAGATTTCCTCACTATCGGCGGAGTAATGAAATATGAAAATGTAACACTCGAAATTCAAAGCGAAAAAGTCGGTGTTAGTAAATTTCTCAATTATTACGTTTTTAGAAATTATAGTGGTTGGGTAAAAATTTCAAACGAAACTGGTATACCATATATTTACAAATCCAATGGATGGACAGAAGCCGAATATACCGTTGAAAGTGGAGAATATATGGTGAAAATCCCTAACGACTGCTATGTTGAATTTGTCCCCAAGGGAACAAAAACTGTATACAGAACAGATTTTCTCGGAGACAAATCATTTGCAACAGAAGAGAGTAGATATGTAAAAAGTTATGGCAATTTTGCTCCCATTTGTTCTTTTTTACTTAAAACTTTCTTGCCAGTAACAGAACCCACTGATGCTTCAATTGCATCCGTATGGTACACCGATACTTACCACATACTAAAACAGAACAATCTTTCTAAAGCAGAAGCAAAACAACCTTCTAAAGATAATTACCAAATCACAATATTGAATGATTATGAGTTCACATATGACAAACTTTATAAGGTTTATGACAATATTGACGACAAAAAAACAACCTTGATTTCAATTATCCGTGAAGACGGTAGCGAAGCAATTTGTTTTGCATATGCTTACGATTACCTTGGCAATATCTATCTCGCAGATGCACAGACATCTAAAACTGCTGGTGTAATAAAGGTTGCTCCGATGTGCCAAGTTTATCACAAAGACGGACAGAATTACATTCGTGAATGGTATGAATTTGAAGGTTTGGGATTTTCTTCTGCCGATGGCGACAAAATGTTTATTTATTAATATTTTCAGGAGACTATCGTTTGATAGTCTCCTTTTTCTTAAGTTTTTTTGAAACAAAAATATCCTTTTATTATAATATCATTAACCACATATATATTTTTTAAGAAGGAGGAATTAACATGAAAGATATGTGTGTTTTAGAAGCAACTATGTTGTCTTCTCAAAAAGATTCCGTAATGGAAATTTTGAATAAACTTTATTCATTTTATGGAATTGAACATGTAAACATCTGTTATTGCGGTGCTTTCACTTTCGAAAAAAACGGTCAAGATGTTTCTGTTGAACCTAAAAATGCATCAAAGTTTTTCCCATTAATTTCCCAAGACGAATTCTTTGAACTTCAAAAAAGAGTCGTTCCCAATTACTCAAATTGCAATCACTGTGTTAATCACTGGGGTTTGGATTTGTGTAAGTGCGGTAGCGGTTATGCTCCAGATGAGTGTGCAGAAGAATTCGAAAATTGCGGAACGCCAGCACAAGATTTGGGAGGTTTTTTGTATGGATAATGTTTCTGAAACAAAAGTAGCCGATGCCATTGCTCTCTACAAAACTGCAATTGCATCAATGAAAAAAGCAACTATTACTTTTATCAATTCTATTGAGGAAATTCCTGTAAAAAGAATTGGTGGAGAAAACTCTGGTTGTTTCTCTGTTTCCGCATCTACTGTTATGAGCAACAATTTTATTTTGTCGCCATTCTATTACGATGTTAAGAAGCAAAAAGAAACACTTATCGAACTCGTAGAAAAATCTCGTGATTTCGAATTTATCAAAGTAATTACCGAAATTGCCGAAAATGGCAAAAGAGTAATAAGAAGCGGCGGTAGTTCCTATCACCAAATCTATGCACCAAGTGTAGTATCAGCATTAAAAACATTTATTAAGGAGGAAGATGTGCATGTTTGAATCAATTTATAATCTGAAGAAAAGAATTCTTCAACTCGAAAGACTTCGTTATGGGACAAAGTTTTCCGACGAACAGTTCAAAAATTTTCGCAAGATTTACAGAGAAGCGAATACAGTCGAAGAACTCGAAAATCAAATCGCCGAGTTTACCACGAGTTTCATCAGTGCTTTTATTCCCGATGACATTAAAGAACTCTGGGAATACTGTGATTACACCGTTTATACGGATGCAAATCATCACAGAAAGTTCTGGAACGAAATCGAAAACGATGTCTCCGTTCAATATTTTTTGGACAAGTATTTTGAACTCATCGGTATTGAAACCAGCGAAAGCGACAAGATGAACTTCTTCTTGTCAATCTATGACTTCAACAATTATGAAGTCTACTTTGAGGATAAGGACGATATGATGGAATTCTTCCACAAATACGGTCCTGAACCTTGCACCTGTTTTGAAAAGGAGAACGGTAGTTTCGTAGAAACTTGGTCTGCATAACAAGGAGGAAAAGAAGATGGATGCTGAAATGGAAATGCAAGGTAGAATAAGAACCTCGTTTCACGAAAAAATGGACCACTTCGATTTTATGCATTTGTTTTTTAACTCTGACAAAAAGTGTTTTAGACACATCAGAGAAGAAAACATTCTCACCATGAACGACATTGAGGAAATGTTGGATGACAATGGTGTTATGCACAAACCTGAAGGAGGCGGTCTTTATTTCGGAATGCACATGGTTCGTGTCTACGAAGTCAATGGACAATGGTTAATGTACTACCACAGAAAGTACTTTGCCATCAACACAGAGAACCCTCACGAGGAGCAGGAAGGTATTATTGTGTACAAGACAATAAGCGACAGAGTGAAAGAAAAACTCCCTTCCAAGACCTCTTACGATGGTCGTATGCAGTGTTGGATGTTCTAACACACAAAAAAGAGCACTTACGAAAGTAAGTGCTCTTTGTCTTTAATATGGTACGTTTCTTGGCGGTAAATCGCATCCTAATGCTTCCGATAAGGCAACATCATCAAATATATCAGCAATGCGAAATTCCGTTGTTTTAGGGCATCTGTGGTCGGCATAGATAGGTTTGTAAAGCAACAAGACATATTCAGCATATCTGCTATCATATGTAATTCCACGAATATTTTGTTTTTCTACTTCGCAGAAAACATAATGGCAATTATCTTCTCGTTCTCTACCGCCATCTGTCATATGGTCTAAAATAGTATGTCCAAACACATATTGATTATAATAGTATGCTTGTTTTGTTTCATGTATAAAAGTATCATTACTTACCCTTGGTTTGTTTTTCAATGTGGAGTAAATTACCAGTTTGTAACTAATATAACCCACAATACAAATACCAACAAAAATCCAACCAAAAGTACTATCATCCATAATTTCAGAACAAATCACCAAAAAAATTGGAGCAAACACAAAACAAAAGATGAGGAAAAACCAAAAAGACAATCCGAGACCTTTTGTTTTGTTATTAACTCGTTCTCTTTCATATTCAGGCAATTTGTTTATATGTCTCAATCTCAATCTCTTTTTGTGAGAATTTGGCATCAAAGAACAAATCGCATACCCAAACTTATCTCCCATTGGGTATTTTTGATTTACAATATATTTATTATTTTTTTGGCATCCGCAATGCTCACAAATTGGTGTCGCCTCTGAAATTGGGTTTTGACATTTTCTACACAACATAAAATTTTTCCTTTCAAAAAGGGGATTGCAATCGCAATCCCCTTAAAATTAGATTTCGTTAGAAATAACCAAACCAGGATAATTCATTCTCAAATAATTTACTGCATCTTTGAACTTATATCCAGTTTTTTCACATGCTTCACGAGCCTGTTGTGTAGTAGCACCAGTTACTTTTTTAATGTTACCAACGATAACTGCTCTCATATTGGAGTCTGGCAATGGTCTTTCAGGAATGGTAGGAATATTCGCACCTGTGTTTACGATATCTTCGCAACAATCATCAGATTCTTCATCTACACTTTCAAGCACTGGTGTAGTATCTACATCCATGCTTTTGTCAAGACCAAGGAATTCTCCCTTAAGAGTAAGGTCTGTTGCGGTATTGGTTAGGTCAGATGGAACAATCAACTTTGTTGCTCTACCGTTACCAACCTTTTCAAGGGTTTCGAGTTTCTTCAAAATCATAAGACCCTCTGGACCAACTGTGTTCATAAGTGTCTTAAGACCTCTTGCTTGTGCTTCATAAACAAGAGTAATGGATTGTGCTCTTGCTTCTGCATCAGCAATCATTGCTGCCTTCTTACCTTCTGCTTCAAGGATTCTTGCTTCCTTATTACCTTCCTCGCGCTTAACAACTGCCTGCTTATGACCTTCTGCTTCAAGCAAGGTTTCACGGCGGTCACGTTCTGCCTTCATCTGCTTTTCCATTGCATCCTGAATTTCTCTTGGAGGCATAATGTTCTTTAACTCAACACGAGTAATTTTGATGCCCCACTCGTCAGTTGCTTCATCAAGAATGGTTCTCATTTGAGTATTTACGGTGTCTCTTGAAGTAAGTGTGTCGTCAAGTTCGAGGTCACCAATAATATTTCTCAAAGTAGTAGCAGTAAGATTTTCAATTGCCTGCATAGGATTGGAAACACCGTATGCATACTTTCTTGCATCATTAATCTTAAAGTAAACAACAGTGTCGATTTGCATGGTAACATTATCCTTTGTAATAACGGCCTGTGGAGGGAAGTCAACAACCTGTTCCTTCAAAGAAACCTTCTTAACTACCTTTTCAAAGAAAGGCCACTTAAAGTTAACACCTGCATGCATTTCCTTTTTAAATCTACCAAGTCTTTCAACAACATAACAGTTCGATTCTGAAACGATGCGCAAACAGGATAGAAGTAAGAGAAGTAGTACAACCAGTACAACAAATAAAATTTCCATATTTCTATGTCACTCCTTGTTTTATTTTTATTTTGTATTATAAATATAACCTAAAGTTTTCCTTTTGTCAATAGAATGTACCATTAAGCATCATTTTTTATATCTTCTTTAACCATTCTCAACCAATAACCCGCTATCATAGATGATAGCATAGTTGTAATTATTAAAACGGTAAAAAACTCAACATTGATTATATTATATGCGAATGCTGTTGTAGCAAGAACTATGCCAGGACCTCCTCGTGCATTCATCGTAATACCCAAACTCAATACTGTCTTTTTCTTCAGTTTCGTAAACCACATCACAAGAACAGTTCCGATAAACTCCAAACCGAATGCAACCACAAAGAATAACAAGAACCTCCACAATGAAAAATTGTGAATAACATCAAGTTGAATTCCCACAAGTGCAAAATACACTGGAATAAAGAAAGCAAAACTAAAATCTTTAATTTTAGCAATGTTCGCATCGTCTTGCGGAAGAAGTGACTTCATTATGTATCCACCGATAAAAGCAGAATACATAATGTTAATATTGATTTTAGACAACAAATAAACTATTGCAAATAGTACGAGAAAACTTATTGGAAGTACTTCTTTTGAGATGGTGATATTTTTCTTTTTAACAAACCACTCAATAAGTTTAGCAATTCCAAGTAAACCAATGGTAATCGCCGTTGTAATAAGAAAAGAAACAATTTCAAATTTTCCAGTTTCTACAAGACTAATGGATAAATTGAGCATAATCCACAAACATAAGTCCTGTATCGTGGAAACGGTCAACACCATATTGGAAAATCTCGTATTCATCATCCCAATATCAAAGAATATTTTTGAGATAACAGGAATTGATGTGATTGCAGCAGAAATCAGAAAAACAATCATAAACGATGTATTGTTGTTTGCAGTCCCAATAAAATGCTCCTTAAATAAACCAACAAATGGAATTCCGAGAAGTATTGGAATAATAGTTGCACCAACAAACAGCATTACATAATTTTTCACATTCTTTTTTGTAATATCAATTGTGGTGTTAAACCCAGATGAAAACATCAAAAGGACTAAACCAAGTTGGTAAAAAATATTTAGAACTTTTCCTTCTTCTGAATATCCTCCAAATATAGAATGCATAGCATCTGGGAAAAAGAATGCCAAACAACTACCGCCAAAAATCATTCCACCAACAATCTCACCAACAACCTTTGGTGCTTTTATCAGTTCAAATAATTTTCCACAAAGAAATGAAGAGAGTAAAAGCA
>JAEIGA010020477.1_pt1 | contig 10086 bp, 6 predicted proteins | sample 9270691 | NCBI WGS metagenome assembly JAEIGA01 (sample SAMN17057246, study PRJNA624740) | gut metagenome | biome: biome; isolation source: fecal sample | host: Bos grunniens | place: China: Xizang | collected 2019
GAGGTTGATACCTGTCCTCCATTGAATTTCAAGACAGAGCAGAAACTACTGCTCCAACCTCATTCATTTATGACTCGTTGCTTCACTCTACCCGATTTGTTTGCTGGCAAGATGCATGCCCTTGTATATCGTGCATGGAAAAACAGAGTTAAGGGACGCGACTGGTACGACTTTGAATGGTATGTTCGCCATAATATTTCCCTCGATTTTGCACATTTGGCTGAAAGATGCAAGCAATTCAACAACGAAGATATTACTCCAGAACTATTCAAGGTGAAACTAAAGGAACGCCTTTCGACAGCTGATATAAAGCAAGTAAAAGAGGATGTACTTCCTTTTGTGCGCAATCCCAAAGAACTTGACATTTGGTCGAATGATTATTTTGTTCAGTTGGCAGAGATGATGAGATTTGAATAAGTATACTCTATAAAAATCAATCATAATGTACCTTTCAACGCTTAGACTTTGGAATTTTAGAAAATATTGTGCTATGGCTGATGGAAAGCCTGGGTTAGAAATTCATTTTCAAGAAGGTGTGAATGTCCTGATTGGAGAAAATGATTCCGGAAAAACAGCCATAGTGGATGCCATTCGTTATGTGCTGAGAACTCAAAGCGGAGAGTTTATTCAATTTGAAGACAAGGATTTCTATCAAGAACCTGATGGAAACAGAAAGGATGAATTCAAGATAGAATGTGTATTTGACGGGATAAATGAGCAAGATGCTGGCTTATTTTGGGAATGGCTTTCTTGGAACGATGATAAAACAAAATATTTGCTTAAGGTCTGGTTGTATGCAAAACGTAAAGACAACATAATAATGCCTACGTTCTCAGCAGGAATTGAAGGACAAGCAGAGAGAATGGATTCAGAAGCGAGGGAACTTCTAAAAGTAGTATACTTTAAACCGCTTAGAGATGCTCTCACAGACATGACTCATGGTTACAAGTCAAGGCTGGCGCAAATTTTGAGTGCGCATGAACTTTTCAAAACCGAGAAAGACGTTCACGGCAACATTATAAAACATAAACTTGAAACAGATTATGAAAAATTGAAAAAGGAAATAGAGAACTATTTCAAAGCTGGAGGTGGGGAAAGTATAACAAGTGAAATCAATAGTTTTCTTAGAGAACATTTCCTGTTAAATGGTGATCCAAGAAATGCAGAGGTCAAACTGACAGGAGGGGAATTGACAGAAATATTGAGACTGCTCGATCTAATTATGGAAGGTAATAAATCTGGGCTTGGTACACTCAACTTACTATGCATAGCTGCTGAAATGCTGCTCTTTAACAACCAGAAGAAAGGATTGAAGTTAGCACTTGTAGAAGAATTGGAGGCTCACCTTCATCCTCAATATCAATTGAGATTGATTGAATATATTTCTTCCCAAGAGAAAAATGAGCAATTTATCCTTTCAACCCATAGTATTACATTAGCATCGAAGATAAAGTTGGCGAATTTGATTGTATTGAAAGGAAATGATGCATTCCCTATGTCTTCAGAATATACGAAAATGAAGCCAGCCGACTACAATTTTTTAGAAAGATTCCTCGATGCAACAAAAGCCAACTTATTCTTTGCCAGGGGGGTAATAATGGTGGAAGGTGATGCGGAAAATCTGCTAATACCTGCTATAGCCCAATTGATTGGGAGGAATCTTTATCAGTATGGTGTATCTGTTGTGAACGTGGGAAGTACCGCATATAAGAGGTATGTCAATATATTCAAACGTAAAGATGGAAAATTATTTGGAATGCCTATAGCAGTTATTTCAGATCTTGATATCAGAGCTCTTGAATACTACAAAGACAATAGTAATGATCGAAAAACACCAAAATATTGGTTGAGAGATGATCTAAGGTCTGAGTTAGAGAAAATTTCGACCGAAGTAGATTATGATGCTATGTCAACTGTCTTCGGAAGTATATCAGCCTTTGAGGAAGAAGTCAGGTTGTATAAGAAAGATGCCTTTAGACCTATTATTAAAACCATAAATTGCATGAAGGCTATTCTAACAGAAGATAAAAGAGTGGTCTTAGATGAAGTTATATTAGCTCGGATTCGAGAAGAGAAGAGAACGCGATTAGAAAATGTCATCAATACAGATGAAATCAAAATATTCCTTCCACAAGAATGGACACTGGAATATGAGATTGCAGGAAGTGGATTGTATAGGTTATTGGCTACAGCAATAAAAGCAGCCAAAATGGAAACGGATCAACCTAAAGCTGAAATAGATAATGATGCCTTGAACAAATTATGGAAAGAGGTGACAGATGTTTATCCGGATAGACATAGACTAACTAAAGAAGAGACATACAATATTTTTAAACCTTTGAATGATGGAACCGTAAGTAAAGCCATCACTGCGCAGTATTTAGCAGGAATGCTTGCAGGAGAGCTCGCTCCAGTAAGTGATGGAACTGTAAATCTAGATGAAGTGAAGTTTGTCGTTGAGAATGATGACAAACTGAAGTATCTTGTGGAGGCCATTAAATATGTTACGGAATAAATCTAAAAAGAAAGATTATGCCATTTGCTACTGATGAAGAAATAAAAATAGCCCACGATATTCTGTTGAAAGATAAGAAACCTTTTGATTCTAACAAGGTAAATATTATCAAAGAAGATAGCAGTTGCTATATTCAGGCTTGTCCTGGAAGTGGTAAGACAACGACATTGCTGGCAAAATTGATTATTATTGCCAATAAAATGCCTCTGCCCGAAGGGAAAGGCATATGCGTGCTGACACATACAAATGTAGCTATCGATGAGATAAAAGCAAAACTTGGCACAAAAGCAGATGTGCTTTTCCGGTATCCTAATTTTTTTGGAACCATACAAACTTTTTTACACAAATATGTTACAGCCGCAGCCCTTCATTATTTTTATGGTAGTCAAATAACATATGTGGATGATGAAATGAGTAATGCTGTATTCTTGAAAAAGTATTATAAATTACCCATCCGTGAAAGTAAACTTAGAGGACTGATATTTAAACGAACCACTTTAAAAGAACATACTATTAATGCTGCCGAGATAGAAGTATTGGGTGGCGTGGATATGCTAACAGCTGCAAATGTTATTAAGAAGAAAAAGAGGGTTGACAAATATATTTTTCAATTAAAAGGTTATAATTGGAGCCAAATTCCTAGAGAATACAGATCTTCGATTCAAACAAAGGGAAATAGCATCCAAAATAGTCTAATTCTTTCGTTTAGAGTTGATTGGAATAGCAATAAAATTATAACTGATTCTGACTCGATAAGAGTAGATTCTCCATCCGGGGCTGAATATATGAAGATAAAAGAGGAAATGTTTAGCGAAGGTATTTTATCCTTCCAGGATGCTTATGATCTGGCATTTCGGTATATTCGGGAGAAGAAACTCGATTTCAGCCGTTTCTCAGACAAGAGGTTTAAATATTTATTTATAGATGAAGTTCAGGACTGTGACTGCTTGCAAGTAGATTTAATCCAAAAGATATTTGACGAGAATAAAGTGGTCATTCAGCGTTTTGGAGATTACTGCCAAGCTATCTATGAAAGAGACGAATTTAGCGGACCTGAAAATGACAAATTGAAAGAAAATCAGGTATTATATATTCATGATAGCAATAGGTTTGGAGAAAAAATTGCCAAACCACTACGATCGTTGTGTATAGAGGATAATCATCAGCTTCATGGTAACGAAGAGGTTCCTTCAGTAAAACCTATAATTATCACTTATGAGAATCCTTTATCTGTTCTTCCCAAATATGTGGAATTGCTTGGCACAACATTAATTCCAGAGATGGATAATCGTTCAATCTTGGATATTGCGAATCAAAAGAAACGAGAAAATCCACTACACAGAATAAATGTTAAGGCTTGTGGATGGGTGGGAAAGAAAGGGGCTAGTGCTCAAAAAAGATTTATAGAGTCATACTTTCCCCATTTTGAAAAGAAGAATGCAGGACCTAGAGTGGAAGGAGTTTCTTTCAATGAATTCATACTCAAAAATCTCCATGGAACTATTAAGGAACATGCCACATCTATTATTCAAGGTATATTAAAATATCTGGATTTATGTGAAATAAGAAATGGTAATCGACGTTACACCAAGACATCCTTTTTAGAATTCCTGGCCGCAACGGATATTGAGCAAAAAGAGAACTTTCTAAAAGAAGTCATGAATTGGGCCTTACTCATAGTCAAGAGTAATAGCGACGATGATATAAACAAAATAAGTAGCACTATACATCGATATATTACAAAAACAATATTGCCCTTATATAGAAAAGAAGAGACTCCTGATGCCCTCAGTTTCTTTAATGCAATAAACGGAACTCTGTCCGAGGACCAAACAACAGAACATAGGAATGTTTACCATGGTGATAATGGTAAAATAGACATTGAGGTATCCACAGTCCATGCTGTCAAAGGAGAGACTCATGCTGCAACACTCTATCTGGAAACATTTTACAATAGACATCATGAATCAGACCGCTTAGCAGAACAATTTAAAGGCGTTGCTTATGCAGGAACAGATGCGGATACACTCAAAAACTTAAGAGTCGCATATGTAGGTATGAGCCGGCCTCGATATATGTTATGTGTTGCTATCCAGCAAGATCGATTTGACAAAATTGACTGTGAAGCATTGAGGAGGATTTGGGAAGTTGAAAAAGCTTGATGTTTTTAATTTGGTAATATTTGTATATCGCTAAACACAATAAATGGATTTTTCTATTTCTAGAATTAGATTTATAGGATGACAATTATTTCAACAATATATTTGCTGATGAATTGCATTATACCTTTAAAAATATTTCACAAAAAAATGAATAATAATTCAGATATTATTAACAGATAAAATTGTAATATATGGGACAGCCTCCTATTATAAACATATTGACTAGCAGATTGCCTGGCAATGTTACTCGCCCCATCTACCTTGAGTATAATAGTAGAAGAAGGGAGCTTGACCGGATATGGGCTAATCCAGAGAATCATTATCAGATGCTTCAAGATTATGTATCCACAGTCGAGGCTTTGTTGGCAATTAGTATATTCTACAGGCATGTAATGGGACACATGCAGGGTGCTGTATCTTTCTATAAGTCTGTTAATCGTAATACTTCCAGCATGGAAAATGAATGCGCAATAAAAATTGGGGAAACGATACTGGACAGTAAGCAACAAAGACTTATTCTTTCTGCAGTAATCAAATTTGAACAGATTCAAGAAAAGTATCAGTTGACACCTGAATTCTTTGAGTTCTCTGAGACCATCCAGTTTATGAGAAATTGTAAGGATTTGTTTTATAAAAAGGAATATGAAGAAGACAACTCCATTTAAAGCACAGTCAGACTTTGAAAATGAACTGACTGAGTTTTCAAACAAATATAAGGTATTGCTTGCTGATCATTCAAAAAGAATAAGTGACTATTTTGAGATGAGTTGCTATAATTTTGTCATCCGATACTATGAGAAGAAAGGTTATAAGTTGGACGTACAAAACCTGCAGGGTGGAAAATTCAAATTCAAGTGCAGCCCAACAGGACTACTAAAGAACTTCTCTTATTTTAAGGCGACAAAAAAAGGTAATCAAGGTGTTGATGATATTGTTTATATATATCACAACGCTACAGTACAATCTTCGTTCGACGAAAAAGTATTTACGACACCCGACATTGTAGTTTCAAGCTCCAATACTCCAGCAGAAACGAATGACTACTATGTAACCAAGAAAGCACTGTCATATATTCCGAATGAGCACATTGTTACTTTTTGCGAAGCTAAGCACTTGACACCTTTTCCAGAATTGATGATAAACTTTATCGGTACAGTTCATGAATTGAAACCAGACTGTTTAGATAATCACGGAAAGCATCCTGTTTCTGAGCATATAGCACCTTCGCTTATGATGTCTGGAACTTTTGGTAAACCAACAAAAAGAATACAGCACTCTTTTGAAAAACGGTATTATATTAATTTCTTCGATAATCTTTTTGAAGATGTTTCTGTTAGATTGTTCTTGTCTAAATATAGTATTGAGCAGATTGCCACTTTGGGTAAAAAGAGTGATTATGCGCCATTATTTGAATAGTCACGGTATTTATTAGAATCACAGAAAGATACTGTTTGATTCAATTTTTGCAAAAGGTCGAAATTATGATTTTCGTAAAATGTAGAATGTGTGATGATAAAATATAGGCTGTAAAATGCTATGTCTGATAAGTTTTGGATAACTTTGTTTTAAAATTTTCTTAGCTATGTATATGGGGAATAAATATGAGTTTAGGATAATGAGTATTAACTCTGTAAAGCTCTTGTGTTTTGAGTCAATTGATGGGGCAATTGAAAGAGACATAGAGGATGTGTTTTCTCGTTTGAAATGTATCGAGGGTGGGAATATATATGGCTTATATCAGAAAACAGAGCAAACAACAAGTATCATGAATGAGTTAGAACAGAAATATGATGATATAACTCAAAAACATATCCGTTCGTTTACTAGATTGTTCTCTGATACAAGAATGAAAGTTGGTGAATATTTTATTAAACATATGACAAGTGCGCCATTCGTTGATCAAATTCGAAGTTATAATAGAATATATAGCCTTAGACATGGATTGGATTTATATAAAGAAGATTTGAATTTTTGTCAAACATGGTTACGCCTTTATACTCTTTTTGAAACATATTCATATGGATGGAGTGAAGATGATGTTCACATTGGCAATTCAAATCCAGGAATGAGGCATTGTCGTTTTTGCCCAAATACAGTCGATAATAAATTTACCAAGAAAGCTCATGCTATTTCTGAGTCATTGGGAAATAAACATTTATTCTGCAATGAGGAATGTGATGATTGTAATGCTAGATTAGCACAAATTGAGGATCATTTCCTAAGACTTATGGATATTAGAAGAAGTCTATATAAAATATCAGGGAAAGGGGCATGTTGTCATTGTGTTGAAGGACGAAATTTTGTTATACGTCCAAATAATAATGAGCCTATTATTTATTTAAAGGAAGAGGATATTATTTCTCAGCAGATAGATGTGAGTAAACCTTTTTCTATGAAATTGGATCATAAATGGTATGTGACAAACGAGAATATATACAAAGCTCTTGTTAAGTATGTAATAAACTTATTGCCTAATAATCAGATTCCATATTTTTCTAATACCATTGAATGGATCAACGGCAAAATTATTAGCGATACTTTACCTCCAATGTTATTTGGAATGCATAATAGGGTTTTGCGTCATCCTATTATGGATATATATATAAATAGTAAAGGCATATCTAGTACTCCTTATTGTACGGCAATATTTTATTCATGCGATATTGCTTATATGTATGTTATCCCATTCTGTAGTATTGATAAAGGAAATTTTAAAACACGAGAGTCAATACAAGATCATTTTAATTTCATGCGTAGATTTAATTATTTAGTTAAGTCGTGGAATTGGCAAAATACATATGAATATTGGAACTGCTTAGCATGGTGTTGGTGGGATATGGAGCCTGGTAAGTATGAAATAAAACCTGCAAGTGATCCTATCTTTGATTTGCACGAAATAAAAGGCTATAAGTCACCCAAAGAGATTACGTTTGCTAATATCGAGCAATTATGCTTATATGTTGAAAATGTAGAATATGCAGATTTTAAATTACATGTTAATCGAGTTGTTTCTGCTAATGAAATGATTGATTCTTCAAATAATTTAATCACAAATGAGATTAGAATTATTGATAGAAATAGTATGTCTTTAACTTTTGGAGTCGTATTGTGTGATTCAGACAATGTAATACCGTTTTATGAGTATCACTTTAAGGTAAATTTTAAATCTAAAGAGCCAATTAGTAATCATTTTTATATTGACTCTGATAATTCGGTAATTATAGACCATCATCTAATTGATATCATATATGTATTAGGACTAACAGAAGGAGAGAAAGCCATATTACCATATCGTGAAAAGACTTGTTTTATAGGTTGTAAAATCACTAGACTATTAGAGGAAAATAGCCGTAGGTTTATAGAAAAATTCGACATATACTTACCTACGGAATAATGTTTAATTTGCTATATTCCATCATATTTTCCCATCCAACTTAATCCTGCATTCGGATTCGGTATACGATATCTTGCGCTCAGTAGTTAAGCATTCTTGTATCCTATGAACACTGGGTGTAACATTCATATATACAATAGTCAATGGCGATTGCTCGATTGAGCAGTAGCCATTGGTGTGTTTGATATTTGTGAAGTTATTATCTAATATCTTTTACCTCTTTGAAACTCTGTAAACCGTTTTCTACGGCATTGACATTTACGCTCTTACCTCCAGAGAATCTCCACACAAGTGAAATATGATTAAAATTATTAATTTGTATTAAATTTGATAATGTATTGATTATCAGTATATTAACTAATTACTATTTTCCGATGCAGAAGTTGGCGAATATATTTCCCAAAATTTCATCGCTTGTTACTTCGCCAACAATTTCGGAGAGGTTTCTTATGGCTGAGCGAAGGTGTTCGCTCACCAGATCGCCTGAGAGGCCAGCGGCCAGGCCGGTCTTCACTTCCTTGATGTTTTCCAGTGCGCGGACAAGCGCCTCGTAGTGGCGGACATTGGTAACGACTACATCTCCGGCTGCTATTGCAGGCATTGCCGAGCTGCGCACAAGGAACTCTTCGAGCCTGTCCATATTCGTTCCCTGGCGGGCCGAAATTGCCCACAAGTCACGCTCTTCCCACTCTACGCCTTCACCATATTTGCCAACCATCTTCATACCCCACTCCATAGCTTTTGAAAGGGTTATGGGATCAACGACATCACATTTGTTCACAAGCACTGCTAGTTTCTTTCCTTTGCATATCGGGAGCAGTTTCCTTGCAATCTCTTCTATCTGTTCCGCATCGGCTGTTGGGTCTATGAGCCACAATGCTATAGATGACTTGGCAAGCTGTTCCAGGGTACGTTCTATACCCATGCGCTCTACAACATCGTGCGTCTCGCGCACTCCTGCAGTATCGATAAAGCGGAACGATACACCGCTGAGGGTCATAAGTCCCTCTACCGTGTCGCGGGTTGTGCCGCAGATATCGCTTACAATAGCCCTATCTTCGCGCAGGAGCGCATTGAGAAGGGTGCTCTTGCCTGTATTCGTTTCACCTACAATAGCCACCGGAACACCGTTCTTTACCGCATTTCCCACACTGAACGAACCGGCAAGGCGCGAGATTACCTCATCCACCTCCTCGCAGAGCTGCATAAGTTCGGCACGGTCGGCAAAGGTAACATCCTCTTCGCTGAAATCAAGCTCCAACTCCATAAGCGAAGTGAGCTTAAGCAACTTGTTGCGCAGGTTGCCCAATTCATGGCTGAAGCCACCCTTAAGCTGATTAATTGCCAAGCGGTGAGCTGCACGCGAAGTAGAGGCCACAAGGTCGGCTACCGCCTCGGCACGGCTCAGGTCCATCTTGCCGTTCAGAAAAGCTCGCATGGTGAATTCACCGGGTTCGGCCTGACGCACGCCCATATCGAGCAGGCTCAGGAGAATCTGCTGGGTTATATATGACGAAGCATGGCAGCTTATCTCCACGCTGTCTTCTCCTGTATAGCTGCGAGGAGCACGCATAACAGTGACAAGCACTTCGTCAAGAACCTCTCTTCCATTAATACATAAGTCACCGAAAATCACCGTATGAGAACGTCTTTGTTCGAGCAGTTCACCACCCTTTGGAATAAAGATACGCGACACCGTCTCAATGGCTTTTTCACCGGATACCCTAATTACGTTTATAGCTCCGCCCTGGGCTGTAGCCAGCGCACAGATAGTCTCACTCATCAGCTTATATTTTAGTTAAATTGAAACAACATAGGACCTTATCAAACAACATATTATATAAAAAGAGCAGGGTTTCCCCTGCCCTCTTTGGACTCAATGGAATCAGATACGGTCAAGAACCGTCTGTATAAGCTCCTTCATCTTGGCATTATAATCGACATTAGCCTCCTTGGCACGTCTGTTTGCTATAACAAGACACACCGTAACAGCCTTATGCCCCATGAGAGCCGAA
>JAEIGA010020478.1_pt1 | contig 10086 bp, 6 predicted proteins | sample 9270691 | NCBI WGS metagenome assembly JAEIGA01 (sample SAMN17057246, study PRJNA624740) | gut metagenome | biome: biome; isolation source: fecal sample | host: Bos grunniens | place: China: Xizang | collected 2019
GAGGTTCAGGTTGCATATGCTATCGGTGTGGCAAAGCCTGTATCTGTTATGATCGATACCTTTGGCACCGGAACTGTTGATGAAAATAAGATATCCGAGGCTGTAAACAAATTGTTTGACCTTCGTCCTGCGGCTATTATCAAGAGATTTGATCTCCGCAGACCGATATACTGTCAGACTGCGGCATACGGTCATATGGGACGTGAGGATATTGATCTTCCTTGGGAAAAGACCGATATGGCATCTGACCTCAAGGCAGAGCTTGGTTGCTAATATAGGCTAAAAATCAAATACAGCGCGATGCAGAATCGGGATTCTGATTAGCATGGCGCTGTTTTTGTAAACTAATACAGAAGGGAGGAAGGCTATGAGTGAGCAGATGAACGAGCTTTCAGGACTTCAAAAGCTTGAAGGTAGTGTGGAGAATATAATATATTCCAACGAAGATAATGGATATACCATATGCGATATGGCAATTGTCGACGATGAAATGATAACTGCAGTAGGTATTATGCCTATGATAGGTGCGGGAGATCATCTTTGCGTTTATGGCAGGTGGGTGCATAATCCCAAATATGGGAAGCAGTTCAGCGTAGAGCAATATGAACGCATAATGCCTGCTGATATAGCATCTATCCTCCGATATCTTGCATCTCGGGCAATAAAGGGAATAGGCCCTAAAACAGCGCAAAGGATAGTCGATGCTTTTGGCGAGGATTCCTTTGACGTTATTGAAAACCATCCGGAATGGTTGGCAGAGATAAAGGGAATATCAATGAAGACGGCTATGGCTGCATCGGAAAGCTTTAAGGAACAGGCGGGGATACGTTCCGCAATGATGTTTTTCAGAGAATATTTCGGTTCTGCAACCACAATAAAAATATATAAAAAATGGGGTAGCAGTGCAGTTGACGTAGCAAAGGCAAACCCATATAGGCTTTGTAATGAAATAGAAGGCATTGGCTTTGAGCGTGCCGATATGCTTGCAGGAAAGCTTGGAATTGCAGAAAATCATTTTGACAGAATAATAAGTGGAATTAAATATATATTGCTTCAAAACGGTATAAATAACGGTCACGTATGTCTTCCTCGCGATAAGCTTAAGGAGGCGGCAACCATACTTCTTGGAGTTACAATTGAAGAAGCAGATGAGGCTATAACTCAGATGCTTAAATCCGAGATGGTAAAATACGTAATGCACGATGAGGTGCAGATGATATACGACAAAGAGTCGTATAAAGAAGAGAAATACGTTGCGGAAAAGCTTTTGTTGATAGATAAAATGTGTGCCGAAATAAATCTGCAGGATATTGACAGATTTATTGAAAATGAGGAACGCAAGAGCAAAATGGAATATGCCTTTTTGCAGAAGAAGGCAATATCCGATGCACTACGCTACGGTGTAATGATACTTACCGGAGGTCCCGGAACAGGTAAGACCACAGTTGTCCGTGCCCTTATCCATATATTTGACAGTATGGGATATGACATAGCACTTGCGGCTCCCACGGGACGTGCGGCTAAAAGACTCTCAGAAGCCACCTCGATGGAAGCAAAAACTATCCATAGACTTCTTGAAATGACATATGACGAGGGCGGAAGATCAAGATTTATGCGCGATGAGTTTAATCTGCTTGACGAGCAGGTAATTATCGTTGACGAGGCGTCGATGATAGATAGCTCTCTTATGTGTGCATTGTTGAAGGCTGTGAAGCCGGGAGCTAGAATGATAATCATCGGTGACTCGGATCAGCTTCCATCAGTTGGCGCAGGTAACGTGCTGCGAGATATTATAGATAGCGAAAGATTTGCAACCGTAAGGCTTACAGAGATATTCAGACAGGCTGAAAAGAGCCTTATTGTAACCAACGCCCACGCCGTAAACAGAGGCGAGATGCCTGTTCTTAACGTAAAGAACAATGACTTTTTCTTTTTGACAAGAGCTAATGACAGAGAAATCGCAGTAACTATCGCAGATCTGTGTAAGAATCGTTTGCCAAAGACGTATGGCGATATGGCAAGAAACGGAACACAGGTCATCGCACCTTCTCGAAAGGGCGAGGCGGGAACAGAAAATCTTAATATTATACTCCAGCATATGCTAAATCCTGCTGATAGAAATAAAAGAGAGCATAAATTCCGCGACAAAGTTTTCCGCGAGGGCGACCGAGTTATGCAGACAAGAAATAATTATGATATTTCCTGGAGCAGAACCTTTGATGGCAAAGAGGGAAGCGGCGTTTTTAACGGCGATATAGGGGTAATTGAGGAGATAAATATTTCGGATAGCGAGATGACCATTCTCTTTGATGAACGCCGAATTATATATGATTTTTCGCTTTTGGAGGACCTTGAGCACGCCTATGCCATAACCGTGCACAAAAGTCAGGGAAGTGAATATCCAATAGTTATAATTCCGATGTGTAACGCTCCTCATATGCTGCTTACAAGAAATCTGCTTTATACTGCAATAACAAGAGGACAAAATATGGTCATTCTTGTGGGCAAAGAGGGTATAGCGGAGGAAATGGTTAAAAATAATCGCCAATCAATGAGATATACGGGGCTTTGCAGACGTTTGCGAAAGGAATAAAATGAAGGCTATAGATTTTTTCAAAAGCTATATTTTTGTAAGAAAGTGCGTGTCCTGTGGAGAGATATTAAGATATGATGAGGCTGATAATGCTTTTTGTGCGGCGTGTTCTATTAAATGGAACGTGTCAAAGGCACAGACCTGTCAGAGCTGTTATAGATCTGCCTTTGAATGTACCTGTATGCCTAAGCTTCTGTCACGCGCAGGAATTCCTTGCCTTGTAAAGCTTGGATTTTATGATAAAAACAAGTATAACGAGCCGCAGAATAAAATAATTTATTTTTTAAAGCACAACAAAAATAAAAGAGCGGCAGGATTTATTGCCAAGGAGCTTATGCCTCAAATAAAGCGTGAGGCGGCAACCATCGGTATTGAAGATATTTCAGCAGAAGCGGTGATCTCTTGGATACCGAGAAGTAGAAAAGCCAAGGTAAAGGAAGGACACGACCAATCGGAGCTTGTTTGCCAACAGCTATCGGAAATGCTTTCCGCGCCGAACGTAAAGCTTATTTTGCGTAAACGAGGCTCTATGGAGCAGAAAAAGCTTGACTCCAAGGCGCGTAGCAAAAATATAAAGAACAGCTTTGTATTCAATAAAAAGCTTTACACAGATACGAAAAAAGCGGTAATACTTTTCGACGATATCGTAACGACCGGAGCAAGTATGGCAGAGGCGGTTTCTCTTTTGCGTAAGAATGGCGTTAAAACCATAATTTGTGTGGCTATTGCTACGGTCATGTGATTTGTGCAAAACGGCGAAATGCAGATTTACAGGGAATACGACAAAATATTCTCTTGCAATTTGTATAAAAAAAGTGTATAATAGATTATATAGTATAAATTAGTTAAAAACCCTTAAAAAAGGGGGGAATTATGTTTTTTAAATCAAGGCAATTGCTTTCAAAGCATATTGGAATAGACCTTGGTACTGCTTCTGTTTTGGTATACGTTGAGGGAAAAGGAATCGTCCTTCGTGAGCCCTCGGTGGTTGCGGTGGATACCTCGACCGACTGTATAGCAAAGATAGGCAAAGACGCTCAAGCTATGCTCGGACGAAATCCAAGCAATATAGAGGTAATACGACCTCTTAAGGACGGCGTTATAAGCCGCTATGACGTAACACAGAAGATGATACAGTACTTTATAAGACGTGCTTGCGGAAATCCTGTTTTTCAGCCAAAGGTAGTTATCTGCGTTCCCACGGGTATATCCGAGGTTGAGGAGAGAGCAGTTATTGATGCGGGTACGCAGGCAGGTGCTAAAAAGACCTATCTTATAGAAGAGCCTGTAGCCGCCGCTATCGGTGCAGGAATCAACGTATATAGTCCAACGGGCAGTATGATAGTGGACATTGGAGGCGGAACTACCGACGTGGCTGTCATATCTCTTGGCGGCGTTGTTGTTTCGGAATCGATCAAAATAGCCGGAGATAAATTCGACGAGGCTATTATGAGATACGTCCGCAGAAAATATAATATAGCCATAGGAGAGCGAACAGCAGAGCAGGTCAAGATAAGAATAGGTGCTGTGTATGAACACGCCGAAGCAAAATCAATGGAGGTAAAGGGAAGATGTCTGATACAGGGACTTCCCAAAAACGTAACCATTTCCTCCCGTGAGATGCTTGAAGCTATGATGGAGCCTATATCGGTAATACTTGATACCATTTGTTCTGTTATCGAGCGTACACCGCCGGAGCTTGTTGGCGATATTTTAAAGAATGGAATAATTATGACAGGTGGCGGAAGCCTTCTTTATGGTCTTGACAGACTTATAGAGGACGTTACAGGTATAAAAACAAGAATAGCCAAGGACCCTATTATGTGCGTTGCATTGGGTACGGGTCAGGTCTTGAGGCTTCTTGATAACGTTCCGGAGGGAAATATAGACCTGTCGAGAATACGAAGAAAGATCTAAATCAAAGGGGTGTATATCACCCCTTAAAAAATCTATACAGTGAGGAGAATTTATTATGTTAAGCGAAAATTTTGCATATCCCGGCCTTATGAAATATTTTGAGAGAATATCCGAAATTCCAAGAGGCTCTTATAACGAAGCCGCAATAGCTTCATATATCGAAAATTTTGCAAAGGAAAGAGGACTTGAGGTCCACAAGGATAAAACAAACAACGTATTTGTAAAGCTTCCTGCAAGCAAAGGAATGGAAAATGAGCCTGCAATTCTTCTTCAGGGACATACCGATATGGTGTGCGAGAAGAATGAAGGCGTTGAGCACGACTTCCTCAAGGATCCCTTGAAGCTTTATGAGAAGGATGGTTGGATAAGAGCGGAAGGTACAACTCTTGGTGCTGACAACGGTGTTGCTGTTGCTATAATGCTTTATATTCTTGATGGAGCAGAGGGTAATCTTGGTGCTCACCCTGCAATCGAATGTCTTTTTACTGCCTCCGAGGAGGTTGGACTTGATGGAGTTAAGAGTTTTGATTACAGTCTTATCTCTGCACGTAGTATGATAAATATGGATAGTGCTGACGAATCTCTTATTATTGCAGGTTGTGCAGGCGGTATCCGTTCTTCAATTACACTTCCCGTATGTAAGACTGCTCTTGAAGGAAATCTTGTTGAAATAAGTATTAAGGGACTTGCAGGCGGTCACTCGGGAGAGGACATCGACCGCGGACGTGCAAATGCCAATAAGCTTATGGGAAGACTGCTTTTAGAGCTTTCCAAGAAGAGAGAGTTCAATTTAGTTTCTATTGAAGGCGGTTCAAAGGATAATGCCATTCCAAGAGAAGCAAAGGCAATAATTGCAATCAAGGAGATCTTCGCAGTTAAGGACATTGCCGATATCTTCAATGAAATAAAGGAAGAGCTTGGCAAGGACGACAAGGGCGCTACCTTTAATGCAAACACGATAAATAATAAAAATATACGTGAGATGCTTGACAAGTCTACAACAGAGAAGATAATTTTCTTTGCTTCAACCGTTGGAAACGGCGTTTTCGAAATGAATGAAAACGTAAAGGGTCTTGTTGAATTTTCAAGAAATCTCGGTATCGTTTCCACAGATCTTGAAGGTGGAAAGGTTGAGTTTGTTTTCTCCAGCCGTTCATCAATGGAAACCAGAATAGATTTTTCAACCTCTCAGCTTGATGCATATGCAAAAATGATTGGTGCTGATGCAGAGCATTACAGCCGTTATCCCGGCTGGAAGTATGCGGAAAGCTCTTCTATCCGTGATAAATATTGCGCCGCTCATCTAGCAAAGTACGGAAAGGCGCCCGAGATCACAGTTATCCACGCAGGTCTTGAATGCGGTATAGTTAAAGAAAATATACCTGATATGGACATTATATCCTGCGGCGCTGTTGTTCTTGACCTTCACTCTCCCGATGAAGCACTCAACAAAGCTTCATTTGAGAGATTTTTCGGACTTGTTCTTGACGTTATAAACGTAAAATAAAATGGCAGAAAAAACATTAAAAGAAAGATATTTAAGAGCCAAAAGAGCGCTTTTCGATCTTCACTATGCAAGGCTCAACGCGGAGCAGAGAGAGGCTACCTTTACAACAGAAGGCCCCCTGCTTATTCTTGCAGGTGCAGGAAGCGGAAAGACCACCGTTCTTGTAAACAGAATTGTTTTTATCGTTAAATACGGAAACGCTTATTTTTCGGAATACGTTCCGTACGATATAAGCGAAGCACGGGTTGCCGAGCTTGAAGCGGCAGTAAAGCTTCCGCTTAACGAAACAGAGGAGCTTCTCAATGAGTTTATCTCCTCTCCCTGTCCACCTTGGCAGATGCTTGCCATAACCTTTACCAATAAAGCGGCAAATGAGATAAAGGTTCGTCTTGAAAAGGCTATTGGCGAGGAAAGTGCCGCAAAGGATATTTGGGCAGGAACATTCCACTCTATCTGTATGCGAATTTTACGCGTTTACGGCGATAGAATGGGTTATGGTAGCGGATTTACCGTATATGATACAAACGACTCAAAAAGTGCTATAACCGAGATCATGAAGGCGCTTGGCGTTGAAGAGAAGGCCTTGCCCGTAAAGAGCGTTATGAGTGAAATAAGCCGTGCTAAAGATAATCTTATTACGGCAGAAATGTACGAAAAAGAAAACGGCGGTCTTGATTACCGCCGCCGTCAGATAGCGAGAATATATAAAGCGTATGCAGAACGCTTGAAGTCCTCAAACGCCCTTGATTTTGACGATATCATTATGCAGACAGTCCTTCTTTTGCAGAACGATAGCGAGGTAAGGGAATACTATCAGAGAAAATTCCGTTACGTGTCTGTTGACGAGTTTCAGGATACCAATATTGCACAGTTCAGACTTATAGAGCTTTTGTCGGGGGGATATAAAAATATTATGGTCGTTGGCGACGATGACCAAAGTATATATAAATTCCGCGGTGCAGTTATTGGAAATATCCTTGGCTTTGATAAGAGATTTTCCGGAACAAAGGTTATTAAGCTTGAGCATAATTACCGTTCCACAGGAGTTATTCTGAATGCGGCAAATGCTGTTATTGCGAAGAACGTGGGACGAAAGGGCAAAAATCTTTGGACAGATAGAGGAAACGGTGAAAGAATAACTCTCCGCTGCTGTGACGATCAAAACGCTGAGGCAAGATACATTGTTGAAAAAATAAACACGCTCGTTGCAGACGAGCGTGTGGAATATCGCGATTGCGCGATCTTGTACAGAACCAACGCTCAATCCAATATAATTGAGCGTACCTTTGCCAAGAGCGGTATACCTTACAGAATGCTTGGCGGACTTCGCTTTAACGACCGCAAGGAGATAAAGGACATTGTTGCTTATCTTCAGTTTATCGTAAATCCTTCCGACAAGGAAAGAATGAAGCGAATAATCAACGAGCCTAAAAGAGCCATAGGTCCCACGACCGTCAATGCTATTTTGGCTATCTCCGATGAGCAGAGAGTTCCTGTGTTTGACGTCTTAAGACATGCCGACAGATATCCTGTCCTTATGCGCTCTGCCAAAAAGCTTAAGGATTTTGCAGAGCTTATCTCCTCTCTTGCAGAACTTCTCAATACCGATATAACGCTTGAAGCTTTTGTCAAGCAGGTTATGTCAAGAAGCGGATACCGTCAGATGATAATCGACGGGGGAGAAGAAGAGAAGGAAAGACTTGAAAACCTTGAGGAATTTATCTCGGGTGTTATAGAGTACGAGAAAAATAACGACGAGCCCACTCTTGTAGGCTTCCTTGAGGAAAATGCTCTCGTTGCCGACGTGGATAAGTACGACGAGGACGCCGATGCAGTTGTTATGATGACTATACACTCGGCAAAGGGACTTGAATTTCCCATAGTGTTCCTGCCCGGAATGGAGGACGGTATTTTCCCCGGAATGCAGAATATAATGGCGGGGCCCGACGATATGGAGGAGGAGCGTAGACTTGCTTACGTTGCAATAACGAGAGCCAAGGATCAGCTTTACATATCCCACGCGAAGCTCCGTATGCTTTACGGAAGGACCCAGTGCAATCCTGTATCACGCTTTGTTGGAGAGATTCCCGACGAGCTCATATATGAGGATATTCCTCGAAATCCTTATTATTACGCCCCGCAGCAGACACAGCAAAAGGTAAAGGTATATTATTCCGAGCCTACACAGAAATCCACTACGGGCTTTGATCCCTATAATTTTGTTGGAACAAAAGCAACTCAAAAAACAGTACAAAAAGGAAATCTGTCCCTCAAAGAAGGGGACAGAGTGTTCCATATTACTTTTGGCGAGGGTGAGATAATGTCAGCAAAATCTATGGGCGGCGATGTGCTTTACGAGGTGGTTTTCGATAAAGTGGGCACTAAGAAGCTTATGGGTACATATGCAAAGCTCAAAAAGCTGGACTGAAAATGCTTTCAACAAGCTTTGCCGATCCCTCGGGAGAATACTTCCAAGAATCAATGTGAGAGGTTTTCTCACCGTCAATAAAATATTTTATCCCCGACACAGGCATATCGCCCTTGTATGAGTCAATAAGAACTAATTTGATCTTCATACGGTCGGGGATAATGCTTTTTATGTAGACTGCAACCTGACTTCCCACCTCGGCTATCTCCTTGTCGTGTGTGCCGTCACGAAGCTCTGCAAGTCCTGCAAGATTAGGGGCAAGCTCAACGAAAACGCCATAGCTTTCAATACTTCTTATAATTCCCGAAACCGTCTGTCCAACCTCAAAGCAGGCGGCGTTTTCGTTCCACGTGCCGAGAAGCTCCTTCATACTGACAAATAATCTGTCGTTTTCATAATCAATGGTCTTTACTACGGTGAATATATTGTCGCCTATTTTCAACCTGTCACGAGGATGAGATATTCGGGATACCGAAATGCTGTCTACAGAGAGAAGAGAAGCAATACCGCAGCCAACGTCCACAAAAGCACCAAAGCTTTCAAGATGTGTTACCTTAGCGGGAATTATATCGCCTGTTATGAGATCTGAAAGATAGTTGCGCATACACTCCATCTGTGCTTCTCGTCTGGAGAGCATAGCAACAGGCTTTCCGTGTTCATATGAAATAGACATTACTTTAAATGCAACGGGCTTGCCAACCCGCGTAATGATCGCAATGTCCTTTAACACCTCACCGTTGCGGCAGAAAAGAGCTTCTTTTTTTTCGATAATGCCTTCGATTCCGTATAGATCAACGTGAAGCCTCATTGCACTGTCGCAGAGAAGGACGGTGGCTTCAAGGATCTTTCCTGTATCTCTTGCACGTTCAAGTCCCGATAGGGAAGAAATGAGCTCTCTATTTTCGGGAGTGCCGATAAGGCACCCCTCGGGAAGATATCTGTTTGTCATTGAAATTTAACCTCCGTGTCTTTAGTTTGCTACAACTTATGCTGATTTTTGTTGGTGTATGCAAAAATAACCAAAAAATTTTTTGAATTTGAAAATTAGGATTTGGGAGGAAAATGGGTGATTGAGCGAGAAAACGAGAGCTATTGCTAATGTAAATTAAAAAAATGAAATTTTTTTCAAAAAAGGTATTGACAAGTGATAAACAACGTGATATAATATGCAAGTCTGATAAATTACTATATTAAATTTTGGAGGAGATTGACAATGTCAACCTATATGGCAAAAGTTGAAACGGTTGAACGCAAGTGGTATGTTCTTGACGCCGCTGGTAAGCCCATGGGCCGTGTAGCAGCAGCTGCAGCAACCATTCTTCGCGGAAAGCACCGTCCTGAATTCACACCTCACGTAGACTGTGGTGAATTCGTTATTATCGTAAATGCTGAAAAGGCAGTTCTCACAGGTAAGAAGCTTGAGCAGAAGTATTACCGCCGTCATAGCGGATACATCGGTGGACTCAAGGAAGTACAGTACAAGACCCTTATGGCAACAAAGCCCGAGCTCGCAATGGAGCTTGCAGTAAAGGGAATGCTTCCCCACAACAGCATCGGCGCAAAGTCTGCAACAAGACTTAAGGTATTCGCAGGCGCAGAGCATACACACGCAGCTCAGAAGCCCGAAGCAGTTGAGATCAA
>JAEIGA010020479.1_pt1 | contig 10086 bp, 8 predicted proteins | sample 9270691 | NCBI WGS metagenome assembly JAEIGA01 (sample SAMN17057246, study PRJNA624740) | gut metagenome | biome: biome; isolation source: fecal sample | host: Bos grunniens | place: China: Xizang | collected 2019
GGCGCTATTACAGTGGAAAACAACGTCGCGTACATCGATTTCAACAAATGTAAATTGTGTACCAACTGTGTGGCTGAGTGTCCTACCGGTGCCATCCATGCAGTAAACTTCCCTCCGAGACCTCCGAAACCGGCTGCTGCTCCAGCGGCACCTGCTGCTGCTCCTGCAGAACCGGCTCCAGTTGCTGTTCCGGTTGCTGAGAAAAAAGAGGCTTAAAATAACTAAACAGATTAAAAAACTAACAGATATATGAAGACATTTTCGCTAGGTGGAGTTCATCCTGCTGATAACAAGATCTCTTGTGATGCGGCTATTGAGAATTTCCCGATTCCTGAAACAGCATATATCTCTATGTCGCAACATTTGGGTGCTCCAGCAGAGCCGATTGTTGCGGTTGGAGACAAAGTAAAGGTTGGCCAGCTTATAGCTAATGCAAGTGGTTTCATCTCTGCTCCGGTACACTCATCTGTAAGCGGTACTGTCAAGGCAATTGATACAATCAAAGATTTGGCCGGCAATCCTTGCAAAGCAGTTGTAATTACTGTTGAGGGAGATGAGTGGGTGGATACAATTGACCGTTCGGATGCAATTGTAAAAGAGATCAAGCTCGACTCCAAAGAGATTATTGCAAAAATCCAAGAGTGTGGAGTCGTAGGTTTGGGTGGTGCAACATTCCCAACCAACGTTAAACTTTCACCTCCTCCAGGTAAAAAGGCTGAGTTCCTTATTATTAATGCTGCAGAGTGTGAGCCATATCTTACATCTGACTATAGAGTATTGGTTGAGATGCCTGAGCAGGTGCTTATAGGTGCATCAATCATGATGAAAGCTCTGAATGTTACACAAGGATTCATCGGAATTGAGGAGAATAAGCCCAAAGCCATCGAGATTCTTAACAAATACGCATCTGCATACCCTCAGATTAAAGTTGTGGTATTGAAGAAAAAATATCCTCAAGGTGGTGAGAAACAGTTGATTGATGCTGTTGTTGGAAGAAGGGTTCCTTCAAAGGGCCTTCCAATTGATACAGGTGCTGTTGTGCAGAATGTTGGTACTGCTTTGGCAGTCTATGAGGCTGTTCAAAAGAACAAACCTCTATTTGAGGGTATTCTTACGGTTACCGGACAGTGCAGCAATGTGCAAAAGAACTACAAGCATAGGGTAGGTACCCCTATCAGCAAGATAATCGAGGTTACCGGCGGTATTCCTGAGAATGCTGCAAAGGTTATCAGCGGTGGCCCTATGATGGGTAAAGCTATGGCCAACCTTGATGCCCCTACTCTTAAAGGATCATCTTCCGTACTCTACTTGACAGAGGATCAGACAAAGAGAAAGGAGGAGAGCAATTGTATCAGATGTGGCAAATGTGTAAGTGCTTGTCCTATGGGTCTTGAGCCTTATCTTTTGAACAAATTGAGCAAGGTTGCCCGTTGGGATGATGCTGAGGCTCATTTCATCTATGATTGTATTGAGTGCGGCTGTTGCCAGTTCACATGTCCTGCATACATTCCTCTATTGGATAGTATAAGATTTGGTAAGGCAAAAGTTATGGGTATCATGCGTAGCCGTCCTAAGAAATAACAGTTAATCTAATTTAAACAACTAAGAATGAAAAAACTGCTTGTATCACCTTCTCCGCACATTCACGGAAAGGAAAATACCAGAAACTTGATGAGGGATGTGATCATTGCATTGCTCCCTGCAGTTGCGGTTTCAATATATTACTTCGGATTCTCGGCAATCAAATTGGTATTGGTTGGCGTAATCTCATGTATGTTGGTGGAGTTTCTTATCCAGAAATTCCTTCTTAAGGGCAAATGTACAATTTGCGACTATTCAGCAGCACTTACAGGTGTGCTTTTGGCTCTTAACCTTCCGCCAAACTCACCTTGGTGGCTTATGGTAATCGGTGCCATTGTAGCTATCGGTGTTGCTAAGATGACTTTTGGCGGCTTGGGACAGAACTTGTTCAACCCTGCATTGGTAGGCCGTGTATTCCTATTGGTTTCATTCCCTGTGCTTATGACAGACTGGACAGCTCCGGCTTCTTTCTTTGGTGCATCTTTGGATGCAGCTTCCGGTGCAACTCCATTGGCATTGGTTAAGGAGGCTGTTGCTGCAGGAACTCCTGTAAGCGAGATTTTTGCACAGAACCCGTCGCTTTCATATTCACAATTGCTGTTTGCGAGAGTGGGTTCTGCCGGTGAGGTATCTGCAATTGCCCTTTTGTTAGGCTTTGTATATCTTCTTGTAAGAAGAGTCATCAAACCTCACATAACCCTTTCCATTTGGGCTACAGTGTTTGTATTCTCAGGAATTCTATGGTTGTGCAACCCTGACCAGTTTACAGATCCAATCTTCAACCTTCTAACAGGTGGTATGTTGTTGGGTTCAATCTTTATGGCTACAGACTATGTTACCTCTCCTATGAGCGAGAAGGGTATGATAATCTTTGGTGTCGGTATAGGTGTCATTACAATACTTATCCGTGAATTCGGTGCTTATCCTGAGGGTATCTCATTTGCGATTCTTATCATGAACGCAACTGTTCCTCTAATCAATATGTATGTTAAACCTAAACGTTTCGCAAAGGAGGCAAAATAATGGCAAGAGAATCTACATTTGTAAATATGTCAGTAACACTGTTCGCAGTATGCCTTATTGCATCTGCAGTGTTGGGTGGTGTTTATGCACTGACAAAAGAGCCTATTGATGCAGCTCAGATCGCTAAAATCAATGGTGCAATTGGAGGAGTTGTGCCAGAGTTTGACAATGCTCCTTCTGCTGAAATGTTCACAGTTGAGGTTGACGGCAAGAAATCGAATGTCTATCCGGCAAAGAAGGGTGAGGAGATTGTAGGTTATGCAATTGAGGCCTCTTCTTCAAAAGGATTCGGCGGAAACATTACTTTGATGGTCGGCTTCAAACCAGACGGTTCACTTGTAAAGACATCTGTAATTTCCCATGCGGAGACTCCAGGTTTGGGCGCGAAGATTGATGACAGCCAGAGCCATTTCGTAACTCAGTTCGAGGGCAGGAATCCTGCTGATCCAAACTTCAAGCTGTCGGTAAAGAAAGATGGTGGTGACATTGATGCAATCACTGCTTCTACAATTACTTCAAGAGCATACTGTGATGTTATAGAGAATGCCTACAAGGCATTTTGTGAGGCTAATAAAAATAACGTAAAGGCTGATGCTGAACAACCTGTAGAGGAGGTTCAGGAGGCTGCAAACGCGAGTGAGGAGGCTCAAAACTAATATGGGTAAATTTGGATTGATATTAAAAGGTATAATTAAAGAGAACCCTACATTTGTATTGGTATTGGGTATGTGTCCTACTTTGGGTACAACTACCTCGGCAATCAATGGTATGGGTATGGGCTTGGCAACAACATTTGTGTTGATTTTGTCAAATATGGTAATTTCTGCAATTGCCCCTCTTATTCCTGCTAAAGTGAAGATCCCAAGCTACATTGTTGTTATTGCAGCATTGGTAACTGTTCTTCAGTTTGTTATGCAGGCCTATGTTCCTGCTTTGTATGCTACTTTAGGTCTGTTCATTCCACTGATTGTGGTTAACTGTATTGTTTTGGGTAGAGCCGAGGCTTTTGCCTGCAAGAACTCAATTTTGGATTCTGCATTGGATGGTATCGGTATCGGACTTGGTTTTACACTTTCATTGACAACTATCGGATTTGTAAGAGAGTTGTTGGGTGGCCTGTCTGTATTTGGAAACAAATTGGTTGAAGGTGATGGTATGTTGGCCTTTGTGCTTGCGCCTGGTGCTTTCCTTGTTTTAGGATATCTTATGGTATTGTTCAACAAAGCAACAAAAAAATAACCTTAAAAAATTAGTACTATGGAATATATAATTATTATAATATCTGCAGTTTTTGTAAACAATATTTTGCTGGCGCAATTCTTGGGCGTATGTCCATTCCTTGGCGTATCAAATAAGGTTTCTACTGCAGTTGGTATGTCTGGTGCTGTGTGCTTTGTTATGGCAGTTGCTACACTTGTTACCTATTTGGTCCAATATTATTTGTTGGTTCCGCTTGGAATTGAGTTCATGCAGACCATTGCATTTATTCTTGTAATTGCAGCACTGGTTCAGATGGTAGAGATTATACTTAAAAAGATCAGCCCTGCGTTGTATCAGGCTTTGGGTATTTTCTTGCCTTTGATCACTACAAACTGTGCTGTATTGGGAGTTGCAATTCTTGTAGTTTCAAAAGAGTTCACTTTTGGTGGCGATGCCCATTACTTGAATCTTGCAGAGTCAGTTGTGTACGCAATTGCAAGTGCATTGGGTTTTGGATTGGCTATGACTCTATTTGCAGGTTTGAGAGAACAATTGGAACTTTCAAGTGTTCCTAAAGCATTCAAGGGTGTTCCTATTGCGCTAATTACTGCAGGTATCCTTGCAATGGCGTTCATGGGATTCTCAGGACTTGTATAGTAAATAACAACTGTATTCAGTATCATTATGACCAAGAACAAGACAATATCACAAATACTTACCACTTTGGAGGTGGAAGCACTTTTGCGCGAGGGCAGATTGGATGAAGCCTATACAGAACTTCATAATTTACTTGAGCGGGAACCTAAAAATGCGTATGCGTGGTATCTTTTAGGAGGCATTTACCGTAGGCAGCAGTTGTGGGGCGATGCCATTAATGCTTACAACAAGGCAAAGATGATTGATCCTACAGGGCCGGCGGCAACCGCCATTGAGGCGATATATGAGATATTGAACTACAGGAATGTCGATTTCCTTAATGCATAGCATTAAAGGATTTATATTTGAAAAAGAGGCCGGGTCATTGATTGATCCGGCCTTTTTGTGATTATAGTCCCATCATTATGATGAATACCTAATAGATCTTTTTACTCTTTTTATCTCATGTAAGACGGCTCCTTGTAAAGGCCTCTTTTTTATTTGTAGCACTTATTTATCTATAGGGAGGTGATATTTTCAGCGTTACTTTCGAATGGAGTAGGAGAACACCCGCTTTGCCCTCAAATATCGCCGCAGAAGGGTTTGTTTTTTGTTCTGCATATATTTCTTTAAATTTTGTGTAATGGCCTTAATAGCCATGAATTTTGCCTATAAAAAAAGGAGTGACCAAGCGGTCACTCCCTTGAAGTTATTCAGGCATCTACCTATCTGCTAGTATCCAGGGTTCTGTTGAAGCTCTGGGTAGATAGTCTGCTCAGTAGCAGAGATAGGAAGCACGATTCTGTGGTCATTCCAGTCAATTACCTGTCTTTTAGCACCTGCATAGTCGCGCTCGTCAATGCTCTGATCTCTTACGATAGTACCGCCAGTTCTCATCACGTCAAAGAATCTGTGACCTTCGCCAATGAACTCTTTGTGACGCTCTGTAAGGATAAGGTCAACAGTAGCAGTAACCTCTTGTGCAGTAACATCTGCTCTCTTTCTTACAGCGTTCAAGTAGTTGTCAGCAACACTCTGTTTGCCAAGGTGGCAAGCAGCCTCTGCAGCCATAAGGTAAGCATCTGTAATTCTGAACAATCTTGGGTTGTTCTGTCTGAAAGTTGTTCCACCCTCGTTTCCTACGAACTTTTTCAACCAGTAGAACTCCTGACCAGGGATTACACCGGTTTCAGGGTCGTGGTATTTGATCATCTCTGCACGTACATCGTTAGGAGTATCTTTGAAAAGTTCTCTCCATTTCTTTGTAGGTAGAAGTGATTTGCCGGCATTGCTTGCCTCAAACCATAGGTTGTGGTAGATAGTGTAGAAACCACCGTCATCGTCAATATCGCCATCTGCAGTTACAAGGAATTCCATTACTGACTCGTCGTCACATACTCTGCTCCAGTATGACAAGTACTCGTCATTAGGAACCAATCTGTAAGGAGAGTTCTCTACAACCTCTACGTTTGCATCGTATGCCAACTGGTAGTTGCCTTTGTAAAGGGCAATCTTGCCTTGTAGCATTTTTGCAGCCCAGTAGTTGAAGTGGCCGTTATTTTTTGCTCTTGACAAATATTTCAAAGCCTCAGCAACGTCAGATTCTGCTTGAGCGTATGTCTCTGCAACAGTGTTACGAGGAAGTCTTGCCTCTGAAGGTGAAACTACAGAAGTAAGTACAACTGCACCAAGAGAAGCGCCGTTGTCTTTAAGGTATGGATAACCGTAAAGTCTTGCCAAGTCAAAGTAGCATAGCGACCTTACAGCATATGCCTGACCCATTAGATCGTCTCTGAGGGCAGCCTCTTCTGTAGAACTTGTCTCAAGAGTATTGATGTTTGCAATGAATGTGTTGGCTCTCATAATGATGTTGTAGAAGCCTTGCCACATTGAGAAGTAGTTTGTCTGAGTTGGTGAAAAATCCAACAAATAGATTGTGTTTGCAGTACCACCCATATCTTTAGGGTAGATGTTGTCAGCTCTTACATCACCTAAGTAAGGGATGTGTGTTCCGTACATGCTGTAGTACATCAATTCGGTATAAAGACCATTTGCTGCAACTTTGGCATCGTCCATAGTTACCATTGCGCTCTCTGCCACAACTGAGTCAGTTGGCACTTTATCCAGGAAGCCCTCGCATGAAGATGCTCCCAATAGAACGCCAGCAGCAATTGCTATGTTGTATATAAATCTTTTCATACTATTCAATTTTTTAAATTCTTTCTAATTACTTGTAGATGGTTTATTAGAAGCTTACTTCAAGACCAAATGTAACAGTTCTCATAGAAGGCATTCCCAATGAATAGAAACCGCTGTTCTGGATCTCCGGATCAATGTGAAGTTTAGAGAATGTCAACAAGTTTGCACCTGCCACGTATACACGTGCATTTGACAAACTTAGTTTGTTAACAAATGTTCTTGGTATAGTATATGAAATAGTAGCGTTCTTCAATCTTAGATAGTCACCTCTGTGTAGGAATCTGTCAGAATCGTAGTAACCACCCTGATTGTTACCGGCAATACGTTTAGGGAATGCTGCATCTTTGTTGGTCTCTGACCATGCATCTACCTGTGATTTACCGATGTTTCTGTGGAACTCGCGGTAACCGTCTGTGTACAAATCGTCAGTACCGTCATCCCAGATATAGTGGCCGTATTTGTATGACCATGCCATTGTGAATGACAAGTCTTTCCATCTCAAGTCAACATTGAATCCACCATAACCGTCAGGAAGAGCTGTCTTGCCCTCAAGGATTACAGAGTTGGAGTTGTTTCTGTTTCTTGGAGTGTAGTTGTACAAATCGTGAGGAGCTTTCTCGCCTTCAGCCAATTTTGTTCCATCTTTAAGGATAACATCCTCTGTTAGAGTAGCACCTTTCTTGAAGAATGAACCGTCAGCATATTGCGGCATACCTTCATCATCGTATCCTAGATAGTCACGAGAGTAGTATTGGTAGAATGCATAACCCTGTTTCCAGATGTAAGGACGTGATGTCTGGGTCTCACCCTCCTCAGATAGTGAAAGGATCTCATTGTCAATCTTTGACCAGTTTACACCAACTGACAAATCCCAGTCATTTTTCTTTAGAATGTCAACGTTCAAAGCCAACTCCCAACCTCTGTTCTTCATTGCACCAACGTTAGAAAGTGTGCTGGTGAAACCTGTAGTTGAAGGGATTTTGGCATCAAGCAACAAGTCTGTAGTCTTCTTCTCAAAGTACTCAACTGATAGAGTGTATCTGTCAAAGATTGTAGCGTCAATAGCAACGTTCCAGTTCTTGTTTTTCTCCCAAGTTAAATCTGAGTTAGCCAAGTTTGAAGGATAACTTGCGCCCTCGTTCCCGTAAACACCGTAATCATAAACTGACATATATCCGAAGTAATCAGTTGGAAGAGTACCGCTGGTACCGTATGATCCACGAAGTTTACCGTCGTTCAACCAGTCAAAGTCCATAAATTTCTCGTTTGAGAATCTCCATGATCCTGATACTGACCAGAAATCACCCCACCGTGTCTCAGGAGCAAGTCTTGAAGAACCGTCACGTCTGTATGTTCCGGTCAAATAGTATCTCGCACCGAAGTCATAGCTAAGGCTACCCAAAACTGAAAGCAAACCCTCTTCACGGCTCCATGAGTAACTTGAATCATACTCTGTACCGAAGATTGACTCAGTTGCACCTGCGTAAGAGAAGCTTGTTTTACCGGCTCTTGTCATGCGGTATTTCTCCTCTTCTGCCTCCCAGCCTGCCATAGCAGAAAGATGGTGGTCTCCCCAAGTCTTGTCAAAGTTCAACTGAGTTGTACTAACCATACGGTTAACATTTCTGTGGCGGTCTGACATATATCCACCAGGCTCACCGTATGCAGTGAAGTTAGGGTGTCCGTATAGCCAACCGAATCTGTCATGAACATATAGCCAGTCGCTGCTTATTGTAGTCTTTGCGGTCAACCACTCTGTGAATTTGACTTCCATCCAGCCTTTCAAAAGCAAACGGTTCTGACGTGCGTCATTGATCTGCATGTCGTATGTAGGAACAGGGTTAACTGTACTTACTGTAGGGTTCCAGCTCTCCATGTAAAGGTCGCCAGTCTCTTTGTAAGCATAAGGCCATCTTTCATTCAAGTAAACTTTCCAGATTGTATAAGGGTCATCTTTCGAGTGGTCTTCCTGGTGACCTTCCTGGAATGTCCAAGAGTACTGTAGGTTACCGCCCAATTTGATGAACTTGTTAAGTGTTGCCTCGCCATTGATAGTTGTTGAAACCCTCTGCAAGTTCTCAATAGATGTCAAACCCTGTTGGTCAGAGTAAGCAACTGAAGCATAGATTCTGCCTTTTTCACCACCACCTGAGATGTTGTACTCATAGTTTTGTGAAATACCTTTGCGGAACAATACATCTTCCCAATCCTTGTAGATATATTTGCTCTCATCTCTTGAAGGGTAGTTCTGCTCAACTTTGGCAGCTACGTAATCCTCCAATGTATTATAGCTCTTCCATGCGTTAGGGTTGTTCTGGCCATAGTGGTACCATGCCTGTCTGTGCAACTCCTCAGTCTCTGCATCTGATGCCAATGGGTAGTTGTCGTATGCAAAGTAAGAAACACCAACACTTGCTTTGAAGGTTGAAGTGACTTTACCTCTCTGACCTTTCTTTGTAGTAATAAGGATTACACCGTTTGATGCGCGTGAACCGTACAAAGAGGCAGCAGCGGCATCTTTAAGGATTGTAATTGACTCAATGTCTGAAGGGTTCAAGAATGACATCGCTGTTGTTGAAATGTTACCTGAAGACCAGTCACCACTTGTTGCAGGAACACCGTCGATAACATACAAAGGTGCGTTACCGGCATTGAATGAACCGAAACCACGGATACTGATATCAGCTTGTGCACCTGGCTGTCCTGATGAAGCAGCAACCTGTACACCAGGAGCTTTACCTGACAATACAGACTCGAAGCTCATTACTGGGGCATCTTTCAAGGCGTCATCCTTAACCACGGTAGCAGATCCTGAATAAGAACCTTTTTTAACTGTACCGTAGGCAACGACCATCACCTCTTCCAATGCTTCTGTGTCCGGTGAAAGGACAATGTCCAAATAAGCCTTGCCGTTTACAGGAACTTCAATAGTTTTGAAACCAATTGATGAGACCACAACAGTGGCATCGTTAGCTACGTTATTCAAAACGAACTCTCCGTTATCACCTGAAGTAGCCATATTAGTGGTTCCCTTTACAACTATGCTTGCAAAAGAAACCGGACTACCATCTTCCGCCGAAGTCACCTTTCCGGTAACTTTGGTTTGCGCGAACATTACTCCTGTTGTGAGTATTGCCAACGCTAGCAGAAATAATCTCTTCATAGTTAATTAATGTTAGTTAGTAATGATTGTTTTTATTTTATGTTTTTGTAGTCAAACAGCCAATCTCTAAGTTCCGTAAAGTTAATAAAAAATATCAAAAAATGCAGTCTCTTGTAGCCAAAATGTCATTTTATGCGGTTGTTTGGCATTTAATTCGTAACATATTGACCACCAAATTATGTCATCTCTGTATAAGAGAGCGGACACTGTTTTGTGTCATCCAAAGGGGGGGGATCTGGAACGTGTGTCATATAAAAAAAGAGGCTGATGCCAAAGGTTTCCCA
>JAEIGA010020480.1_pt1 | contig 10086 bp, 8 predicted proteins | sample 9270691 | NCBI WGS metagenome assembly JAEIGA01 (sample SAMN17057246, study PRJNA624740) | gut metagenome | biome: biome; isolation source: fecal sample | host: Bos grunniens | place: China: Xizang | collected 2019
GAAGCGGCGGCCCTCATGCCGACCCGCGACCGGACGGCCCACAAGAACGATTTCGGGCATGTCCTCTCCGTCTGCGGCAGCTACCGGATGCCCGGCGCCGCCTGTCTCTGCGCGGAGGCGGCGGTCCGTTCCGGAGCCGGTCTCGTGACGGCTGCGTACCCCGAAAAAGCCTATCCGGCCATCGCTTCCCACCTGACCGAAAGCATGAGCCTGCCGCTGCCCGCTTCCGAAGAGGGACAGCTGTGCGTCGCCTCCCTTCCGGCCCTCCGGGAAGCCCGCAAAAAGGCGACCGTCATGGTCGCCGGCTGCGGCCTCGGACAGAGCTGGGAAATGCCCGGTGTCCTCGAGGGTCTGATGGAGAACTGTGCCCTCCCGCTGGTCCTGGACGCGGACGGTCTGAACGCCCTCGCAGGGCGGGCCGACGTGCTGAAAGCATATGCCGGAGACCTCGTCATCACGCCCCATCCGGGGGAGATGGCCCGGCTCACCGGACGCCCGGTCTCCGAGGTCCTCGCGGACCGCGTCGGCACCGCGAAAACCTTCGCCGAGGAGTACGGCGTGACGGTCCTTCTGAAGGGCGCCGACACCGTCGTGGCAGCTCCCGGGACAGACAAAGTCTACGTCAATACGAGCGGCAACGAAGGCCTTGCGAAGGGGGGCAGCGGCGACACGCTCTCCGGCATCCTCGCGGCCTTCCTGGCCCAGGGTCTCCCGCCCTTCGAGGCGGCCTGTCTGGCGGCGTTTAATCACGGAAAAGCCGCCGAGTTCTGCGCGCTCGACATGGCGCTCCGCAGCATCTGCGCCACCGACCTTCTGGAGGCGCTGCCCTTCATCCTGCCGTAAACAGCAACTGTCAGTTGCGTCAAAAGGCCCCAAATCGGGGCCTTTTTCTGCAATCTTTTTTTAGTTTCTTCTTGAGAAAGAACGTAACGTTTGCTATAATACTTTAGATTGTAATCATTATTTGTGGAAGTCTGTCTATTTGACAGGAGAAAGGACACGACTTATGGGACGACTGCTGGTGCTCGAGGGCCTCGACGGCTCGGGGAAATCGACCCAGACCGAAAACCTGCTGCAGGCGCTCCTGGCAGCGGGACAGAAGGTCCGCCAGATCAAACTGCCCGACTACGACCGTCCTTCTTCCACCCTCGTCAAACTCTATCTGTCCGGGGCCTTCGGCTCCGACCCCGCCGCGGTGAGCGCCTATGCCGCGTCCAGCTTCTACGCGGTGGACCGCGTCTGCAGTTTCCTGCAGGACTGGAAAAAAGACTATGAGTCTGACGCCCTGGTCCTCGCGGACCGCTACACGACTTCGAACCCCATCTACCAGATGACCAAGCTTCCCCGGGAAGAGTGGGACGCCTATCTCGCGTGGGTGGAGGATTATGAATACGACAAACTGGGACTGCCCCGGCCCGACCAGGTCCTGTTCCTGGACATGCCGGTCCACATCTCCCAGAGCATGATGAGCCGCCGCTATGAAGGCGACGAAGAGAAAAAGGACGTGCACGAGCGCAACGTGCAGTTCCTGAACGACTGCCGCGAAGCGGCGCTCTACACGGCACAGCGCTGGGGCTGGGACGTGGTCCGCTGCTGGGAGGGCGAATCGCCCCGGAGCATCGAGGCCATCGCGGCCGACATCCGCGCTCTGGTGCCGGAGACGAAACAGTAACGGAGGCACGATCTTGGAAATGCAATTCACCGGTCCCGGTCTGGCTTCCGGAGCAGACATCGAAATGCTGACCGCGCTCTGGTCGAGCTCCTTCGGAGACCCGGAGCCCCTCATTCGAAACTTCCTGACGGTGGTCGCCAGTAACGAGAACACCGTCGTTTACCGGGAGGACGGGAGAGTCGTCTCCTGCGCCTTCCTCATTCCCGCCATCCTGCACATCGGCAGGGACACGTACCGGGCGTACTACTTCTACGCGGCAGCCACGCTGCCCGACGAACGCCGGCAGGGCTACATGGAACAGGTCATCCGCTTCAGCCGTTCGCTCTGTGAAGAGCGGGGCATCGACTTCCTGGTCCTGGTGCCCACGAACAACGACCTGTACCAGTACTTCTCCCGCTTCGGTTTCCGGGCGAACTTCTACCTGAAGACGACGGAAATGGACCGGGGGCAGCTGGCTGCCCTGGCAGAGAAAATGGTCTCCGGGGACGGGGAGGAAGCGGCCGTGCCGGTCGCCTTCGCCCCCACGGAAATGCAGGCCATCCGGGAACAGGCCCTGGCCGCCGGCTCCTGGCTCGAGTTCGACCGGAGCACGCTGCAGTACCTGTTCTTCGACCACGTCTTCCGCGGCGGGAAGACCCTCCTTCTGCCGGACGGCTACGCGCTGTATGAGCTGTCGGAAGACGACAGCGGCGAGCGCGTCCTGAAAGTCCGGGAACTCTGCAGTGTCGGAGACCCCGGCAAACTGCTGAAGGAACTGGTCGCCGTCGAGGCGGACCGCTATGTCCTGAACCTGCCGGCGTTCGACAGCATCCGGGGCGGCCGCACGGCCACCGGACGGGCAGGCATGGACCTGGCCATCTCGAAGGAAGCAGTCCGCGCGGAGCGGTCTATGAAAAACGCCTACATCGGCCTGACCCTGGGCTGAGCTGACTCGGAGGGAACGACATGCTCTACATGTTTCTGGCAGAGGGCTTCGAAGAAGTCGAAGCCGTGGCCACGCTGGACGTCCTGCGCCGTGCCGGCATTGAGACGGAAACGGTCGGCGTCACCGGTAAAACGGTGACCGGCTCCCACGGCATCCCCGTCACAGCGGACCGGACCCCGGAAGAGGTCGTCAAAGGCCCGGAACTGGAAGGGGCCATCCTGCCGGGCGGTATGCCGGGCACGAAGAACCTCGAGGCCTCCGGCTTTGTCCGCGACATCCTCGCTTACTGCCGTGAGAACGACCGGCTGCTGGCCGCCATCTGCGCCGCGCCCACCATCCTCGGCCACCTGGGCTATCTCGAAGGGAAACGGGCCACCTGTTTCCCCGGACATGAACCGGAGCTGACCGGTGCGCTCATCACCGGCGACAGCGTCACGGTGGACGGCAACCTCATCACCGGGAACGGTGCCGGCGCCGCCCATCTCTTCGGCGAAGCCATCGCCGCCCATTTCATCGGAACGAACGAGGCCCGCGCGGTCCTCGACAAGATGCAATACAGACTTTGAACCATTTTTTACAAGGAGCAACAAAGAATGGCTGAACGAAACGAACGATACGACTCGGCGACGGGTCGGGATCTGGAAGAGCTGGAAAAGGTCTACTTCCAGAAGGCGGAACCGGGCGAACCGGCTGCCCCCGCCAAGGCTGCTGCCAAACGGCAGACGGCGTCCCGTCCCATGTCCCGGCGCAGGTCCGCATCCCATGCGTCCCGCGGGGGCACGCCGAAACGTAGTGCCGGAAAAACTGAAAAGAAGACCGAAAAGAAAGGTCTGAAGAACCCGCTGGCGGGCCGTGTCGGAACTTCCAAGAAGTCCCGGAAGGCCGCTCCGGACCGCGGCAGAGCTGCGGAACGGGACGCCGCGAAGGCCGCTTCGGACAAACTGGTCTTTACGCCGCTTCCGCCGGAAGGCTATGAGGAACAGGCACAGCAGGCTACCGCGCCCCGCGCCGCCCGGCCCACGAACCACAGCCGCACCTCCGACGCCTCCGCCAGCGCGAAAGCCGTCCTCGACAACCTTGGCAACAAGGGCGCCGTCTACATCTCTGACACGAAGCGCAACGTGGCGGACATGCGCCGCCGCACCGCCGAGAACGCCTATCGCCGCCGCAACAACATGAAAGGCATGAACGGCCGCGAAAGAGCGTCCTACATGCTGTCCCAGATCGGCCCGACGGTCCGCAGTGTCCAGTCCGACCCGAAGCGCAGAGAAGCTGCCTATAAAATCATCATCGTCCTCGTCGCCCTGCTCCTGGCGATCCACTGGACGTCCTGCATCAACGATATCCTCGGCTTTGCCCGCAGCGACAAGGAAAAGGTCATTGTCGTCGAAGAGGGGGATACCACCAACAAACTCATCGGCAAGTTCGACCGGGAGGGGCTCATCAAGCACAGCACCGTCTGCAAGCTGTTCATCGCCATGACCTCCGACATCCGGAACGACAACGACAAATATCTGAAGGGTGAGTTCACCCTGACCCCGGACATGGGCATCGAGAAGATGCTCTCCACCTGCACCGCGACGCAGAAGCGCGACACGGTCGAGATCACCTTCCCCGAAGGCTTCACCGTGGAGCAGATCGCCGAGAAACTCGAAGAGTCCAAGGTCTGCAGCCGCTCCGACTTCCTGAAGGCCACGAACGTTGCCCAGTACAACTACGGCTTCATCAAGGAGATCGCCAACGGCGACCAGCGCTACCACCTGCTGGAGGGCTACATGTATCCCGACACCTACGAGTTCTACGTGGGTGAAGACGCCAGCAGCGTCGTCTCCAAACTGCTCAACAACTTCAACCAGAAGTGGTCCGACTCCTACGCGTCCCGGGCCCGTGAGCTCAACATGTCCATGGATGACGTCATCACACTGGCCTCCATCGTCCAGAAGGAAGACAGCGACCCGGACAACATGGCGGTCATTGCCTCGGTCTTCTACAACCGACTCAACTCCTCCGCCTATCCGAGCCTGCAGTCCGACGCCACCAACTACTACGTCAACACCTATATCAAACCGGCCGCCAGTGCAGGCGACTACAACCTGTACCGGAACCGTTACAGCACCTACGTGTGCAAGGGTCTCCCCGTCGGTCCCATCTGCAGCCCCGGTGACGACGCCATCAAAGCCGTCCTTTGGCCTGCCAGCACGAACTACTACTTCTTCGCCCACGACGACGAGGGCAACCTCTACGCCGCGCGCACCGCTTCGGAACAGAACGTCAACGTCTATAACGCGCTGACCACCGGCGGCTCGGATGACGAGGAAGAGTAAGGAGACACGCTTTTGAAACTGTCATTCAAACCGGAGCTCCTGGCCCCCGCGGGGGACCGGGAGCGTCTGGACGCGGCCCTGCTCTACGGGGCCGATGCCGTCTACCTCGGCGGACAGGAATTCGGAATGCGGGCGGCACCGCCCAACTTTTCGGAGGAGGGTCTGAAGGAAGCGGTCCGGGACTGTCATGCCCGGGGCGTCCGGGTGCATCTGACGGCCAATACATTGCCCCGAAACGAAGAGCTGGAGAAGCTTCCGGCTTTTCTGGAACGGGCGAAAGAAGCCGAAATCGACGCCCTCATCATTGCCGATGTGGGCGTCATGAAACTGGCACAGAAATACGCCCCCGGCGTCGACATCCACATGTCCACCCAGGCGGGCGTCGTCAACTATCTGACAGCCAACACGTTATATGAGATGGGCGCCAAACGGGTCGTCATGGCCCGCGAGTGCTCCCTCGAAGAGATCGCCGAAGTCCGTGCAAAGACCCCGAAGGACCTCGAGATCGAAGCTTTCGTCCACGGCGCCATGTGCATGTCCGTCTCCGGGCGCTGCCTCCTCTCCAATTACATGACCGGACGGGACGGCAACCGGGGCGAGTGTGCCCAGCCCTGCCGCTGGCAGTATCACCTCATGGAGGAGAAACGGCCCGGCGAGTATTTCGAGATCACGGAAGAGGAGCACGGCACCTACTTCCTGAACTCCAAGGACATGTGCCTCATCGAGCACATCCCGGAGCTGGTGGACGCCGGCATCTCCGCGTTCAAGATCGAAGGCCGGGCCAAGTCCGCCTTCTATGTCGCGGCCGCCACCAATGCCTACCGTGCCGCCATCGACGGGTTCCTCAAGGCCCCCTCCATGGACTACCGGCCGGAGCCCTGGATCGTGGACGAGGTCCGCAAGATCAGCTACCGGGACTACTGCACCGGCTTTTACTTCGGCGCCCCGGAAGAGGACGCGAACATCTACTACAACGGCATCTACATCCGGGACTGGGACGTCATCGCGAACGTGCTGTCTTCCGACGGGGAGTTCGTGACCGTCACCCAGCGCAACCGGTTTTTCAAAGGCGATGTACTGGAGGTCATGACCCCGGGCGAGCCGCCCTTCGAACTGACCGTCACCGACATGTACAACGAGGCGGGGGAAGCGGTGGACGTGGCCCCGAACCCCATGGCCACCATCCGCATCCGCTGCGACCGGGACATCCCCGCAGGCTCCATCCTGCGCATCCGCAGAAAGAGCTAGAAAGGACACCATATGGACAGCGTACGGGAACAGACGTTACGACGGGAAGAGCAGTTCCTTTCGGACCGGGCACAGAAGTGCCGGGACACGAAGGGGCGCGTCGTGCCCGAGGAAGACGATGAGATCCGGACCGCCTATCAGCGGGACCGGGACCGCATCGTCCACTGCAACGCGTTCCGCCGCCTGCAGCACAAGACCCAGGTGTTCCTGTCTCCCTTCGGCGACCACTACCGGACCCGGCTGACCCACACGCTCGAGGTCACGCAGATCGCCCGGACCATCGCCGCCGGCATGTCCCTCAACGAAGACCTGACCGAGGCCATCGCCCTCGGCCACGACCTTGGCCACACTCCCTTCGGCCACGCCGGAGAGCGGGCGCTGGACGCCGTCGTGCCCTTCGGGTTCCGCCATTTTGAGCAGAGCCTCCGGGTCGTCGACGTCATCGAGAAAAACGGCCGGGGACTGAACCTTACCTGGGAAGTGCGGGACGGCATCCTGCACCATACCCGCGGGGAAGAGGCGTCCACGCTGGAAGGCCGCATCGTCAAACACGCCGACCACATCGCCTACCTCAACCACGACATCGATGACGCCATCCGGGCCGGTCTCTTCACCGAAGAAGACCTGCCGGCCCATTTCCGGGAAGTCCTCGGAAAGAGCAAGAGCGAACGCATCAACACCCTCGTGCTCTCCACGCTGGAACACACCACCGGCACGGAGGTCCGCATGGACCCGCTGGTCATGGAGGCCTTCGAAGAGCTGAACGAGTACATGTTCGCCAACGTCTATACCAACCCGGTCTGCAAGGGGGAGGAGGGCAAAGCCGTCCTCGTCGTGCAGGACCTTTACCACTATTTCGCGGAGCATCCGGAAGAGATGCCCGAAGACTACCGGAGGATCGCGCAGGAAGATTCGCCCGCACGCGGCGCCTGCGACTACATCTCCGGAATGAGCGACCGCTACGCGCTGAAGGTCTTCGACGATATCTTCGTCCCGAGACCCTGGGCCTGACGCGGCCATAAGGAGACGACCAGTATGCCAAGGATCCGTGAAGAGTTCCTCAATACGCTGCGGGACAGGCTGGATATCGAAGAGTTCATATCCGGCTATGTCCACCTGAAGCGTGCCGGCCGTCTGTCCCGGGGACTGTGTCCCTTCCACGCCGAGAAGACCCCGTCCTTCACCGTGTACCCCGACAACCAGTCCTACTACTGCTTCGGCTGCGGCAAGGGCGGCGACATCATCACCTTCACCCGCGATATCGAAAACCTCGACTACCTCGACGCCGTGCGGTTCCTCGCGGACCGGGCCGGGCTGCAGATGCCCGATGAGGAGTACGACGACACCCTCTCCAAAAAGCGCAAACGCATGCTGGAGATGAATAAGGAAGCCGCCCGTTTCTTCTACAAGGAACTCATGAGCAAAAAGGGCGCCGGCTGCCTGCAGTACTGGACCGAGACCCGGGGGCTCACGGAAGCCACCATCAAGCACTTCGGCCTCGGCTACGCGCCGGACGACTGGCACGCCCTGCACTACTACATGCGGGGGCTCCATTACTCCGACCAGGAGCTCTATGAAGCCAACCTTTTGCGGCGCTCGGAAAAGGACGGAAAAGTCTTTTATTACGACAACTTCCGCAACCGGGCCATGGTGCCCATCATCGACCTTCGGGGCAACGTCATCGCTTTCGGCGGGCGGGTCCTCGACGACTCGAGACCAAAATATGTCAACACCTCGGACACCCTGGTGTACAAGAAGAGCAGCGCTTTGTTCGCGCTGAACTTCGCCAAGGGGTCCGGTACCGATCAGCTCATCCTCTGTGAGGGATACCTCGACGTCATCGCCCTGCACCAGGCGGGGTTCACCAACGCCGTCGCCGGCCTCGGCACGGCCCTCACGGACGAGCAGGTCCGGCTCATTGCCCGCTACTGCCGGGAAGTGGTCCTGTCCTATGACAACGACGACGCCGGACGGGAGGCCACCCACAAGGCCCTCCAGAAATTCGAACAGACGGATCTTTCCGTACGCTCTCTGACCATGGAGGGCGGGAAGGACCCCGATGAGATCATCAAAAAATTCGGCGCGGAGCGGTTTCGCTCCATGCTGGACGGAGCATGCAACGAGACAGAGTTCAAGCTCAATGAACAGAAAGTGAGATTCGACCTCTCCACCGACGACGGCAAAGTCCGCTATATCGAGGCAGCCGCGTTCGTCCTCGCCACCCTTGCTCCCGCGGAGCGATATGTCTATACTTCCCGCGTGGCAGAGGAGACCGACGTTTCGAGAGAAGTGGTGGAGGCCCAGGTGGCCCGGGCCGTCAAACGGCAGCGGAAGCGCCGGGAACAGGCCGATTTCACGGAACTGAGTCGCGGTCTCGACAGCAGAGATGCCTCCGGCCGGCGGGTGAGTCAGAAAGTCCTCCGGGCCGAAGAGACCATACTGGCTTCCCTCCTGAGGAACCCCGACTACTTTGAGAAGCTGTCGGGCACTCTGGAAGCCTCCGATTTCTCCACCGACTTCGGTCAGAAGGCCTATGCCGTCCTCTCCGAACGACTCGGGGAGGGGAAGGGCGCTGAGTCCTACCTCCTCTCCCAGTATTTCGACCCGGAGGAGATGGGCAAGCTGTCCCGCATCCAGAACGCAGGCATGCCGCTCAGCGGAACACTCTCGGAAGTGAAAGACTGCGTTCGCGTTCTGAAGCAGGCGAAGGACGCTGCCCTCCGGCAGGACGGGGGAGAGATATCCGACGAAGAACTTCGAAAACTGTTTTCGAAGGAATAAGGAGTTTTGTTTATGGAAGAAAAGAAGCAAAAACTGATCAGCGACCTGATTGAAAAAGGTCGCGCCGCCGGAAAGCTCACGAACTATGACATCGATACGGTCCTCGACAAAGCTGTGAAGCTCAACATGGAGGACGACGAACTCCTGCTGTTCAACGAAGAGCTCTATGAGGCGCTCGAGAACAGCAACATCGAGATCGCGGACGACCTGGGCGACGCCGCCCTCGACTCCCTCAATTTCGATGTGGTGGGCGGAACCCAGAAACCCGGTGAGATCAACGCCACCGACGCTTCCAAAAACGCCGCCATGGACGACCCGGTCAAGGTCTATCTCAAAGAGATCGGCCGTGTCCCGCTGCTCACTCCCGAAGAGGAGATCGAACTCGCCATCCGTATTTCCGAGGGCGATGAAGAGGCGAAGAAAAAGCTGGCCGAGTCCAACCTGCGTCTCGTCGTCAGCATCGCGAAGCGCTATGTGGGCCGCGGCATGCAGTTCCTGGACCTCATCCAGGAAGGCAACCTCGGTCTCATCAAGGCCGTCGACAAGTTCGACTACACCAAAGGCTTCAAGTTCTCCACCTACGCCACCTGGTGGATCCGGCAGGCCATCACCCGCGCCATCGCGGACCAGGCCCGTACCATCCGTATCCCGGTGCACATGGTCGAGACCATCAACAAGGTCAAGAAGACCAACAGCCAGCTCCTGCACAAGAACGGCAGAGACCCGACGGCGGAAGAGATCGCCGAAGAGCTCGACATGCCCGTCGAGAAGGTCCGGGAGATCCTCCGGGTCGCCCAGGAACCCGTTTCGCTGGAGACCCCCATCGGTGAGGAAGAGGACAGCCACCTCGGCGACTTCATTCCCGATGACGAGGCCCTGGCACCCGCCGACGCCGCGTCCCAGATGCTCCTCCGGGAGCAGCTCGCCGACGTGCTGAAGACCCTCACGCCCAGAGAAGAGCGCGTGCTCTCCCTGCGGTTCGGTCTCGAGGACGGCCATCCCCGGACCCTCGAGGAAGTCGGCAAGGAGTTCAACGTCACCCGTGAGCGCATCCGCCAGATCGAGGCGAAGGCGCTGCGCAAGCTCCGCCACCCCAGCCGCTCCAAGAAGCTCAAGGACTTCTTAGACTAAAAGAA
>JAEIGA010020481.1_pt1 | contig 10086 bp, 7 predicted proteins | sample 9270691 | NCBI WGS metagenome assembly JAEIGA01 (sample SAMN17057246, study PRJNA624740) | gut metagenome | biome: biome; isolation source: fecal sample | host: Bos grunniens | place: China: Xizang | collected 2019
GCACCACATGAACTTTCATAAAGACAGCTTATATCATAAGTGCCCTGCTTTTCTGCAAATTCAATTGCATCCTCAATCTGGTGAACGATAAAGCGTTTGCTTTTTGGAGCAACAACTAAAACAACTCCACCTAAATCTTTTCTTTTAATAACTGCGATGACACGTCCTTCAAAAACACGGACTCTGTGTGTCACACCCATAATATATGCACCTTTGACCGGAGAAAGTGCATCAATTCCACTTTCAACATTACCAAAATTAAGGTTATAAGAAATATTTTTTTCTCTGTCAAAGAAGTGCATAGGTTTGGTAACACGTACCCTTACATACTTACCTAACATATGTTTCTACTCCCGAAAACGTCAACGGAATCGTTGACTAAACTAAAACTGTTTATTATTATACAGATGTTTTTTCAATCTTGCAAGTATAACATAACTAAATATCGCAAATTCCTTTATTTTTTTTTGAAAAATATTGTGATTTTTCTTCTTTTGTAGTAGAATATATAGTAATATTATCAAAAATAAGGAGTGCCACAAATGGCGGTCAATCGTTTTAATAACACTGACAGTGAATTTGAAGATATTTTCAGTAATAATAGTCATTCCGATACGTTTGAAGATGTTTTCAGCGCAACAGGAAAAAGTGATGAGTTTGAAGATGTTTCTTCATCATCAACAGGAAAAGCTGAAGACCTTTTTACTGAACAGATATATGAAAACTATCAGGTTAAATATAATAGTGCTGTGGAAAATCGTCGTCGTCAGGAATTTCAATATAATGATATAAATGATGTGTATGGTGATTTGGCTGAGCAGACAAACACAAAGAAAAAGAAAAAAAGACATCCTGTGAGAAATACAATCATAGTTATACTTTGTATTGCATTGTGTCTTGGTGGCTTTGGTTATCAAAGAATTGATAAGCTTTTGTCATCGTTTCAGGATGAAGAGCCGTTGAAAGAAAATGCTTTTGTAAATGCTGCTGACCTTACACAGTATCCTGACCAGATTAATGTTCTGTTGATTGGTGTTGATGCTCGTGAAAATGAAGATGCATCCCGTTCAGATACAATGATGCTTGTGACTCTTGATAAGAAGAACAAGCAGATTAAGCTTACATCATTCCTTCGTGACTCTTTTGTTGAAATTGCAGGAACAAATTCGTGGAATAAACTTAATGCAGCATATTTTCAGGGCGGTATCCAGACACTTTCTGATACTCTGGAAATGAATTTTAAAGTTGATATTCAGTATTATGCTATTGTTGACTTTGAAATTTTCAAAACAATAGTTGATGAAATCGGTGGAATTAATGTTGATGTCACTGAAAGGGAAAGCTATTACACATATCATTCAGGCTTTGTTAATGTCCCTGTGCGAATTGAGGCAGGTGAGGATGTTCTTCTTAATGGTGAACAGGCTTTGTGGTATAGCCGAATAAGATATCTTGATTCTGACTTTAAGCGAACTGAAAGACAGCGTAAGGTTATTAAGGCTATCGTGGATAAGGCAGCAACAATGAGCTTGCCTAAGCTTTATTCACTTGCTGAGGCTATTGTTCCACTTGTAAAAACAAATATGTCAACAAACCAGATTCTCAGCCTTGGGCTTGCTGCATTTAAGAATAAGATGTATGAATATCCTATTGTTCAGCATTCAATTCCTGCTGATGGTACATGGAGTGACAAGAATGTGGCTGGTGTTGGCGCAAGTCTTGTGATGAATATGGAACAGAATCAGTCGCTTCTTCACTATTTCCTTCAGGAACCACAGGTAGTGCCTGAAGAAAATACTACAACAAATTAAGCATTTGCCGACGGAGGTAATTATTATGAAAAAAGCAAAGATGTCACTTGTATCTGAATTTACAAGTGCAAAAATTGATGATAGAATTTACGGTTCATTTATTGAGCATTTAGGTCGTGCAGTTTATGGCGGTATTTATGAGCCTGACCATCCTACTGCAGACGAAAATGGTTTCCGTCAGGATGTTATTGAAAAGGTAAAGAAGCTTAATGTTCCTATCGTTCGTTATCCGGGCGGTAACTTTGTTTCCGGATACAACTGGGAAGATGGCGTAGGACCAAAGGAACTTCGTCCTAAAAAGCTTGAGCTTGCCTGGGGTGTAACTGAACCTAATCTTTTTGGTACAAACGAGTTTGCAACATGGTGTAAAAAAGCAAACACAGAACCTATGATGGCCGTAAACCTTGGTCTTCGTGGTCCTGAAGAAGCAAGAAACCTTGTTGAATATTGTAACCACAAGAGTGGTAGCTATTGGAGTGACCTTCGTCGTTCACACGGCTATGAAGACCCACATAACATTAAACTCTGGTGTCTTGGTAACGAGATGGACGGTGACTGGCAGATTGGTCACAAAACTGCTTATGAATATGGCAGAACAGCTGCTGAGGCTGCAAAGGTTATGAAGTGGACAGATAATTCCATTGAAACTGTTCTTTGCGGTAGCGCAAGCAGAGATATGCACACATTTGGTGAATGGGAAGCAACAACTCTTGATTTGGCTTATGACAAGGTTGACTATCTTTCACTTCACATTTATTTTGATAACCGTTCAAATGACACACCTTCATTCCTTGCAAAGAGCATGAAGATGGATGAATTCATTAAATCTGTTGTTTGTATCTGTGACTACATAAAAGCAAAGAAACGCTCAAAGCATACAGTGAATCTTTCATTTGATGAGTGGAATGTATGGTATCATTCAAATGGTGATTATGTTGAAAGATGGAGCACCGCACCTCATCAGCTTGAAGATATCTATAACTTTGAGGATGCTCTTTTAGTTGCACTTATGCTTATGACACTTCTCAAGAATGCTGACAGGGTGAAAATTGGTTGTCTTGCACAGCTTGTGAACGTTATTGCACCAATTATGACTGAAAATGGTGGTGCTTGTTGGGAGCAGACAATTTTCTATCCATTTATGCACCTTTCAAATTATGGTCGTGGATATACTCTTGATTCAAGAGTGGTATCTCCAAAGCACGATACAAAGGAATTTACTGACGTTCCTGATGTTGAATCAATCGCAACAATAAGTGAGGATAAGGAAAACCTTACAATTTTTGCAGTTAACAGAAATATGGATGAAAATGTTCTCTTCGAGGTTTCACTTCTTGATTTTGAAAACTTTGAGGTAATTGACCAAATCGAAATGAGTGGATTTGATATTAAGGCAGAAAACAGCGCTATTGCGACTCCTGTTAAGCCATTCAAGGTTCAGAATTCACAGTTTGATGGTAAAAATCTTACTGTTGACCTTAAACCACTTTCATGGAATGTAATTAGACTTGCAAAAAGAAAATAATTGTTGTACAATATTAAAAGATTTTAAATAAATATGAAAGAGTGATTTTATGGCTTCAAAATGTCCTGAATGTGGACATACTCTTAAACTTTGGAATATCAAGGCTGAGTGCCCAAAATGTGGTATTAACCTCGCTAACCATCAGTGGGAAAAAAGACTTAATGACGATGCTGATTTTGCAGAAACTGCTTTTGCAAAATTCCATTACAAACTTCAGAATTTCAAATCTTCTGTTGTTGGTTCAAAACTTCGTATAGCTCGTCTTATTCTTACATTTGCACCACTTATTGCGCTTGTTCTTCCACTTTATAGTTTTACACTTAACCTTCCATTTAATAATAGTGAAAAATCAATTTCATTTTTGACATTTGTTCTCGATTATCTTCTTAAAACAGATATCGGAAGTGTGCTTAAGCTTATGGGCGGTGAAGTTTTAGGAACAGCTGCAACAATGGTTGTTGTTGCTTGTGCGCTTATGCTCCTTGCAGTTGTATTCGGTGTTCTTAATTTCTTCGTATTACTTATTGCTGGTATCAAGATGAAATACGTTTTCAACATTGTTCTCAATGTTCTTGCTACTGCTTGTTGGGCAGTTTCTGCTGTGTTCTTCGCACAGTTTACAACTGCTTGTGAAACACTCGGTGGTGGAATCGTTACTGAATGTAGCCTTGGTTTCGGCTTTATTGTTGGTTGTGTTCTTTTCCTTGTGAATGTTGCAATGAATGTTGTTGTTGGTAAAGGACTCAAAAAACAGCTTAACGAACAGCCATCATTGGAGGAGTTTGTTGCAAATGAAATTGCTGAGCTCAGAAAATCATAAAATCAGTTCATAAAATATTTTGTCCCTCTCATAGGCTTTATGGGAGGGATTTTTTATGCTCTATAAAACTATTTCAGGACGAAGGATTATGACATTTCTTTCTGTTATGTTAGCAATCACGGTGATGTCGGGACTTCTGGCAGGTCAGTATGTTTCGTCTGCATCTGCAACAAAAAAACTGCCGATATATTCTGTAAAGACAGACAAAAAGCAAATTGCAATTACATTTGATGCAGCGTGGACCAATCAGGATACAGACCAACTTATTAAAATACTAAAAAAGCATAATGCAACTGCAACATTTTTCATTGTTGGAGATTGGGCAGACAGATTTCCTGAAAGTGTAAAAGCATTTTATAATGCAGGTCACACAATAGCCAATCATTCCGATACACACAAAGCATTTTCAAAATGCTCAAGGGATGAAATAAGAAAGGAAATTGTGAATTGCAACGAAAAGCTTGAGAACATTATCGGTGAAAAAATCACATTGGTACGAGCTCCGTCAGGTGATTACACAAGAGAGAGCTTAGAGGTTGCCGAGTCTCTTGGAATGCAGACTATTCAATGGAATTGTGACAGCCTTGATTATACAAAAATCTCTGTGGAAGAAATTTTTAATCGTGTTGTAAAGAATGTGGATAACGGCTCTATAATCCTTTTTCATAATGGGGTTGAGAATACTGCTGTTGCCCTTGACAAAGTGCTTACAGAGTTGTCAAAACAAGGCTATCCATTCGTGTCGGTGAACGATTTGATTTATAAGGATAATTACTATCTTGACCATACAGGCAAACAACATAAGAATACATAAAAAAACCGTCGAGGACTTTTGCATCCCCGACGGTTTTTTATTATGTGTTAGTTTTTATCCGAAAATAGGATTGTCGTAGTGAAGATTACCACATTCGCAATACTGCTGAGTGCCCACAAGTCTACAGAAGAAACTGATTAACTTCCAGAAGAAACCGCTGATTCCACTCTTATGACAAGCATGGTCGCAGATTTGTTCATCGCAAACTTCACAATAACCATCATTGTCGTTGTCTGCATGACCGAGTGCATCAAGAGTTACAGTTTCTCTTTCAACTTCAGCATTACAAACTGCACAGTAAACTACTATATCTTTACTTCCGTCTTCTGTACAATTTGGAGCAACATAGTTTTCCTCAACTTCTGCATCAGGTGTATGTTCATCAACTGGTTTAAGAACACTGCCTGTTACATATATTTCACAGTCTTCACAGTAATAACCTGCTGTGTGACCATCAACACAAGTAGGAGTTACACCTTCGCGATAATCATCTTCAGAAATGAAATGAATTTCTATTTCGTTAAGGTGTTCGTTATTTTCATCAATTGAAATTTCGTCCCAATCAGCCTGAGTACCCTTATAATGGATAGCTGAAAGATTTTTGCAATAACTTATGAAATAAGAACCAATTGATTCAACACCTGAGCCAATAACGATAGTTTCAAGGTGTGATGTATCATGAAAAACAGAATCGTCAAGTGTTTTCACAGAATCAGGAATAACAATTGTTTTGATACATGAACCGGAAAAACAATTTACTGGAATTTCTGTAATACCTTTTCCGAGTGTTACTAAGTCAACATTAGCACTGTAAAAAGCATAGCTTTCAAGAGATGTAACTGTGTCAGGTATGGTTACTGATTTAAGTGATTTGTTAAATGCAAAAGCATATTGTCCAATTGTTGTAACATAAGCAGGAATGTTATATTCAGTACCTGCCTTGTTCATAGGATATGTCATAAGTGTGGTTTCATCTTTGCTAAAGAGAATACCATCTATACTCTTATAGTTTACATTATCATCGTGAACATTTATTTCTTCAAGGCTTGTACAAACCCAAAAAGCAGAAGGACCAATTTTAGTAACAGTTGAAGGAACAGTAACTGTCACAAGCTTTTTTGCATAACAGAAAGCTGAGCTTGGAATCTTTGTAATTCCTTCTTCAACAACAACTGATGTTATTGACTCGTTATAGTCTTCCCAAGGTGGTGCGTACCAATCAACAACTATAGCACCTGTACCACTGATGGTGAGCTGTCCGTTACTGTCAAGCACCCAAGTGACACCGTCACCTGCTGTACCGTTTGCAACTTCACTTGCTGCCATTACCATAGGAATAGTTGGAACAACCATAAAGATTGCAAGAACTATTGCCAACATTTTCTTCATTGTTTTTTTCATAATTAATTATCCTCCTTCGAAGGTTTAAATTGACTTGGTATTCTTCTGTGTTTTTATTAGTTAAACAGTTCTTCAAATGACTGTTCGTTTACTTGTTCAATATATTCTTTGAATTCACCTTAGGAAAACATTTCCTATACTGTACGTGTACTATTATAGTACAAGTACTATGAAATGTCGATTTGTGATTTGCAACAAATTTTAAAAATCAATTATATTCAAAATCACGAAAAAATTTTTTACAACAGATAAGTCTTGATTACCATAAGGGAAACAGATTTTAAATTAAGATACAAAAATAAAAAAATGACACCTTCAAAAAACGAAAGTGTCAGAATTTTATTCTAAAACATTACCATCTTTAATATAAATTCGCTGAACTCGTGGTGTGATAAGACAACAGAACTCATAGTTAAAACGGTATTCAGGATGGCAAATATCCTCAACTGTGATTGTTTCGTTTCCGTCAGTACCGATGAGTGTAACCTCGTCAGCAATATTTACATCTGGAATATGAGAAACATCAATCATAAACTGGTCCATACAGATTCGGCCAAGAATAGGACATCTTGTTCCGTGAACAAGCACTTCGCCTTTGCTTGAAAGATATCGTGGATAACCATCAGCGTATCCGACAGGCACAGTAGCAACTGTCATCTCTTTTTCAGTAACATAGGTTGAACCATAACTGATTGTAAAGCCTTTTTTCACTTTTTTTACGAATGAAATACTACTTTTGAATTCAAATGCAGGGTAAAGAGTGAAATCCTTATTCACATCTTCTGATGGATAAAGTCCGTAAGCCATAAGTCCGCAACGCACCATATCTCCACAATCTTCATCCAAATCAATAACAGATGCACTGTTGTACATATGGCATATGGATACGAAGTATCCTTCAGATTTCAACTTGTCATAAAATGCAAGGAACTTTTCTTTCTGGTTAAGTGTTGAAGTTTTGTCAGGCATATCTGCACAGGCAAAATGAGTGAAAATTCCTTCGACAAGGAGACCGTCAAGTGAGAAAACCTCCTTGACCTGATTGTATCCGTCATCGTCAGGCTGAAAACCGATTCGACCCATACCGGTGTCGATTTTAATGTGGATTTTAACCTTTTTATCCATAGAAACTGCAACAGCTGAAAGTCTTTTTGCAGTATCAATATCAACAATCGTGCAAGTAATGTCATTTTCGATTGCAGTCTGGAAATCCTGCTTGAAAATCTGACCAAGAATGAGAATAGGGGAGTCGATATCATTTTGACGAAGTTCAAGAGCCTCGTCAATAGCGGCAACACCAAAATAGTTGACACCTGCTTCATTCATAGCCTTTGCAACCTCAATTGCACCGTGACCGTATCCGTTGGCTTTAACGATTCCCATAACAGACACTTTGTCACCGAATTTTGATTGAATTGACTGTATATTCTTTTTTATATTGTCGAGATTTATTCTGGCATAAACTCTTTTTGGTATCATTTAAGCACTCTTCTTCCATGTTGAGGGTAAGAATAAAATAATCATTGGGAAAATTTCAAGACGACCGATAAGCATATCAGCTGTTAGAACTATCTTTGAAAAGTTTGAAAAATCAGCAAAATGGCCAATCATTCCTGTATTTGAAAGTCCCGGGCCGATATTGTTCATGCAACTGATTGTTGATGTAACAGCAGCAGTCATATCGAAATTGTCAAAGGCAATAAGGAATGTTGAGATAGCAATAAGGAACATATAAACAACAAAATATGCACTTGTTGTACTTGTGATTTCTTTATCAATAACAGCTCCGTCAAGCTTAATACATTTTATACGACGTGGATTAACTGCTCTGCGAAGCTCACGGATAAAGGTTTTGATAAGTATTATAATTCTGCCAACCTTAAGTCCGCCACCCGTTGAGCCTGTACAAGCACCACAGAACATAAGCAATACAATAATAAACTGTGAAAGTGCAGGCCAAGCGCCTAAATCAACGGTACCAAAACCTGCTGTTGTAATAATAGAAACAACCTGGAATCCTGACTGTCGCAAAGCAGTACCCAAGGAGCCAACTAAAGGCATAATGTTAAGCGTTATCATTATTGTTGAAGCAGCAATTATACCAAGATATGACCACAATTCTTCACTTTTGAATGCACGCTTGAACTGTTTCATTATCATAAGGTAGTAAAGATTGAAGTTTACGCCAAAGAGAATAAGGAATATAGTGATTACAATTTCAATCGCAAGACTGTTATAAGCGGCAATACTGTCGTTCATAACAGAAAATCCACCTGTACCTGCAGTTGCAAATGCAGTTGTAACACTGTCGAATAATGGCATATCACAACAAAGTAATGCAATCATTTCGGCAACGGTGAGCACACCATACATAATGTAAAGGATTCTCGCAGTAACTGTTGTTTTAGAAACAAGTTTACCTACACTTGGTCCCGGTACTTCGGCACGCATAATGTGCATTGACTGCATATCCTTTTGTGGAAGGAATGCAAGTACGAATACGATAATACCCATACCACCTAACCAATGGGTGAAGGCACGCCAGAAAAGAAGGCTTTTTGACATTGCTTCAATATCTGTAAGGATTGTTGCACCTGTTGTGGTAAAACCTGATACAACCTCAAACATTGCATCAATCACCGAGGGGATTTCACCTGAAAAAACAAATGGCAATGCACCAAAGAATGAAAGAAGAATCCATGATAAGGAAACAATTACAAATCCTTCACGGGCATATAATGTACGATTTTTAGGCTTGGGCAGATTCATAACTGCACCCACACCTAATAAAAGTCCCATTACTATTAAATATATATGAAAAAGATTTTCTTTATAGTATAGTGATACAAACAATGGGAAAAGGAGAAATCCGGCTTCTGCCCATAAAAGTCTGCCCACGGTTTTTAAGACCATTTTATAATTCATATGTTTTCGCCTTACTCAAAAATTTCGTTAATACTACTGATATGATTACTTTTTGTAACAATAACCACACGGTCACCAAGCTCAATGCAGTCGTTACCACCCGGATAAATAACCTTGTGATTTCTGATGATGCATGCAATAAGTGTATCATTATTTAAGCGCAGGTCACGAAGTGGAACATCAATTGCTGAAAAATCTGTTTCAATCTTGAATTCAAGTGCTTCAACACGACCACCGACTAATTTATATAAGGTCTGAACGCTTGATTCTTCACCTGAATTTTCAAGAGCACGGACATAAGCAATAATTCTGTTTGCAGCGATTGATTTTGATGAAATCGCACTATCCATACCGATGCTTTCAAGGACTTCGTAAGAAACACGATTTACCTTTGCGATAGTTTTGCTGACACCAAGAGAAGAAGCATACATTGATGCGATAATATTTTCTTCGTCAATTGTAGTAAGAGCAACAAAAGCATCTTGTCCTTCAAGACCTTGTTCAAGAAGAGTTGCTCTGTCAGTACCATCGCCGTGAATGATATCTGCATCAGGTAAAACCTCACAAAGCTTTTCACAGCGTTCAAGGTCATTTTCAATGATTTTAATGTTATATCCGCCTGTTTCGCAAAGCTGACGAGCAAGATAATAACCCATCTTACCGCCACCGATAATCATAATATCCTTTGTGCGATGCTTGTAAATTTTAAGTTTTTTCATAAAGTTTACAAGAACACCGCGAGGTGCTGTAACATGAATTTTATCACCTGATTGAAGTACAAAGTCACCAC
>JAEIGA010020482.1_pt1 | contig 10086 bp, 6 predicted proteins | sample 9270691 | NCBI WGS metagenome assembly JAEIGA01 (sample SAMN17057246, study PRJNA624740) | gut metagenome | biome: biome; isolation source: fecal sample | host: Bos grunniens | place: China: Xizang | collected 2019
GAGTACAACCGCCATCGTATGATGGTGATTGAGAGCACGCAGGAAAAAATACAGTATGAGTCTAAATATACAACTATCTGCAATGGTGGTTTATCCAGCAAATTCGCCGAACTGTTGAAACGCGAGGCTGAAAGCATAGACAAGATTGCGCTGCTCACACGCAGCCACGGTAAACGAACCATTGAAGTGCCCGACAAAAGCAAGAAGAGAGAAGAATACATATCCACTGTGAATGCCGAATATTGGCAGGTATTCAACTATAGATTTGTTGACGGCCTGCCTTTCACTGAGGAACAAATGAACGAGAATGTGGCTGTAATCACTACAACTCTTGCACAGGAACTGTTTGCCGACACGCACGTTGCCGGCAGGAACCTTGTTCTCGATGAAAAGAGCTATCGTATTGTAGGTGTGGTGGAATCGGCAAGCGGATGTATGCCCATCACACAGGGCAACGTATGGAACGCATCTAACTTTTATGGGGAGGATGAATTCATGGGACACTATAAGGCATATATAACCTCGGACGATGTCGATAAAAGCATGACAGAGATTAACGATGTGTTCAACCGCTACACTCAGACTAAGCCCGAGAACTACACCTACACAATGGAGATGGAAAAACATTGGCAGAACGCGCTGGACTGCGACAATGAAACAACGCCCTACGATGCAATAGGAAAATACCTCTACATACTGCTGGCATTCCTCTTCATCCCCGCGCTGAACCTTAGCGGAATGATTTCGTCGCGCATGGACAGCCGCTTGGACGAAATAGGCATTCGCAAGGCCTACGGCGCCACCAATGGCGAGATTATCACTCAGGTGCTGTGGGAAAACTTGCTGCTGACAATCATAGGCACACTTCTTGGTGTTGCACTCAGCTACATGGTCATCATTACAGGCAGCAGTTGGATAACAGCCTTTTTCGATACTCGTGTAAACGACCTGTCGCCACGCGAGATAAACGCCGATATGCTGCTGAATCCTACGGTCATTGTCTGCGTTGTGGCATTAACACTGCTGCTGAATGTTGTCTCGGCGCTTGTTCCCACGCTCATCGCACTGAAGAAGGATATTATTCAGTCGTTGTATCATAAGAGGTAGTTGTTTATGGGAGAGATTCAAAAATAACAACAAACAAATAAAGAGACATAAACCATGCTAAAACAACTAATGCACCAGATATGGAACGAGCGCCAGCAGAATGCATGGCTGTTCCTCGAACTGATAGTCGCAAGCCTGTTCCTGTGGCTCGCCATTGACCCGTTATTCACTCTTGTGTGCCGCGGCAACCTGCCAAAAGGCTACACCCCCGAAAAGGTATATAGGGTGGAGTGCGATGCTTACATTACCGACCCGTCAAAAGCGCACGAATACAACGAGATGTCAAAAAAGCAATTTCTTGCCCAGTTGGGAGATGCTTTCGACAATATCCCCGAAATAGAATGCTACTGCATTGCACACGACGGGTTCGGTCCCAACCCCAAGGGATATTCAGGGACTATGCTGGCTATTGCCGACGACAAGCCCGACAGTGCACGAAACTGGTGTGGAGCACGCCTTTACGATATTATAACAAGCGACAAGAGCCGCTTTTTCGAAACAATCAGAGCGATTGATGTAAAGACAGGCGAGGTGATGCAGCAGTCCGACTACCATGGGAATGATGGAGCCTACCTGTCGCGCCGACAGGCTATGATGCTCTTTGGCACTACCGATGTAGTTGGAGAGAAGTTCGTTAATGTGAGCGGCGGGTTGTTCACCGTCTTGGGTGTGTTCGAGGATTTGCAGTTGCTCAACTACGACGAATATACCCCGATAGTCTTCTACTGCAACAACGATGCCGATAAGCACACGTTTAGCAATGCTATATATTTTAGACTGAAGGATGGTGCCGACGAAGATGATTTCAAGAAAAGATTCGAAAACGAGATTAAGCCCAAATACAATCATGGCGTCTTCCACATCGCCGGGCTGGAATCGTATGAGGAGCGTATAGAGGAACACGACAAGGAGTACAACATCACCAACAAGTACCGCCTCTATGCCGGACTGTCGGGCTTTGCGCTCTTCTGTGCCTTCATGGGTGTATTCAGCGCATTCTGGATACGTACCAACAGCCGCCGTCGCGACATTGGCATCATGCGCAGCGTGGGTGCAACCAAAGGCCGCGTCTGCATGCAGTTTGTTGCCGAAGCGGTGATACTTGTCACAGTTGCCTTTGTCGTGTCAATGCCGCTTATTGCGCACTACATAACCATAGAGGGCTTTGCCGAACCGCTTGCCAAAGTACCCACATGGATACACAATGAGACTCCCGACCAGAGCTATCTGCACAACCGTGTGGTTCCTCACTTTGCCATAGTGACTGCCGTAGCCTACATGCTTATATGTGCGATTGCCATTGGAGGTGCGCTGTTGCCATCGCTGCACATAACACGTTCGCTGCCAGCCGATTCATTGAGAGAATAAGAAATTATTACGCCCTTTCAGGGCTATTTATAAATTAAACACCGTATATTCATAGGCCTCACTGCCTATGCTATAAAATACCTTCCCTCCGGGACTATAGCCCTGCACAGTATGGCTATAAAACATTAAAATGACATACTAACAATTTAAATTTATAAGATTATGATTAAGCTAACAGAGGTAAACAAGATTTACCGTACCGATTCAGTAGAGACACAGGCGCTCGAAAATGTAAACATCGAAGTACGCAAAGGTGAATTTCTTAGCATCATGGGACCTTCGGGTTGCGGAAAATCGACATTGCTCAACATCATGGGATTGCTCGACAAACCCACAAGCGGCACCATTGAGATTGCCGGTACCACTGTCGACCAGATGACAGAAAAAGAGCTTGCAGCCTTCCGTAACAAGACATTGGGATTTGTGTTCCAGAGCTTCCACCTGATAAACTCACTCAACGTCCTCGACAATGTGGAACTGCCGCTTCTCTATCGCAAGATGAGTGCCAAGGAGCGCACACGCCTTGCCAAAGAGGTACTTGCCCGTGTAGGTCTTACACATCGTATGTATCACATGCCCACACAGTTGTCGGGTGGTCAGTGTCAGCGTGTAGCCATTGCCCGTGCCATCATCGGTAATCCCGAGATTATCCTTGCCGATGAGCCCACCGGTAACCTCGACTCAAAGATGGGTGCAGAGGTGATGGAGATACTTCACAAACTTAATAAGGAGGATGGTCGCACCATTGTTATGGTTACTCACAACGAAGAGCAGGCGAAGCAGACTTCGCGCACCATCCGCTTCTTCGATGGTAGACAGGTAGAGTAGTATAGTGCCGGCTAAAGATGACTCGCTAAGAGCCATCTTTAGCCCTTCCGCTTTGAGTTGCGCTGATTTTTTGAATCCCTCCCTCCTTGCTCGCCTGGTGGCTTGCAAGTCCACCTCCCCTTGAACGAGGAGGGGTTTCTTAAGTAGCATTTTGTAAATAAAACATACGTACAACAACCAATACTAACCAGCCATGATAAAACAGACCCTGCGTCAGGCATGGACGATGATGAAACAGCACAGGCTGTTTACCGCAATATACATCACAGGAACAGCCGTCAGCATAGCCATTATAATGACACTCTTCATTGTTATCTACATAAACTTGGGAAGCATCTACCCCGAATACCATCGCAACGAAATACTCCTTTTGGATAACGAATGGCACAAATACAATTCAAATGGTGGTTCGAGTAACAGGTCAGGTTATTTCAATCTTGACTTTGCCGAGGCACTTGAGAGCGAGAGCAAGCACATGAAGGCTATGGCTGTGTACGACTGGAACACCTCGAAAGTTCCACACCCTATAACAGTAGACGGCAACAATGTCGAAATTGAAGAGGAGGTAAGATTTGTCAGCGACGGCTGGTGGCAGGTATTCGACTACAAATTTGTAGACGGAAAGGGCTTCACCGAAAAAGAGATGCACGAAAATGTGGCGGTGGTGAGCGAGTCGCTTGCCATGCAACTTTTCGCATCGACAAAGGTAGCCGGCAGGGAAATAAAAATAAACGGCGAATATCACCGAATAGTAGGTGTCGTGAAGGATGTCACACAGTGTACCCCCAACAGCTACGGAAAAATATGGCTGACCATCTACAATCCATTTGCGAGTTTAAACACATACGCAATTCACAACGACGAGAAGCATTATAAAATATACACCCGCGCGCACGATGGCGAAAGAGAGATGCTGTTGCAGGAGATTGAAAACATATTCAGCCGTTACTATCAACCGACCGAAAAGGAGTACGACTACGAACTGGATATTTTAAACAACTGGCAAAATGCCCTTTACCTTAGCAAAGACGAAAGCATCTGGGATGCTTTAAAAACATACTTTTACATAATACTCGCGGTATTTTTCATTCCCGCGCTCAAGTTAGGAGGAATGATATCTTCGCGCATGAACAGCCGCATGGTGGAGGTAGGCGTGCGCCGAGCGTACGGTGCTACCAAACAAGCATTAGTGTCGCAAGTGCTGTGGGAGAATATGTTACTTACGCTATTGGGAGCAGTTGCAGGGTTACTGCTCTCCTACGCCGTAGTGTACATTTTCAGCTACCGCATGACAACATTCATACACAGCCATATAAACTACGTTGCCGAAGAAGGTAACCAGCTGAGCGAAGAAATGCTCTTGAATCCCACGATTTTCCTTTGCGCACTGCTGATGTGCGCACTGCTGAACGTAGCATCGGCACTCGTGCCCACACTATTTGCATTGAGAAAGGATATTATACAATCGTTGTACTACAAAAGATAAGCACCATGATAAAGAAGATATTTCACATAATATACAACGAGCGCCGCGAGAACAGCTGGTTAGTGATAGAGATTATCGCAGCAAGCATCATGCTTTGGATGGCGTTCGACCCACTGTTTACATTCAAGCGCATCTATAACTACGACGACGGCTACAACATTGACGGCACATATAGGATAGACTTCGACCACTACAAGCCATACGACCACAGATTCAAGCGTGCGAACGAGCAGGCCGAATTCGAAGGCGAGAGCTACATTCATCTGTATAACATCGTGCGTAACCTGCCCGAGATTGAGAGCTACTGCTTTACACAAGAAGGTTGTTACCCGGGAGCAAACAGGGGTTATCTGATATTTCCAATTTTTATAGATAGTGTAGATTGTGGCGACGACGAAAATAAGTACATAGAACTTCAGAAGAGCAAAGGACTTTCGCCCGACTACCACCCAATATACGACATCGAGGGTAACGACTATTTTACGACGTTCGGAGTGAAAGATGCCTTTACAGGAAAAATATTTACCCCAAACAAGCACGACACCTACAACAACTGCTACGTCTCGGAGTGCTTTGCAAAACATCACTTTGGCGGAGCAAGAGAGGCCTTAGGAAAAAGAATCTATCTGGGCCATAATGAACACTTTATCATAAGCGGTGTGTTCAAAGATATGCAACTTTGTGATTACAGCGAGCCTGACGAGCAAATTCTCCTTCGCAGGGCGAATACGCCCGCCGAATATAGGATGCTGGTACTTCACATACGCCTGAAAAAGGGAGTAGACAGAGCAGCGTTCGAGAAGAGATTCAAAGAGGATATTATGCCCCGGCTAAAGGCCGGCAACGCATACTGCCGAAGCATAGAGCCTCACTATGTTTTTAGAGAGCGCTATAATGAAGTGCGGGGTGTTCCCAGCAAACTGACAATGTACTACAGCATGGCACTATTTTCGTTGTTCACTGTGTTCTTGGGAATGTTAAGCGCATTTTGGATACGCACCTCGGCTCGCAAAAGCGAAATTGGAATCATGCGCAGCGTGGGTGCATCGAGGCTGGCCATAATAAAGCAAATTGTCACCGAGGTTGCTCTTCTGGTGAACATTGGCTTTGCTGTTGCAATGCTATTTGTGCTGCACCATCTGTATGTGAACGGATTTGCCAACCCAATGAAAAATATTTTAAAAATCACAAGCATAGGAGGCCCGTTGCATTTTACTGTTGTCACAGCATCAGCGTACATCATTACGATGCTCTTTGCAATTGCCGGAGCTGCTATTCCTGCATGGAGGATAGCGAAGATTCTTCCCGCGGATGCGCTAAAGGAGGGGTAACTTTTGCAAGTGAAAAAGAGAATAAATATTTCTCCCTATTGAAGCAGGATTGCCCCCGAAAGGGAAAAACAGAATAAACCGCCGGAAAATATTTGAACATTAAAGAACAAATAGTAAATTTGTAGCTATGATACTGATAATAGACGATGATAGCGCAATACGCAGCAGTCTTGGCTTTATGCTGAGAAGAGCCAGGTACGAGGTTGAGGCAGTGGCATCGCCCAAAGAGGCAATAGAGGTGGTGCGTTCGGTTGCTCCCGACCTCATACTCATGGATATGAACTTCACCCTCACCACCAGTGGCGAGGAGGGAATATACCTGCTTAGGCAGGTGAAGGTGTTCCGTCCCGATGTTCCCGTCATACTGATGACGGCGTGGGGCAGCATCGACCTTGCCGTGAAGGGCATGCAGGCCGGGGCTTTCGACTTTGTGACAAAGCCGTGGAACAATGCTGCGCTGATGCAGCGCATAGAGACGGCGCTGGAGCTTACGGGAAAGAAAAAGGCAAGCGAAGAGGTGGTTGTCGACGCTGCTTTCGACCGTAGCTGCATCATCGGCAAGAGTAAACTGCTCAACGATATTCTGGCTACCGTAGAGCGCATAGCTCCCACAAATGCGTCGGTGCTTATCACCGGCGAGAGTGGCACCGGCAAAGAGCTTGTGGCCGAGGCTCTACACCGCAACAGCGGACGTTGCAAGGAGGCTTTTGTTAAGGTTAACCTTGGTGGAATATCACAGTCGCTCTTCGAAAGTGAGATGTTCGGACACAAGCGCGGAGCATTTACCGATGCGACAGCTGACAGGGTGGGGCGTTTCGAACTTGCCCACAAAGGCACAATCTTCCTCGACGAGATTGGAGAGCTTGACATCAGTTGTCAGGTGAAGCTGTTGCGTGTGTTGCAGGAACAGACCTTTGAGGTGCTTGGCGACAGCCGTCCGCGTAAGGTGGATTTCCGCGTGGTGAGCGCAACAAATGTCGACCTCAGACGCATGGTTGCCGACCACACATTCCGCGAGGATCTCTATTGGCGAATAAATCTCATAAATATTCACTTGCCTGCACTGCGCGAACGACGCGAGGATATTCCTCTGCTCGCCAACCATTTTGCAGCTCAGCTTGCAAAGCAGAATGGGTTGCGTTGCGCAGAGTTTTCGGCAGAGGCAATGGAGTTTCTCACTCGTTTGCCCTATCCCGGTAACATACGCGAGCTGAAAAATATTGTCGAGCGTACTATGCTCATCAGTGGCAAGGAGGTGCTCTCTGCTGCCGATTTCGAGGCGCAATGCAAGGACAATGAATCTATTGCGCCCGAAAAAGTTGTGGATACTTCGGGAATGACACTGGACGAGATTGAACTTTACACCATACGTCAGGCAATTGAAAAGTACGACGGAAACGTTTCACAGGTAGCTGCGGCACTGGGCATCAGTCGTCCTGCACTGTATCGTCGTCTCGATAAATATGGCATAAAAATATGAGGCTGCGCTATCTCTTTTTAGTCTTTGCGATACTGCTGATGGCAGTGTGGACACTGCTGCTGTTGCAGCTGCCCGAAAAAAGCGGCAAGATATTCTACATTGCCGAGGCATTGACTATTGTTTGCCTGCTTTTCCTTGTATATTTCTATCGTAAGGTGGTGAAGCCCATGAACAGCATCACAGATGGTATGGAGTTGTTGCACGAACAGGATTTCAGTAGCCTTCTGTCGCCGGTGGGGCAGCGCGAAGCCGACCGAATAGTGGATATCTTCAATCGCATGATGCGCCGAATGAAGGACGAAAGTCTGAGGTTGAGGGAGCAGAACCATTTTCTCGACCTTCTGATAAATGCTTCGCCCATGGGGGTGATTATTCTCGACTTTGACGATAATATAACCACGATGAATCCATCGGCAAGGCGTTTCGTTGCATCGGAAAAAGAGCCTGTCGGATGTAAACTGCAGCAGCTTGAGTCGCCGTTGGCACGCGAGATTGCAACTATCGAAAATGATTCTTCGCGTACCATACGCCTGAACGGTGCTGCCGTCTATCACTGTTCGCGTCTCACTTTTCTTGACAGAGGTTTTGCTCATCCCTTTGTGCTGATAGAGCCAATGACCGATGAGTTGCATCGCGCCGAAAGGAATGCTTACGAAAAGGTTATCCGCATGATTGTACACGAGGTGAACAACACTATGGGTGGAATAACATCCACACTTGACTCTTCGGTTGATACCTTGCGTACTATGACTCCTGAAACTATGGCAACTGATGCCGAGGAACTGTGCAAAGTGATGGAGGTGTGCGAAGAGCGTGGCTATGGAATGAGCCGCTTCATCACACGCTTTGCCGATGTGGTTAAGATTCCTCAACCTACTCGCAAGGAAACAGACCTTAACTCGTGTGTGGACAGATGCAGGCTCTTCATGGAGAATCTGTGCCGCGAAAATGGTGTTACGCTGAATATGTCTCTTTGCGATTCTCCGGTGCCGGTGAATATTGATATAACGCTGTTTGAACAGGTGTTTGTCAATATTATAAAGAATTCTGTGGAGAGTATTGGCGGCGATGGGGAGATTACAATTACTACTGTGGCTGAACCTGCGAGTATTGTCATTGCCGACAATGGCAAGGGTATCAGTCGAGAGGTTGAACAGAATCTTTTCAGTCCGTTCTTCACCACCAAGAGTGGTGGTCAGGGTATAGGGCTTATTTTTATTCGTGAGGTTCTTGGTGCTCACGATTGTCGCTTCTCGTTGCGTACCGACGATGATGGTATTACGCGTTTTACAATTTTATTCTGATTACGTCCCAAAATTTGGCGTGGTCTCTTTTTTGTTGTAAGCGAAAGGAACAAAAACTGTCCCTCTTTAACCTTAGATTTGCGCAAGAAAAATAAATTAGAATGCTTATATTTGCCTATACTGTTTGACAAATGACGTAAAGGACGGCGGAGAGTGAATCATCCTCTTCAAGGGAAAAGATTCAGTTCCATCCTTCTATTTGGTCTTCCCGCCTTTCTTGAACCCAGACCTAGAGGGACTATTCTTTGCTAATCAATCTCCTAAAATTCCTGAACTTTAGTGTCTATCCTCGGGCTTGTTGGGGTCGCTTACAATATGCAATGGCACAAGTTCAATATAATCGAACATAAAACTACTAAAATTTGTATTTTCAGATACGTTTTTGAAACGTATCCAATGTTCGCCTTCACTTAAATATTTTCTATCCACTATGCGACGAAGAGTACCCTGGATGCTTCTTGCCGTATATTCACCAGTCATAAGGTTAAAACTATCGGGTGCTTTCATCCATCCGCGGTTACGCATCTGTTTATCTTTTTCAACACCATTGTCGTTAGTCTCTTCATCCGCGAACCAACCAATGCGCTGGTCAAGGCACCCTATGCGAAAATCTATTGGCAATCCACTTACCTTATTATCAATATAAATTTGCACCACAGCCTCTCTGTCATCATAGAAGTCATGCATGTTGCAAGAAAAGCGTATTTCGTATGTTCGCGAAGGAACAGGTGGCAACCGAAACGAAAAATCAAAAAGCCCCAATGGTCTTAAATCATCAAGAAAATATAAACCTTCATTATTAAATTTATATATCTTGAATTGATTGCTGTTGCTCTTTATATTGCGACAATAGTCGGCGGGGATGATTGTAAAATTATTATTACTATATTTGTATCTTATATTATTGCTTGACAGTTCGGGCATCATCGATAAAAAGTCGAAGCGCATGCGCTCGTTCAGTATGTTGCCCACCATTTCATCCTCGTTGTAGATGAGAATTTTGTCGATAGGCTGAACAACGCCGTTAAGCGCATTTTGTACAAAATCACTATGCCTAAGGTCGGCTTGTGTAAACTCGGTTGTCTCTATCAGCCGTACGTTTAGATGATGGCGCAATTCGGGGTTGTAGGGTATTTCGCGTTTGGAATAGTTTATGTATATGTTGGCTGCATCCTGCGTGCC
>JAEIGA010020483.1_pt1 | contig 10086 bp, 19 predicted proteins | sample 9270691 | NCBI WGS metagenome assembly JAEIGA01 (sample SAMN17057246, study PRJNA624740) | gut metagenome | biome: biome; isolation source: fecal sample | host: Bos grunniens | place: China: Xizang | collected 2019
AGTGATTGCTCAGGGGGCTTTTCTATGTTCCGAGTAAAGATTTGCATATTTGAAAAAAGGTTATTAAATTTGCAATATATAATAATTAACCCCTTAACACCTTAAAACATGGATAAATCTCTAACAACACCTCAAGTTATCAATGCTTTAGAGGAATTCCGGAAAAAACATCCTGGTAGACTTAGGCTAAGAACTCAACTTAGAGTTACCTGGGTTGAGGATATTACTAAGTTTGAACTTCGAGATAAGTTCTGGAAAGAGCCTTCTATTACTACTAAATCAGGGGCAGTTTACAAATTCTCTGAAGTCTATGCGGGTATATTCATGGAAGACTTCTATGAAGAGCCTTGTTCAGTTCTTAGGTATGACCAAGATCACCCAGATGAACTTAGATACTATCTTAATATACCCATACATATATCTCGAGAGTTATGCAAGGGCGATGTTATGATAGCTTATCTACCTGAAATAAAAGCTCATCATTGTACCATGTCCCCTCATCATATACTCTTAGCTAGTACCCAAGAGTTCGAAGAAATATATTCAGCTAAAGATACTCCTACTGTACTTACCTGTTTTTCTCAGGGAGTTAGGTTTATTGCTAACCGCTTTATATATCCAAGTGGTCTTTTATCTAAAAATGACCCCGATGATATGTATGGATACGTATTCACACTCATAATACTTTAACAACATGGGACTTTTCAAAAAGAAACTAACCTTTGAAGAATTACCAGAACCTACAAGGCTGGCAATACTTCACATAAATGCCGAGTTTAACCTTCAGCATGTACTTGAAAAAGAAGCTATAAGAATGTATTCTAATAATAGCGGACTATACCACAGGGCAGGAGGCGACCGGCTTTTCTTGCTTCATATCTTAGGTATGGTAGTAGATAAATGGGTATCAAGAAAGAAAAACCCTGTCCAACAGATTCAATGGATAGACCGTATGTATGAGGACTTCCACTCTAATCATAGACGGGAGATTCTAACAGACAAAGAATTCTATCAATACATACATTATCCAGAGTTCATAACTAAACGAGTTACCTTAGTAACTAAATGGTTAACTCAGGAAAAGGGCTTTGAAGTTGACCCTAGCTATAGGATTGGGGTTGCTATATCCGTAGAAAAACAGGTAGTTTCAGAGCGATTATTAAAACTACTATGGGGAACACTATGGAACGGCCATACAGATTTTACTAGTTATTCTAGAGTTCTAGTATTACTACACATGTGGATAATATGGGCAGCTCATTATTTTCAGAACCCTCCTATGGTAGAAAGAGTATTAGATGAGCATTTTTCTGATACCGAGAGACTTGAAATCCTAAAAAGGGAATTTCTAGAGTACTTAGAAGATGTAAACTAGTAACTATATCTTTTATATACTAAAAATCTCTAGAAGGTATACCTAAATAACCAATACGAAGACCTTTTCCGCAGATATATTTGCATATTATTAAAAAGGTAGTTATATTTGCAATAATTAAATAATTAACCCCTAACCCCTTAAACCAACTAGTTATGCTTACAAAATTACGTATCCTTAACAAAAAGGCTTTCAATGAACTAGAATCTTATGAAGAAGCCGTTATATGGACTCTCATAGGACTACCCCGAGATGAAAAAGCTCCAAGACTTATGCACAAAGCTATAGCTGTACCAGTGGGTAGACTAGATGAAGCAGTCTTAGCTCTTTACATCGAAGGAAATCACTGCATAGACTTTTCTAGTGCCGAAGAAGATTTCGAAATGAGAGTCATAGTTCATAGAGCAGATGGCGTACTATTGGGAGATATCATAAGTCATGATGATATCTTTGAACTATACAAGTCAGGCCTTAAATCTGTGGGTTTACCAGAGCCACCACCAAGGAAGAAACACACAGCTCAGATATTAACTTTTCCATCTAAAGGAGGGCTTAAATCATGATTAAACAATATATGGAACAGCTCAAACCCATTCAGAGAGCTGCTAGCATTTACTACAAAGAAAGAATGCCCTGGGGGTTAGAACTCTCACTTATTAAGTGGCTTAAGAAAAAGAACTTACCGTTCAGGATAAGCGGAGTAGAATATGGTCTTCAGCGGGTTACAGTAAAACTTAAGCACACCCAGGAAGACATAGTTATATACTTTTCATTCTCTATAAGATGAACCGATTAACACTTGAAGACCTAAAGCTCTTAATTGAGCAAGCTGAGGAACAAGGATTAGACTTAGATCAGATCCCCGTTATCTTAGCATTTCAACCAAAATGGGTCTGGTCCTTAGAATATACTTCTGCAGGGGCGACAATGGTGCAAACCAAAGAAGGCCGGGCTTTATACATTACAGAAGGTGGACAATTAGGTTATTTGAAAGAAGAAGCCAGAGATGCTCTTGAAGAAGAGGGTATATGGTAGTTTTGCATAATGTTTTTGGTTTGGCCCTGGCCCTCTTAGGAGGACTGGGGCTTTTTAATGAGCCCAACTGAGGTCCGCGCAAGAGTATTGCATATTTGAAAAATGGTGATTAAATTTGCAATATATTTAATCAGGGGCAATATAACCCCCTAAAACCAAAAACACAATGGAAACACGACCTATTTATCAAATTGCTCAAGACATCAAAGATGCTTGGAAAAACCCTTCCCCTTATGCTCTGGCATACTTAGACCCAATGCTTACTCTTAACAGCATCGATGATCATTACTACTTTGACGATGCTAAATCCATTATCTTATACTTCCTAGCCAATGCTCAGGGATTCAGAGGAGAAAAAGCTAGACAGCTTAAACAAGAACTCAAGGATTTACTCAAAAACAAATAAGCCATGTATACTTGGATCAAATCTTTCCCAATACCTGAAAGACCAGACGATAAATACATCACTGAGGTAGATAAAGATATAGCTGATAAGCTATCAAAGAATGGTATAACCGTAAAAGAGGTATACAATGCTTACGTAGGACCTTATGATAGCCGTCATAAAATAATCTTTGAACCCTCTCCAGAGCTATTGAACAAAGATATTAGAGAACTATGTAATTACTTCTTTGAAGCTCTAGAGTGGGATGAGTATTGCACTTTAGAATCATTATGGCCTACCTCAGGAAATGACTGGGAATTTGTCTACTTTTGTCAAGGAGTTTAACTTAAACCATATACATTATGAACATAGGATTGTCACTTAAAACTTTGGGCCAGGTCTATATAAAACTGGACGAATTCTTCCAAGCTGCTGGACAGATGAAATGGACTCTGAAAGGTATCAACTGTACCCTTACTCATACTCTCAGGTTCAAGTATATCATACTGGTAGAGAAAACAGATGAACTTGCTTATTGCATAGAACAGGAGGAACTGGAAGATTTTACTCAGGCTCTAATCTCAGAATTCCAAGCTACATTAGATGCTGAAGTAGAAGGATATCAACTAAACATACCCAGAGGTTGTACAACAGGAATGGTAGAACTCATAATTGCTTAATAATATGAACACACTCAGATTTAACTTCAACGGAGTAGACGTAGATGCTGCTTCTTCTGCTCCTATCCAGTCTCAGCTTTTTCACTGGTATCCCAGCCTATTCTCTCAAGAAAGATTAAAATATCATCTTGAGGACCAAGGTAGAAAAGGCCAAAACTGCACATATAGATCTATCCTACTCGGGTACGACTTGGAAGATATAATTGATGTCATTGACCTGGAAGCACTCCAAGAAAGTGTAGAAAATCTAGTAACAACTCAACAGGAAGATTTAGATGCAGGTTATGGTGCTTGGGATTTTTCAGAAGTCCGGGTATACACTAAGACTTTTGGAGGTACAAAGAAGTATCTTTGGATCAAATGTGCTTGTTATTACTAATAATATATCCTCAGTGTATACTATGATATACCACTCATGCGCACGGGAGATTTTCGCAAATGCTAGAGTACCTCAAGAAAACACCCAATTGAGGTACCTTAGCATAATATATCAACAAGGTTCTCTGATACACATACTCAGCATAGCCATAATCAGGTCAACGAGAGGATTTGCATATTTAATAAATGGTTATTATATTTGCATTATAAATAAATATGCTCAGGGGGCCACCCCTACAACATTAACCAAAAACAACTTAATACCAAAACGTTATGACACAGATTACTGCTCATTACAACTTAAATCTCCAGGCTCAACAACAACTGGAAAACGATGTTTTTAACTTCATTGCTCGGAGGTACAATGAATCCCCAAAACTCAAAGAAAACTACAATCTTACACAGATTGATATCTGCCACAACCAGGATCTTCACATTATAGTCAGGATGGAACCTAAAGATCGAAGGGGACTAAGATCAATATACTCTATCCACTCAGAAGTATCAGAAGAACCCCTTCTCAGTGAAGACTCTTCAGATGGGTATCTAGTACAATACTCTGAGGATTATGACTCTAAAACCCTCTTCATTTACTACACAGTAGAAAGAAACCATGATTCAAACACTGAAGAATAAGCGGACTATGGAACCAGTTGAAAAACGCCTTGCTATCATCGTAAAAGTATACGATCGCAAAACACAAGAATGGGTACAGAAGAATTACACCATGCAGGTGGATACAGACGAAATAGGTAGACTTATTGCAGGAGCTCTCCCTACCACCACTGGTCATAGTACAGGTAGTAAAGAAGCTGCTTTGGAACTAAAATGCCTAAGTACTCCTCTGAAAAACCAGAATCGCTTCAGTATTCAGGTAAACTTCGGGATTCTCAATACAGAAACCCAAGAGATTGAACAAGGGTGGGGGAACTTCTAATCCCCACCCCTTTCTACTAAGGCTCAAGAGGTCCTCGAGAGGATTTGCAAAAATGGTAAAAAGGTTATTATATTTGCAATATATAATAATTAACCCCTTAACACCTTAAAACATGGCAACACAAACACTTATTACCCTTACCACTATCTACCCAAGGGCTAAATCAGAGGAACTAGAAGCTACAGAGTTTGCGGAAGCTTTAGCTGCATCTTTACCAGCTTACCTTACACTAAAGGATATGTATAAGATACATATTCCTAACAAACCAGAGGATGATTGCTCCACTTCTTACAGAGTAACCCTTGAATTTAACAAGGAATCACCCGAAGATACAGTGGATCTACATAATATAATCCATCAAATGGAAAAGGCTCTGGACTGGAACCCTATGGATTATCACTGGGATATGATCATGCTCCTACCATTACCGGGTTATGTCCCTAACACTACTCCAATATACATACTGGATTTCACCTTCGAAGGCTAAAACTATAAAGCTATGGCAATCAACTACAAGAAACTCAAATCACAGATTTCCTACAATAGGGAACACAAGGAATGGGTATTTAAAGCTACCCCGGAACAATCTGACCGGGGTATAGAATCCTTCCGTTGCACTTGCAAGAAGACCCTTATGAACAGCCTGATCTTCCTTATACATAACTGGACAGAATACAGGGAGTTTACTCTATACAATAAGCCACACTATACCTCTAAATTGGCTCGCCACTATCAGAAACACATAAATACAGGTAGACCAAGTAAATACTTCAGACCATGAACAAAAAGGCTAAAGAACGAGAAGTATACTATAGTGCTTTCGTTAACAAATACAAGGAGGCTTGGAAATCACTCCGCCCAAAACACAGAAGAATCGAATATACTATACTAGATTGTATATTACACGGTAGACCTCATCATAGAGTAACATACGAAAGACTACCCTCTGAACCAGGTAAAACAGAACCCATAATAGCTATAAACATCCGGGTAAGCGAACCAGGAAGTAGTCTAGGAGATTTCTCAGTACCTATGAAGTATTTACTCGACAAGATGGGTATAACCTATAAGGTATTCAACCTAAACCACTACTGTAAAGTCATCCTCATAGACTTGGTAAATAACTTATAACACTTATGGCAACACAAGAAATAAAGGCTATCATCATAGACCCTGAAACAAATCTACCAACCTTAGTCAAAATACGAGGTAACATCAAGATGGTATTCAGGGGACGAAGCGATACTCAAAGGGAAGACTTTATAAATAACTACCTAAAGCCTATACATCATTCTCTAGTACCCAACTACCTACTAGATCCAGACTACTTAGAACTAATAGAAGAAGAACATGAACACAATCATCAACTACAAGAAACTGAATCGTCTCACTCATGCTAAGAGACTACCAGATGGTACTATGAAGTACACATTCATCCCAGAGAAGGAATATCAACTACCTCACATGAATCCACCAGTCCCAATAATCCACGTAGAGGGCTCCAAACACAAATATCTAAAACACATGCACTGGTGGATCATACACTCTATCAGGATGAGACAGTACCTAACTCTACCGGGAAGAGGACATATAACGTTCAAGGACTATCCATCAGATCCAACCAACGACCAAGGAGTAATAGGATCCTGGGAATAACCCACCCCCACCCAAAACAAACAAATTGTAACAAATCTACATACAATACACCTTAATATATTACATATCATACAGGCTAGAATATAAATCATTACTATATATCTAGCCTTTAATTTTACTCCGAGACTACTTACTCTCTCCTAATTCTTTTCTCCTTCCTTCCTTATCAGCTTCTTCATACGGACTTAAGGCCTTCCCTGTTCCGGCTCGCGGACTCTCTGATAATTGGGTAGCTACTGTTACCCTCCCGCTATATCGCCGATGAGCTAGACGTCACTTTTACTATAAGGGCCAAACTGACACTTGAGCTCCTAGCTTATCGGAACTAAGGCCCCATACGACATGTATTCACTTTTTCAATCCGTTCCTAACCCCTATACGAAACCGCTTAATTTTTACCGTCCAGCCCATTTTCTAAGCGTGGGGGCCTATTCCCGGAGATCCTGAAAACAGCCTGATTTTGGACTTTCAAAATTAAAAACCCTTCGCTCAACAAACATACCCTCTAGCCACGTTTCCGAAGATTTGAAAATTTACCAAAACAGCCTGATCAGGCGCCTGACTGGCCAATAAAAATTAAAGCCCCAAGGACACCGGAATAAAAGGACCCAAGGCCTTATACGACATTATATCCTAAGTGTATACTTATCATTACGGACTACCGAGCGAGCGTACCATCTATCTAGCCAGCCGACCCCACCCCTAATTGGAACCGTAAATTTGGTGCCCCAAATTGAAAGGCACCTACCATCTCACCGAAAATGCAAATCTAGAACTTCTTAAATGCAAAACTAACTAACTTATAATTGCATATAAACTACTTACTAGGAGGCAACCTTCCGCGCCCTAAATTGCATATATTATATATAATTATTATATTTGCATATATAAATATATGCAATATGCAACCAACCATTAAAACAAACAACATTATGGAATCATTACTTACTATGCTCCGATCTTCAGGATACCTCTGCAATTGGTATCCTACTACTAACTCAAGGCTAAATCCCACCAGTGGAGAATGGCTCTCAGAAACCTTGATTCTGGAACTCTTACCTTGCACAGTACAAAACTTAAAACAAGGCCACATTTCTAAATCTGATATAGACTTAGAAGCCAAGGATATAGTAGAACACGTTGCTGAATCTATTTTACATGACAGCTTAACTTATCCTGAAGAGGTACATCTTACAGAAACTAGGGTAAGCGACACAGTATCGGTATTTACCAATAACTACTCTAACATTGCTAGGTATCGTAGAAATGCCGTAATCGCTACAAGATTCAAACATTCACTTCACATTCAGATCGTACTCGGATAAACCTTAAAAACATTATTACCATGAACACAATTACAATTACTACCCACAACTACACAGGAGAGTACAACTTTAGCTCATGCTGCCCAAAGGGGGCTTACTTCGAAGCCGAGGAGTCTAGGAGCTATCAGGTTAATACTCTTGGAGACTTCATCACTAAGGTAACAGGATACCTTACAACTAAGCTCATTAGCTTCATAGGGGACGATGATACCTTTGACAATATCCCTGCACTCCTCGAGGAGGCCGAACAGATAATGCGCCTTGCTTATAAGGCTGCTCACCAATCGGAATACTACCAGGCTCTTATCCTTAAGGCTTGCTCTTGCATCAACGAAACCATTAAAACGGTCAACGAACTTGAATGCCTTGACTCTATCGGGGCCGAACTACATTGCATCATCTGGACTGATCGGGAAGACAAACTCGAAGGCCAGGATCAGGCTTCACTCGAAATATACAATGAGGCTGGAACTGAGGTAGAGACATATTATACCCTCTAGGCTTAATATCCAATACTCTTATAGGCCCTACTCACTTGGGGCCTATAACTGTGTATACTTACTATAAGCGGACTATAGCCTATATCAGAAACGCCTACATACGATCTAGCCGCAAGACGCTAATGTATGCCAGCCCTACTGGATATCTGACCGTTCTAAAAAGCCCAAATCGCTGATCTAGGCCCGATTAGCCTTATCAGTAAGCCAGATATCAGGCCGCAATGTATAGTGCCAAATATAGGCCTTAAATGTAGGCCTTAGAGATCTACCAGCCATATTGGATATACGGCTATCATACCTACCTATGACATTCTCTCCTTAGCCTATACTCATACAAGCGGACAGGGGTGCGGGCGATCTAGCCAGCCCACCCAGGGGGCAAATTTGGAAAAATTCCAAATTATAAATATAGGGGCAAATTTCATTTTTCCGTATGTGTGTATGTGTGTATGTAGGCAAATTTTCCATATATAGGGGATTTTTTAGGGGCTGAAAATATCTTCCTACATTTTCCGGATTTATCTATATAACCGGAAAAATTTTTCAAAAATTTATATATTTATTTATAAATATATTCTACCGGATTTTGAAAAATTTTTCTTCAAACTAAAAAAAAAATTTGCAGATTAAAAAAATAGTGTTACCTTTGCAAACGAGTTAAGGTCATTGACAAGTCTGAAAATTTAAGGGAGTGAAAAAAATTTCATTTCTTTGTATGGCGGATTTTCCAAAATCAAACCTAACATTTTACCGCTTTATAAAGATTTGAAAAATGATATATCAAACACTAAAATGTTAGGTTGTTTTATTGCTTTATGGCAAACAAGACAAACGAGGTTAAAACCTCATTTTCATTTCGTGATTTTATGAATGAAAACAAAGCTCAAAGGGGCGGAGAAGCCAGCATTTACAAATCTTCGGCAATCGCTGAAATTTGCGAAAACGGCAAAACCAAAAAACAGGCACGAAAAATGTTGCGTGATTTCTTCGTGAAATCTTGCAATAAGTGGAAAAAGGACAAAACCGCTTTTGATATGGCAGGGTTTAGAGAGTGGTGCAAAGCGGTTTATATTGGAAATGTTTTTTATAGCGGTAGCGAAATTTCCGAAAAAGACCTTAAAGAATTTACTGCCGAAATTTTGAAAAAGTAACTTTTTCAAGATACCGCAAAAGGGGGGCAAAAAGCCCCCCTATTTTAAGCGAAATTTTCATAACTATATATCCATATGGAACAAGATATAAAAAGCCGAAAAAAGCCCCTTAAATTGATTTTTAAGATAATCATTTTTGGTGCTATTTCAATATGGGGCATTTTGTTTTGGGGCTTGTTTTTCCTTTGTTGCGTTTTTCCTTTTTTATGGGGGGCGTTTTGGGGGGCTTGATTAAATTTTAAGGGGGGCATTTTGTCCCCCTTTTTATTTTGAATTTTTCAATTTATCCCCCCACCGTTTGCCCCTCCCACACACAGAACCTCCACGAACCCCTGTAATGGGCTCTCTGAACACGAATCTACGAGGGTACGATGCAACGAAGGGTACGAAATCTACGAATCTACGACCACTCTGGCCACTTTTTACTCCACTACTCGACTAAAAATCCCTAAACACCCGACAATCTCTATCAAAAGGCATTAAAATTCCCGTCTTTCTAGAACTTAGAATCTAAAATTAGATCTAGTTACTCCTCCTTATATCTAAAAATCTCTAGAAAATATGCCTGAGGTATCAAAAATAGCGGGAATTCCCCCTAAATTATCGAAAAATCCCCCTAATAAGCATAGTAATGGGCTCTCATATCACACACTAAAAGGACCTC
>JAEIGA010020484.1_pt1 | contig 10085 bp, 8 predicted proteins | sample 9270691 | NCBI WGS metagenome assembly JAEIGA01 (sample SAMN17057246, study PRJNA624740) | gut metagenome | biome: biome; isolation source: fecal sample | host: Bos grunniens | place: China: Xizang | collected 2019
TAAATAAGTCTCTGTCTCCAATATCTGCGGCACTTGCGGACGTATCTCTGCCGTGATAGCCATCAAGATACGCATACGTTCACGACGTTCTTCACCTTCTAATTCGCGGATACGGTTATTCGCCTCTACCACTTGTTGTGGTTCGATAAACACTGTTTTACCCGTAGCCGATTCATCATGCACGATACCGCCAATCTTACGTTTGTAGGCAGGTGGCACAGGAAGCACTAACCTACCCTCACGCATCGTGGGTGAAGCATCTTTGTCCAATATGCCTTCCGCTTGCGCCTGACGAAGAATGGCGTTCAGCGCACGACTAACAGAGCCCTGTGAAGCAGAAATCTCCTTACGAAGGCGAGCCAATTCTGGCGAAGCATTGTCGCGCATCTTGCCATACCGGTCAAGGATAGAATCAAAAAGCAAGATAATGGAATCAAGATTAAATACCTTCGTATGGTTAGTCGTTACTGATAAGTCTTTGCTCCATGTTCCTTGCTCTTGGCTCAGCAACGGGTATTTCACCTTATCCAACGTGGCAAAGAATCGCTCCAATTGCCCCGCATAGTCAAGCATCTTACGCAATGAGAAAAGCTCGGCCTCGTCCATAAACAAGCCTTCGATACGAATACGCGATAGTGCTTCACGCAAATCGTATATCTCACCATGAGGAAACGCCAATGCAGGGTCGGTCAGCACAGCCATCATCTCACGCACGCGAGCCAATAGGTCGCGCACAGTAGGATAATGCGTCAGCCATTGCATGGCATCTACACGCTCCTTGCCCAAACCGGACATACAACACCCCTTCAAGCCATCACGAATGACTTGAAAGTCGATTTTTTGCTCAATATTGTGTGGGTATAACATGTAATTAGAGCGCTAACTTCTTTAGGAGTTAGAATTCTTGCGGATAAGTTATTACAAAATCAAATTCCATGGCTGGTGGATTGATTGTCACATCCTCCTCATACGCGAAATCACTCATGCGGAAATTCACCTCAGCCCAACCTACACCATATGTAAAGTCAATTGTCTGAGTATAGAATAACCACTCTCCATTTGCTAAAGGCTCCTCCACATGCAGCACGTATGGCAACAAATGTTTGCGCGCCGACTGAATATTCATACGATCAAACACAGCATAGGCCTTCACTTCTCCATAATCAAATACATCCTCTGTAATCTCTGGCATATTTACCACAGCGTAGAAATAGTTGTTATTAAATTGATCTGCTACGCCTTGTTGCGTATATGCCCATTCGTCTGCATTAACTTTCACCTTAATGGTTTTGAGAGTCGCACCATTTTGCTCTACGTATGTTGGATTACTAATACATCCGATTAACGCAAAAGTCATACTAAATAAAAACAAAATCTTTTTCATAACTTGTATTATTTTATTAAATTCGCGACAAAGGTACTATTTTTTTTGCGTATTCCAAAAAAAAAGTGTAATTTTGCCCTCAAATTTTGTTTAATCAAATTAGATACAATATAAATTTAGAACCAAATGAAAAAAATCTTTACTCTTTTTACGATTTTTGTTGGAGCAGCATGCTTATATGCAACTCCTACAACTAGAGTATCAACTAACAAGGCAGTAGCCTTGAAACAGTTGATGCAAAAAGAACGAATGGCCACTATGCTTCAAGAACAGGACATAGTTGATCATTCGCGTAACCAACAAATTGCTCTAACAACGTCATCTGTTTTGCCAGAGCACACTAGCTACACACTTGCTCCCAAGGCAAAGGCTGAAGCGCTAGACACGGTAGAGTTGTATTTTGATTCCTTCTACGATGATCCCTTCTATACTCCAATAGAGGTCTTCGAGAATCGTCAAGGAGAAATGGACACGACTGGTGGTGACTGGTACATCGTACTTAATAACGAACGCTATCAATTTATCTTTGACATTTTTGGTGGAGAGCCTAATGATCCTTCGGGCAACTATACCGAAGAAGACTTGGACATTTGGTTCTCATGGGCAGCTATCCCTGCTGCAAACGGCAAAACTAGTTATTACAAAAGTTGCGATTTGACCGTGAAAGCCACAAAAGTTAGTAATAATCTCACCAAATATAGTTTAGAAGCTACTATTGTTACCACCTTGGGTATTGGTGGGGAAGTAAATGGTGCTTTTAAAATTCATGCTGAACACCAAACAATTACTCCTGTCCAAAAATTGGATGTTGCTATCTTGAACTGCCAAGTGACCCCTGAAGAGGATCGATTTAGATTTGCAGGAAAAAACGATACTATCGAAGTAGACATGATGTTGTTTAGCGACTTTGGTGTGGAGGGATATTACAGCCACAAATCTATTGATCCGGAGGAAACAAAAATTGTATATCGTGGCAAGTCATACGAAGTGATGGAGATGGAAGGCGTCATCTATGCTGCAGAAATGACAACTGGTGGTATGGCATACGTATTTATGACGGAGATTCTAACCACTGACACCATTTTCTTCAACATTGCTATGGAAGCACCCGTCATTCCTACAGACACAGTGAATATCACTTGCAAAAATATGGTAATCGATGACTCTTATGGTTTCACAGATGCTACCATCTTGATTACAGCAAGCAACAAAGAGTATTCTATCATGGCTGGTTTGAATGACCAAACAATATCTGCCCCATCATTATACACCGGAGAAAAAGCGATGGTATACCTTACAGATATTAGAAATGACAAAGAGATTCCATCTATGCAATGTTCTATCGAGATTGACGAAGATGAGGATAATGGATATATTGTATATATAGAGATGCTCGGACAAGACCATAAATATTACACTATGGATTTAAAATGGGATATCCCTACCCCCGTCCGCACAGTCACACTTGACTTCCCTACAACGGCCAAGGCATTATACTATATAGATGATCTGGGATTGGAAGAGGTACAGTTGGCCAACTATACCGACGAATATTCTGTGGCATTCGATATCCTACACATTGATCAGGTGATGGGCGAAGAATTTACCGAAGCTAACCTATGGATGGAACAAGGAGCCACATTCATCGTTCACCATACAGAGGAATATGATGTAAATATTGATTTGGCAACAGTAGAAGGCAAAGTTTGGCAAAGCAAAGACACCACCTATCTCACAGCTACTGCGATTGGATTCGACTCTGTAAAATATGTGGTATCTATGTTCTATGCTGTACCTAAACCAGTAAGTACTGTCACCAACACTTTTGAAGGCGATCAAGCTACATTTACTAATGCGTTGCCTCAAGGCATCTTTATTTTAGAAGGCGTGAGCAAAGACGAAAAATTGATGGCAAAAGTACAAGTAAGAGGATTGGATGGAAGCACTATCGAAGGTACCTATATAAACGACGGAGTATTTACACAAAATGATTTTGCTGCAGATAATACCTATGTCAGCGTATACAACTCTACTACTAAGAAGTATGACGAATATGCCCTTATGAAAGGTACCATGACTGTGACAGTTGATGAACAAAATATCATCACTGCTGTAGCTGATTTTATCTGTGAAGATGCAAAGCAATACAACCTCACATTTAAAATCTCATATACACGTCCACACCTACCATACGACACAGAAGAAGGCGCATTAGATTACACATATCCCTCAGATAGCTATGCCACAGTTACAGATTGGATTGATGGTTATGGAATGATTCACTTAGAATTGATACCTAGCGACTATAGCAATGTGTGTGCAATCTATTTCAACGCAGATTCTATGGATGCTAAAATAGGTATTCCTCAAGGTGTATACCCTATCAACAACTCATACGAGGCAGGTACAGTAGTGGCTAGCAAAGGTATTGCCATGAATGGTGCACCACTAGAAGCTTTTATTTGTAGCCTTATCGAGAGTGAAGATGGATACTTTTATGGTGATCCACTCTACTGCATGGTAGATGGTACTATCACTATAGAGAATGCCAATGGCAACTTAAAGGTGGAGGTAGATGCTGTGAATTCATATGACGTCCCAGTTAAATTACACTATTTAGGTCCTATCATAACTGGAGTAGAAGATATCCAAACTGGAGGTAATGTTGGTGTAGAGAAACGCATTATTGATGGGCAACTGATTATAGTACGCAATGGCGAAGAATACAGTGTCACGGGTCAGCAACTAAAATAAGATTGAAAACATAAAAAAAATAGGCTGCTTCACTTCTAGCAGCCTATTTTTTTATAGATGATCAATTATTCAGTCACAGAAGCTGGTTCATAAGTAGCTGAAACTGCAGTTCCATTGTAAGTCTCAAATAAGAACAGGATCTTTCCATCCTCACTTACAACCATATCACCTGAATTGATACGCCACATATGAGCTGGAACAATAAGCCCCTCTTGCAGCAATTGAGTTGACAACGCATATACCAAACTTGATCCACCAAAAGTTGCTTGCTCATCTATACGATACCCAGCTACAATAGTTCCAATGCCACCTTCACCCTGTACTGGATACGTACCTGGTTGCAAGCTAGCATCTTTTGTCAATAAATTTACAATTGCCACAGGTTTTGCCGCACCCAAATTAGTCTTTACCGATTTACTTGCAATCAGCATTATCTCCATTATATCTTCTTTTACCTTAGACACAATTATACTATCAAAAGCAATGGTCTTATTTGGACCTTGACCTTCGGTAATACCATATGGATAATATTGTTCTCCACCATGAGTTCCTGCCACCAAGGGCGTTTGCTCAGCATTGATAATAGGTTTCTTCTTCGTGCTAGTCAAATATGCTACCACACAGCAATTCTCAGGCACCCATTCATTGCTAATAGTAGCCACGTAAGATGCACTATAGCGTTGATTTTCAACCGCTACCGCATCGCCAAAATGATCGGTAAGGAATGTACGAACCACACGAGCATGCATATATTCCTTCCATGTAGCAGTCTTCCATGAATACTCATAATCTGCTTGTCTTCCCACCAATCCATTTTCTTTAATCAATACCGTCAGCAAGTACTCTTCCACTGTGCTATCTGCCACATATCCATCAACACGCACCTCCAATAGGCGAGTTACAGGATCAAATGTATGGTTTATCTCTACTGAAGCCTCTGCTAAAGTATCATCTTTGATGGTTATCGAGGGCAAATAAGCAGGATGAAAAGCCATGCCTGGTTGCTGTTTTGTGCGATTCAACGCCATATTTGGAGCGCCACTTACACCTAACATTTTACCTATCTTACTACTCTCAGATATGGTATACTCATCCTGATTGAATCCGTAGTGATGACTCAACCATATCGCAGATGGACATTGCTCCTTAATATAGTTCGTTATTGCATACATACCACCGGGACAATAACCACATTGATCTCCAGTAAAATGCTCTATCACAAATTTACGGGGAAACGAAGATGGAATCTGAATGACTGTTACTAGGCACTGCGCCTCTTCTAATCCATTAGCCGAAGCCGTAACAGTAGCCGTACCCTCCGATAGCGCACTCAACTGTCCATTAGCGTCTACTACAACAACACTTGTATTACTGGATTTCCACAAGATTTCAGCTACTGTACCTACAGGTTCTATTGTAGCGCTAATCAGTTTGTTATCACCCACATACAATGTCAAATCTGCAGGTAGTACGATTCTTGGTTTCAACGAAGAATCACAACCTATCAAAAGGAATAAAGTAGAAAGGATAGATACCAAAGATATTATCTTTTTCATATTGCACAAATTTTAATATTTAATATATTTTTTTCCATTTATTACATAGATTCCAGCTGGCAAGTCGCTCAACACATCGCTTGACATACGCTGACCCAATAGATTATATATCGCTCCATTAGCATTATTGATGGTTATATTTTCCACTGCAGTACCTGCGTAGTTATACTCTACCGTCAGAGTCACCACAGCACTTACACCATCATCAAACGTGTACGTAATCGTTTCGACACTAGCAACCGCTGCGGTATAGTGAGCAAACCATGTACGCTCCGATTCCAACGAACCAATCTTAAAAGACAACTCTTGTGTCTTCTCACCATTACCTGGAACGCAGTTGTTAGCCGCACAAAATTGATCGACTATTCCATCTGCAGAACGGGTCACAGTCACTACTATCGTTTCCGACTCATCAGAATACATCTTTCCCTTTACCTCCATCGTTGCCTCACCCATGTCCTCGTCATACTCAAAATCGGTTACCACGATAGTCGTGTCCTTTGTGATTGCAATGCTCACTTGATCATCTTCCACCCATTGGTCAATTGTCAGGTGCAACGAGGCTTGCGAAGTCATTGCTAAGTACAAAACGCATAATGTTGTAAAAATCTTTTTCATCGTTATTGTTATTTTTTAGTTAATTTCGATTATTGCACAGTGATTCGTATCTCATTGGCTTGCACCACTTCGCCATTCACACTCACTATCGCCACTACATTACAGTTCTCCATTACCATCTTTTCTGGCAACGTATAATCATATACCATCTGCGCAGTCATGTGCGATTCAATAGGTAGGACATCGCCCCAAAGCGGTGTGATAGAACCACGCATCAGATGGTTGTGCGCATAGTTCTTATCCGTACCTTCTGGCTTCTTTTGGCTTCCTATCACAGAGTCTTCTGTCAACCATACTTGCAGAGTGGCTTCGATGGCTTGGCTATCAAGGTTGGTAATGTCCACCACAATGTGTATATCCTTACTATCCTCAGTACCTTTTACCTCCTGACTTATGCTCACAGGTTTAGGATTTGCATAGGCTTGACTAATAAATTTTCCCCAAGTACTATAGTCTGTGAAATAACTCTTACTATCGTTCTTAATCAGATTTACATTACCAGTCGGAAAAGCTGTAGTGTTAGTTCCCCCCATCATGATATAGATGCTATCTGCTTCTGGACAAGTGTAGTTCAACGCAGGATTGTTATTATGACGCGTGTTAGGATTACTTCCTGGGTGCATCACTACCACAACCAAGTTCTCGCCATACTGCTCTTTTAATTGATGTGCTACTTCTGCTGCTGTTGGACAGTTTACACACAACCAACCGGAATATTCAATGAGTAAGGAGCTTCGTTTAACAGTATCAAGAGTTGTTGGGAAAGTATCATTAGGGATAAATACTTCAAATTCACGTTCATCTTCTGGTATTACTTCACATGCAGCTTGCATACCAACAACTAATACTATCAATATGTATTTCCAATTTATTTTCATCTCTTTTTACCAAGTAAAATTATATGTCAAATTTACACCTTCTTGTTTAGGTACATAACGACATACGCCACCCGAGCAGTTGAATCCTGCACGTGTTTTGGTATAACCTGCCATTACGCGGTGGGCTCCATGGGTATATGTGGCTGCAAATGTATAATAATTTTTTTCTTCAGCAGTTTCTTTTCCATAACCAATATTATACATCCATTGAGCAGATATTACTAATTTGCGCCACAAACTCAGTTCATACAACGCTGCTAACCATTGACCTTCGTCTTGCTTGGTGTACATGTATTGTGCTTCTGCGCGCATTTGTACTTTTTTATTGAGTGCATACTTAGCTTCAAAGACGCCAATACCTGCGTGCAACAATGTACCATCTATTTTATCTTTCACATAGTTTTTATTGTATGTTTGATACATTGCCATTGCACCTATTGTCCATTGCTTGGTTAGTTTCTTGTTTAACTCTAGATTCACGTCCGTATAGTAGGGTGCCTTGCTCATGCCAAACCATGTGTCGGTTGTTCCACGAATATGTGCAGCGTTGAGTCTAAGAGTTGTACCATACTTACCACCCATTTTCGTTCCTCTCTTCCATGTATATCGAATTTCTCCTTGAAATGCCCATTCGCTAGCGGAAGTCTCTGTACCATATGGATAGAGAGAAGTGAGCATATACGTGTGCTGAGTGGCAAAAGGTGTCATATGATTAATCGAACCAGCTCTGTTATTAGTCAGAGGGTCAGAGCGGAAAGACATATTCTCCGAACGCTTGGCTTGAGCAATGATGGCCAATCCCTTTTGCGAGTAACTCAGCGACATCAGCAATGCTTCACCAGGATCGTAACTATAATTATTGGTTAATGTTGGATCGTTCGCTTTGTAGGCATATTCCACCATAGCATTCCATCCTTTCATCTGCAATTGCGCACGCACACTACCGGCACCTACCCATTGGGGCAAATTATGATAGTAGTCATATACTCCTTCTGGCGTATTCACAGTGTGGGAATATGCTGAGTCATAAGATTGATACTTGCTCACATAGCTACCACCAATAGTTAGGTTAGCGCCTGCTTCTTGCAATTGGGGAATCCACGCGTGTAACCCTAACTCCAGATTAGCACCCATAACCGCATCTTGCTTATAGTTCCACCCAAAAGCGCCATCGTCGTAACAGTTCCAATATCGACGTTGCTTACCACCTAATGCTGTGATGTAGATGCCCTTGTATGGCATCACCTCTATCTTTCCGCCACGCAATGCGTTATCCACACCTAAAGCGCGGTCTTCATACAAGCGTAGCACCAAACCACTACCAAACTGACCATAAACATCGCCTATAGTGATTTTACCCCAAATAAAATTCGCTCCTACGTGCAAATGACTTATACCATGACCCGCAAAATCATTATCATTGTCTTGAAAACCCAACATAGGCCACTCGGTAAGTTCTGCACGGGTCATAAGCTCTAATCCTTGGAATCCAATGCTATTCTCTTTGTTATGATTCCAACGCATACCTAAATCAAGGTACGAGTTGCTGAGGTAATAGCCTTCCTCTATAGCAGGAACTGGCACCAAAGCTTCATGCTGAAGACCACCGACTACATACACAGTATCCTGTTGCGACCATGCCATCGCTGGCACAAGACACAAGGATAAAATTGTATTTTTAATCAAGTTTTTCACCTCTAAACACAAAACTCTTAACTAGAATTACTGCAACGCTTCGTAGATATCCTCCTCGCCTCCATCTACATAACCCGCATGGTTATACACGATCTTACCTTTACCGTCGAGCACGAACACATGAGGAACATTCTGCACGTTCATAGCACGTTTAAAGTCGCCATTAGGGTCTAGCAACACCTCGTATTCCCAACCAAAACCATCTACCATTGGCTTCACGCGATTAGCGTCTTGAGCTTGATCAATACTCACAATGATCATCTTAACACCTGTCTCATCCTGCCAATCAGCATACACCTCGTGAATAGCTTTCAGCTCACGCAAACAAGGCTTGCACCAAGTCGCCCAAAACGAAATTATCACTGGATTACCTGCATTCTCAATACTTCCTGTCTGTACCGTATTACCTTCTACATCTTGCAAGGTCACGTTAGGGAGCTGCGCTTGCACAAACATTGCAACCGCTAACATTGTTACCAATAAAAAAATCTTTTTCATATGATCGTTTCTCATTTATTTTATATTTGCTTTGGACTGCAAAATTACTAAAAATATTCGAAATACGCAAATCATTTGCAAATAAAGTATTATTTACAATAATAATTCAACTTTTTGGCACAATTTTTGCATAGGTTTCAAGTAGAAATATTAACCTATAAAAACTACAATAATATGAAAAAGTACGTATGTGATGTATGTGGTTGGGAATATGATCCAGCCGTTGGTGCCGAAGGTATCCCAGCAGGCACACCATGGGAGCAAGTAGCTGAAGATTTCGTTTGCCCCCTCTGTGGTGTAGGCAAAGACGAATTCTCCCCCGCGGAGTAATCTAGTCCGGCTAGTAGTGCTAGCCCAACTAGCAAAAAAATAACGAGATTCTTCTCGTTATTTTTTTATCCTCTCGCCTCATCGCCTTTCGCCTATAGCCTATAGGCGCTTTGCGCCGTCCTATAGCCTCGCAGAGGCGTCCTATAGCTCGTTTTGCGAGCGTCCTACAACCGCCTTGCGCCCACCAGCCTATCATACCTCGCTCCAAACGGTCTATAATACACCCATACGGCATATTCATTCTCCGTCTGCCAATGCGATCCCTCTAGCGGCAAACTCGTCACCCCATTCTTGCCCATCACATAGTACATATAGTCGTAGCCGCCTTGCTTCAAATATACATACAAGTAGTAGCATTTATTGTCCGCATCA
>JAEIGA010020485.1_pt1 | contig 10085 bp, 9 predicted proteins | sample 9270691 | NCBI WGS metagenome assembly JAEIGA01 (sample SAMN17057246, study PRJNA624740) | gut metagenome | biome: biome; isolation source: fecal sample | host: Bos grunniens | place: China: Xizang | collected 2019
AATAGCGCCGCCACAAGGAGCGAGGCTGTAACCATGGCGAGTGGCGATATGTACTTACCCAACAGAAGGTTGTAGAATGGATAGTCGCACGCCCATACGAGGTTGCAGAATATTAGGGCTATGTGCGCCCGTATAGTGCCTTTATTTTCCATGCCCCGACTACGGACAAATTCTACGCCAAAAAGAGAATCGGCGGATTGGGGTATTGGCACCACGCCCCCAGATTTAGCGTCAGAGTGGTGTGGTAGTGGTGCATCACAAAAGAAACCACCATGGGATAGTACAAGGTAGTACAGCCCATGGTGGTTTACTTTTAGTGTTGTGCCGCTAACGCGCCGCTATCACGCTAAATCTCGACGAGGTGGTTCTTTATGGCATAGACCACAAGGTTGGCGGTGTTTTTGCAACCCGTCTTCTCAAGAATATTGGCGCGATGCTTATCCACGGTGCGCTTTGAGATAAAGAGTTTGTCGGCAATCTCCTGATTTGAGAGGCCACGGCACACCTCGAGGAGAATCTCCACCTCGCGGTCGGAGAGGGAGTCCTCGGTGGGAGCATCGGGAAGTGCAAGGCGGCTCATGTTGCGCGTAAAGGAGCCGAGCAGCGCCTCGCTGAAGTAGCTATCGCCTTCGGACACTGCATCCACAGAGGCATACACCTCCTCAATATCGGAGTCTTTGAGCAGGAAGCCCGAAGCACCAGACTCGAGCATAAGCTTGTAGAAGTGGTCGTCGCCATACATCGAGAGGGCTATGACATGGAGGTCGGGGCGCTGCTGGAGTGCGCGGCGTGTTGTCTCCACACCATTTATGCCGGGCATAGATATATCCATGAATACCACATCGACATCCAACGAGGGGAGCATCTCGAGGAACTCCTCGCCACTACCCACATCGGCTACGACATTGAACTGCTCACGCATCGATAGCAATCCACGCAGTCCTGTGCGAAAGAGCGTGTGGTCATCGACCAACGCTATGTTTACTCTTTTTTCTACCATATCTCTTTCCATATACTTGTTCGTAGAGGTCGTCTGCAAGTTGCACAATCTCGCCCGTGGTGCTCACGGCGATATGTGCCGACATGCCACCATTAGGCCTTGCGTCGATGCGCATCTTACCACCGAGCGACGATATGCGCGACTTGATGTTCGAGAGACCCATGCCCGCATTCTCAACCTCCACAATATTAAATCCCTTGCCGTTGTCGCGGTAATCTATGACGATGTTATCCTCAACCTTGTTTACATCTATAATTATGCGCTCACACTCCGAGTGCTTGAGCGAGTTGTTAACAAGCTCACACACCACACGATAGAGTATAACCTCGATATTGGCATCGAAGCGCTCATCCACAAGGCGCGAGCGGAGTATAATCTCGCAGTTGTGCAACGCCCCCACCCTCTCCACGAAGTTCTTGATGCCGTGCACGAGGCCGAAGTTGTTGAGCACATGGGGCGAGAGGTTGTTAGATATTTCGCGTAGCGAGCGTATAGCCTCCTCGATAACCGCCGATGTATTTTGTAGCATCTTACGGCTGTTGTCATCCATATCTGCGCGGCTGAGTGCCGAAAGTGACATCTTGGCCGAGGAGAGCAGAGGGCCAAGGCCATCGTGTAGCTCGCGCGAGAAGTTGGCACGCTGGCGCTCCTCGGTGCGCAACACCGCCGTCATAAGCCTATTCTCGAGCAATCGGCGCTGCTGCGTGACCCTATCTACATGGCGCACAAGGAGCCTACCAAAGAAGACGCTCAACGAGTAGCTCAACGATAGTATGATACCTACCCACGCAAGGGCTAAATCCGAGATGGCATCCTCACCGAAGATGCCGAGGTCGAGGCCTCGCTCCACCGTTAGCATTGCAAGACCCACGATACAACATACCCACAACGCCTTATAGCGTGTGTGATTGACAAGGAGCAGCGCCATGGCTATCGCCACGAACTGCATAACTATCGAGACTATCGTGAGTATCTCTACGCCTGTCATAATGCTGTCGTGGTATTACTTTATGATGCCATCGAGGCTCTTGAGCATGCGGTAGTCGGTCATATCGACCTGCACGGGAACAACGCTCACATACTTATGTGCCAATGCCCACTCGTCGGTATCCTCCGCCTCGGGCTCGGCATTCTGGAATGCTCCCGTAAGCCAGAAGTAGTCCCTACCCTGGGGATCCTGGCGCGCGTAAAAATCCTCTCTCCAGAAGCCTCGCGTCTGGCGACATAGGCGTATGCCCTGAATTTCGGATGCCGCGCAGCGGGGTACATTCACATTTAGGCACAAGGGGCGGGGCAGGTTAATCTCGTTCTCCAAGATTGCGCGTATGATGCGCTCGCCACACTCCACAGCACCCTCAAAATCGGCATCGGCGCTATGGTCATCTACCGACAGACCCACCGAGGGCACACCATAGAAGCTACCCTCGATTGCGGCACCCATAGTTCCCGAGTACATAACATTCACCGCGGCATTCGAGCCATGGTTGATGCCCGACACTACAAGGTCCACTTTGCGGCCCTCGAAGAAGTGGTCGAAGGCTATCTTAGCGCAGTCTACGGGAGTACCCGAGAAGGCGTATATCTCGACACCCTCCCTCTCCTCAACGCGGCGCAGAAAGAGGGGTGCATTTATCGTGATGGCCTGGCTCATGCCGCTCTGCACCCTATCGGGCGCGATGGCTACAACCCTACCGAAGCGCGAAGCGAGCTCCACGGCATGACGAAAGCCCTTCGAGAGGTAGCTGTCGTCGTTAGTTACAAATATCAATCTTTCGTTATTCATAATCAATACTTTATGCTCATATCGTTATCCGAAGTCGAAGCATCGAGGCGTATCGCAATCATTATAAGCAGCGAGAATGCCAACAGCGACGAGCCTCCGTAGCTCATCAGCGGCAAGGGGATACCCATCACCGGCATAAGACCTATGGTCATGCCTATGTTCACCAAAACATGCAGCAGCAACATCGCCGCAACGGAGTAGCAATATACTCTACCGAAGGGCTCTTTAATGCGCTCACCCATGCGCATGAGGCGCAGAATAAGGGCGACATACAACGCCACAACAACGAAGCAACCAAACAGACCCCACTCCTCGCCCACGACGCAGAAGATGAAGTCCGTGTGCTTCTCGGGCACGAAGTTATAGCGCGTCTGCGTGCCCTCCAAGAAGCCCTTGCCGAAGAGACCTCCCGAGCCTATGGCAATCTCCGACTGGTTGACATTGTAGCCCACATCCTGGGGATCGTCGACCATGCCCACGAAGATGCGTATGCGGTTCTGCTGATGAGGCTCGAGCTTCGAGAAGAGGTAGTCGCATGTAGGCACAAACACCATGGCGTAGACAAAGAGCACGATGGGCCACAAGAGGCTGAGCGTGTGGGTCTTAAACACGAAGATGAGCAACACCACAATGGCTACGACCGAGGCTATCATCAGTGCCGCATAGCCACTCAGCGAGGTAAAGACCGCCAAGAGTATCGACACCAAGAAGATGATAAGCAGGAAGCGCAAGTGACCGATAAAGGCTCCATGCTTCATAAGGCTATACAGTGTGAAGAGCACCAAAAGCGCAGTGAATATCACCACGGGCTCGAAGATGAGCGACACGATGAATAGGAAGGCGGTGAACAGCACTGGGAAGTAGACATACTTCGACAATCCCTCGCGGAAGAATACGAAGATGAAGGCGCCAAGCACAAGGCCCGAGCCAGTGTCGTTCTGCAACACGATAATCGAGAAGGGGAGCAGTATGACGGCTGCCACCTTAACGAGGTCTACGAGGCGCTTAATATTGAACGAGTAGTCGCTCATCACGCGCGCCATCATCAGCGCCGTGGCAATCTTGGCAAACTCCACGGGCTGCACCCTGAAGCCTCCAAACTCGAACCACGCCTTAGCACCATTGACCTCGCGGCCAAAAAATAGTGCGGCAAGAAGTAGTCCTATGCCGACGACATAGGCAGGCACTGCAAACATGTGGAAGAGCCTACGGTCGAGCAGCAGCACCACGGTGACAACGACCGACGATATGCCGATCCATATAGCCTGCTTCATGTAGTTGTGGCTAAACGAGAAGATGTTCTCCGCCTCGGGGTCATACGACGCCGAGGTGATGAACAAGAGGCCGAGCAACACGATGGCTACATAGAGCAGCAATGCTACTTTGTCCACCTTGCCAAAGAGCGAGTTATTGCGCTGACCTGACGATATGTTATATCCTGAATACATGAGACCGCTACTTTACTTCTTGTTACGCTTTGCATCATACTTACGCTGCCTCTCATCATAGATACGATAGTTGGGCTTCGCATTTTTCACCCTCTCAATAAGATGTGGGCGCTGGATGGTATCCGTGAGGTACATCTCCTCGATAAGCGAGGCGATGGGCACAGCGATTGCCGAACCGAAGCCACCATGCTCAACATATACCGAGATGGCAATCTGTGGGTTATCCTTCGGAGCGAACGATAGGAATGTAGAGTGGTCGGGGCCAGAGTTCTCTGCCGTACCCGTCTTACCACACACATCCCAGCCCTCCAAGTATGCAGTACGCGAGGTACCCGAGACATTGACACTCCTCCACATACCCTCGACAATGGGGACATAGTGCATGGAGTCAACCATGGTATAGTGACGCTCGTAGAATCGTGCATCAATAGAGTCGCGGCCCTCAATACTCTTTACGAGGTGGGGCGTGTAGTAGTAGCCACGGTTGGCGATAATCGCAGCGAGGTTGGCCATCTGTAGAGGCGTACATCCCATCTCACCCTGGCCGATAGAGCACGACAGCACCGAGCCGTAGTTCCACCTGCCGTTGTACTTCTTGTCGTAGTCCTCAGGCGTGGGAACATTACCCGCGCCCTCACCATAGAGGTCCGTACCGAGCTTACGGCCAAAGCCAAAACTATAGACATACTCGTTCCACACGCGCACACCCTCCTTCACGCTACCATACTTAGGGTTGGTAATCATATCCTTGAAGACCTGACAGAAGTAGGCGTTACACGACTGCGCCACAGCTTCGCGTAGGTCGAGGGGCGAGGCGTGGTCGTGACAGCCCATGGTACGGCCACCATACTTATAACCCATGTGGCACGAGTAGCGCATGTTGGGCGTAAGCACACCCTCCTGCATGGCGATAAGGCCCTGCACAAGTTTGAAGGTAGAGCCTGGAGGATACTTCGCCTTTACCGAGCGGTTGAACTGTGGGTTACGCTGGTCGTGGAAAAGCTCCATATAGTTGTTACCACGCTGGCGACCTACCAAGAGGTCGGGGTTGTACGATGGCGACGACACCATAATCAAGATCTCGCCAGTCGATGGCTCGATGGCTACAATAGAGCCTATCTTACCCTCCATCAACTCCTCGGCGAACTCCTGCAAGCGCACATCAATGGTCGAGACAAGCTGCAAGCCACGCTCTGGCTGAACATCATCCTTACCCTCGTTATATGGGCCTATGATGGCGCGATGAGCATCAATGGTGTAGTACTTAACACCCTTCTCGCCACGCAACTCATCCTCGTATGCCGACTCCAAGCCATTCGAGCCTATATACTCACCCGCAACATAGTTCGATAGCTTCTCCACCTGCTCGCCATTTACCTCGCTGACATAGCCCAAGAGATTACCACCCACCTTGCGGGGATACTCGCGTGCCGTGCGGTAGCGCGTGGTGATACCAGGGATGTTCATCTCATCGAGGCTCAACTTATTGTCCTGCGACAGGTAGCCCGCAACGAGTATCGAGGCGCGGGGGCTGCGACGAGCCGTGCGAAGGTGTTTGTCGAACTTCTCGGGCGTAATATCCAGAAGTGTGAGTAGGCGTGCCGTATCGAAGCCCTCCTTCGGGAGGTCCTTATACACCATCATCACATCGTAGCACGAGCGGCTCTTGACGATATACTCGCCATTGCGGTCGAGGACCTCGCCACGCATGGGGAACTCCACGACACTCACAATGCTATTGGCACGCGCCTGCTCCTTGTACTCCTCCGAATTGAACTGCATCCACACAAGACGAGCCAGCAATACGACACCCACACCTACGACGACAAGTCGAAGGAGGTTGTAGTATAATCTGCCATTGTTGTTCATTACTTCGTAACGATTTTAAGTGTGAATATTCTGATGATGGGCCATGCCACAGCCGTAGATATGAGCGTGCTGCATATTATCGTTGCCACCAATCGTAGAGGATGCGCCAACGACAATGTCTCCATGGCAAAGAAGAGCGTGTGGTGTATAGCGAGCATCGTCACCGTGTAGCCCATAAGCTGACCACGACTTAGGCGCGACAGCACAGATGTCTGATCGCCATGCTCGATACTGCGGCGCGTAGTGAGATAGAGCATCCAGCGGCGTATCATCGCCAAAGGCAGAAGCGTTGCGGTGTAGAGGCCTGCGCCACCAAGTGCGAAATCCATAGTAAGACCCACAAGAGCGCCTACAAGAAGCACCCATATCGTGCGCCACTCCATCTGCAAAAGTATCACAACGAGGGGAAATATCATTGGGCGTATCCACATAGCTATCGAGAGCTCGTCGAGCAGGAATATCTGCACAACCATGATAGCCAACGCCATCCACAAATATGATAGATTCTTAAACATTTACAAAAAAGGGTTTAGGCGTTGAACTACTTTTCGACACTCTCAACAAGGGTTTCCAACTCCGTCTGGTCGCGGTTCTCAACGATAAGCAGATTGCTCAAGCGCTGCATATCAGCAGCAATGGCAACATCAACACTATAGGCCGTCTTCGAGGCATTCAACTTGCTACTCTCAATCGTGCCAATCACCACATCCGCGGGCATACGCTCCGACTTAACATTGATGACCATGCCACTCTTAGGCTCGGCATAGCGCGAGAGCTCCACGCCCGTAACCTTGTAGCGCGATGTGCCCTCCCAATATATTGAGCAGACATAGTCATTATCAACTAAACGGCCACCAATTTTGAAGAGCGTATTCAATAGAGGCATAACCACCGAGTAGCTATCGGAGCACGACACCACCGTGCCGACAAGCTCCTTGTTGGGTGTTATGACGCCCATATTCTCGCGTATGCCATCCTTAGTGCCCCTATCCACAACGATGTAGTTGCGATTGCGATTTGTTGTCATTGAGATAACATCTGCGGGGTGGTAGCTGAATTTCGCGTCGAGGCTATCTACGATTGGCATCTCGCCATCGCGAGGCGTAAGCTCCGCAATAAGCATATCACGGCTCTCAACCTCCGCCTCGAGCTCTGCCACACGCTGCGTGAGCGCACTATTCTGGTCGGGCAACGCAAAGAAGTTGCGCACATCGTTTATGGCGCCACTCACAGCGCTACCCATGGCTGTTGTACGAGCCAAAATCTTTGACTCGGTGTAGGGCGTAGCAGTAGCATAGGACCATAGTGCCACACCCTCGATAAGGAGGAAGAGCAGCACAACATATATGCGCTTTATAAACTCTATAAGTCGATGCATAATCTCGTTTGAAAGAGGCTGCCCAACACGCATGCCGACAGCCTCTCTTTTGAAGTTGTTGGACAGCACTCGGCTGTCCCGTTATCCCATTTTCGATTCTCTTTTCTACTACTTCTCGCCACCGAGCAAGAATGAGAAGTTACCGATGTTCTTAAGTGCGATGCAAGTACCGCGAGCAATAGCACGAAGTGGATCATCGGCGATGTGTACGGGGAGACCCGACTTCTTCGACAAGCGCTGGTCGAGACCCTTGATAAGAGCACCACCACCTGCGAGGTAGATACCATTCTTCACAACATCAGAGTAGAGCTCAGGTGGCATAGACTCCAACACCTCCATAAGGGCGTTGTCGAGCTTCACGAGCGACTTATCCAAAGCGTAGGCAATCTCGCTGTAGTTCAACTTAACCTCGTGGGGCATGTTGGTACGCATGTTCGAGCCTGTGAATACGAAGTCCTCGGGCTCGTTCTCCAACTCGGGAACTGCAGCACCAATGGCGCACTTGATGTTCTCTGCGGTACGCTCACCGATACGAATCTCGTACTGCTGGCGAACATAGTTCTGGATGTCGTTCGTAAAGACATCACCCGCGACATTGATACTCTTTGAACATACGATACCGCCCAACGAGATACAAGCGATCTCCGAGGTACCACCACCGATGTCGATGATGAGATTACCCTCTGGCGCCTCCACATCGAGACCTGCACCGAGCGCTGCGGCCATAGGCTCGAAGATGAGGTAAATCTCGCGACCACCAGCATGCTGAGCAGAGTCGCGCACCGCACGAATCTCAACATTTGTAGAGCCCGAAGGGATACAAATCATCATGCGGAGTGAGGGTGCAAACATACCGCTTGTAGGCTTCACCTTCTTGATAAGACCGCGAAGCATGAGCTCCGTAGCCTCGAAGTCTGCGATAACACCGTCGCGCAGGGGACGAATGGTGCGAATATCTGAGTGAGTCTTACCATCCATAAGGCGCGCCTTGTTACCGATAGCCATAAGGTTGCCCGTCTTGATGCTAAGTGCAACAATAGAGGGTTCGTCAACGACGACCTTGCCATTGTGCATAATGAGTGTATTGGCCGTACCGAGGTCAATAGCTAACTCCTGCGTAAGTGAAAAAAGTCCCATATCTAATCGTTTTATTATTTTCCTTCTCAATACTACCCCTCCAGCCAAGATAACTGACCAGGTTGGAGCATTTAGACAAAAAGTTTCGACACTCAACCCCATGGCCGCATGTCGTAACAGATTATCCCAGAGCAGGTTACGCTTATTCATAGAATAAGCACCACCAACTCACTTGCAAAGATAGGAAAAAGAAATGGAGAATTTGCAAGAGTTTTAACTTTTTTTTATTAATTTTGTCTATAATTTTTTGCTTATGGACACAAACACAAAACCCCGTTGCGCTGTACTGGGCTACGGCAGCTGGGCAACAGCCATCGTAAAGACGCTCACCGTAAACCACCACCATGTGGATTGGCTCGTGCTCAACGACGAGATTCGTGAGTCGCTCAAGATGCGCAGCCGCAACCCTAAATATCTCCCCTGGTGCTATATCGACCAGGAGTTTATGACCCCCTCAAACGATATAAACGCCGTTGTGCGCGATGCCGACATCGTCATCCTCGCAATGCCTTCGGCATTCTTCAAGAAGTTCCTCGAGCCACTGACCGAGAGCCTCGCCGACAAGATTGTGGTTTCGGCCGTCAAGGGCATCATCCCTGGCGACTACCTCACAATCGTCGAGCACATGAACCGCTACTACGACATTCCGATGGAGAACCTCGCAGTCGTAACAGGCCCCTCACATGCCGAGGAGGTGGGACAGTGTCAGCTGTCGTACCTCACCGTGGCGAGCGAGTCGAAGGAGACCGCTGAGAGGGTGCGCGAGGTGCTTGCCAATGACTTCTTCCGCTGCTCGGTTTCGAACGATGTATTGGGCGTTGAGGCTGCCGCTATCATGAAGAATATCTACGCTTTAGCCGTGGGCATGGCCGTAGGTTTGCGCTATGGCGACAACTTCCTTGCCGTGCTTATCGCGGGCTGCTCGGCAGAGATGAAGCGCTTCATCGACGAGGCTGTGCCCCTCGCGGATCGCGACATCAACGCCGCGGCATACATGGGCGACCTCTTGGTGACATGTTACTCACCCCTTAGCCGCAACCGCCGCCTCGGCACACTCCTTGGTAAGGGCTGCTCCGTGAAGAGCGCGCTCAACGAGATGACGATGATTGCCGAGGGTTACTACGCCGCAGATTGCATCCGCCAGAGCTCCATGCGTCGCAACATCGACATGCCCATCGCCGACAAGGTGTGGGAGGTGCTCTATGAGGGTGCTTCGGCACGCGACGCGATGCAGTCGTTGACACAGATTCTACGATAACTAATATTAATAAACTCAATATTTTACGACTATGAAACTGATTAACTTTGACGCCAAGCACTCAGGCGTAACCATCACCAACGATATGCAGGCAGCGGCAAAGCGCGCCAACGACCTTTTGCACACTGGCGAGGGTGCCGGCAACGACTTCCTCGGCTGGGTTAACCTCCCCTCATCAATCAGCGATGAGCACCTCCGAGAGATTAAGGCCG
>JAEIGA010020486.1_pt1 | contig 10085 bp, 9 predicted proteins | sample 9270691 | NCBI WGS metagenome assembly JAEIGA01 (sample SAMN17057246, study PRJNA624740) | gut metagenome | biome: biome; isolation source: fecal sample | host: Bos grunniens | place: China: Xizang | collected 2019
GAATATATAAAAGGTATAGAGAACGGCGAGCATAACTGCGAAATAGAGCACTTGAGCGAAGAGGAACGCTACAACGATACGATACTGACACGCTTGCGCACTGCTGACGGCATACCGTTGGAATGGATGAAAGAGAGATTCTGTTCCAGGCTCAATACCTACATGCAGCGCGCCGCAAGGAAAGAAATAGCACTTGGCAATCTCAAGGAAGAGAACGGTCACCTGTCGCTGACCTCAAAAGGAATATTCATAAGCGACACGGTAATCAGGGAACTGATATATGTATAGCAACAGAGCAACCCTTGCCCGCATAAGGAAGGGTTGCCCACATTTTATATCTTATTTCCCAAATAACTCCTCAATGCCGAAACATACTCCTCAAAAGCAGAAATACCTTCCGGTGTTATTGAGCACGTAGTACGGGGTATTTTACCATTAAATCCCTTTTCCACCTTAATATAACCGGCCTTCTGCAATTTGTCCAACTGTACGCTCAAGTTGCCGGCTGTTGCTTTTGTCAGTTCCTTAATATATACAAAATCAGCTTTTTCCACGCTTATCAGCAAGGAAACGACTGCAAGACGCAGTTCGGAGTGCAACAAAGGATTCAGCTCTTTAAACATCTTTTCTTGTAATTGAGTATGTGCCCCGAAACGATAAGCAACAGGAACATTATCACTGCAAAGATAATACATTCTACCAAATAGCGTTCCCTTCCGGTAAACTGTTCGAGGGTAAACAAACGCGAAAGCAGCAGTCTTACAAAAGAAAACAGCAGCGAGGAGAATATCGCGGTATAGCCGATACGCTTCACGATCCTGTCCTTTACAACAGCTGCTGTAGTTGCAGTGCCAACTCCTATGAGCATTATCACACTAGGGAACACAAAGATTCCCATGAAAGGCAAAATAAAAGCAGCTACACCAATTGCACACCATAAGGCATTTATACAGCGGTCAATGTAATTGGTTACCGTTTTCTCCTGCTTATTGAACAGGAGCATCAGTAACCACCCCACTACAGGAATTGCAAACCACCCCCACAGATATGGATAAAACTCCTCTACACAGGCAACAATAACCGCCTGACATATTGAAACGGCAACAGTCGTATATCCCCAGATAAGGAAAGGCGTCCCAAGATTCTTCGTCATTCGCGCACGCGAATCATTAATCATTGAAGTTATGAGTTCCAGGCTCTCAGCCTCATTCATTCTTTTTTCTTCCATAATAAGTTCTTTTTAAAGTTTGAAACACGGATATCCGCTACAAATATAAAGTAGTTTATTTTATAAACCAAAAAAAACGGATTATAATTTCATACTTAGCTATCAATTCTATATAAGGAGGCAAAAAAATCAGAGCACCCTAGTAGAGTGCTCTGAAAGTATAATCAGGATTAAATTACATCAAGCTGTTTGCAAGTGCAAGAATCTCCTCACCTATTGCATCGGCAGCCTCCTGTGTGGGACCTTCAGAATAGATACGGATGATTGGTTCTGTATTGCTCTTTCTCAAGTGCACCCAAGTTTCGGGGAAATCGAGCTTTACACCGTCAACAGTATTTATTTCAGCCTTGCCTGCGTATGTAGCCTTGATCTTCTCAAGGATAGCATCAACATCGCAACCGGGCTTGAGGTCAATACGGTTCTTGCCCATGAAGTATGCAGGATATGTAGCACGAAGCTCGCTTACTGTCTTCTTCTCGTGAGCAAGGTGGCTAAGGAACAAGCAGATACCTACCAAAGCGTCACGGCCGGCATGACAAGCAGGATAGATGACACCGCCATTGCCTTCACCGCCGATGATAGCGTTTGTCTCACGCATCTTTGTAACGACATTCACCTCGCCTACCGCCGATGCTGTATATGTACAGCCATGAGCATTTGTAACATCACGCAAAGCACGTGTTGAACTCAGGTTGGATACAGTATTTCCAGGTGTATGTTTCAATACATAGTCGGCAACTGTCACGAGTGTATATTCCTCGCCGTACATCTCGCCGTTCTCGCAGATGATAGCCAAACGGTCAACATCCGGGTCAACAACGAAAGCCACGTCATTGCCGCCCTTTGCCATAAGTCCCATGATATCGCCAAGGTTCTTTGCGAGAGGCTCCGGATTATGCTGGAAATCACCGGTAGGCTCGCAGTAGAGCTTGTCAACCTTTGTGATACCCAGTTTCTCGAACAGTTTAGGAAGAATCACACCGCCTACAGAGTTAACGCAGTCGATAGCAACCTTGAAACCGGCAGCCTTGATAGCCTCTACATCAACCAGAGGCAATGCAAGAACGGCATCAATATGCTTGTCATCGTATGTCTCGTCAAGACGGTACCTGCCCAATGTCTCTACATCGGCATAATCGAACTCCTCTGCAGATGCAATACGAAGTACATCCTGACCCTCTGCCGCATTCAGGAATTCGCCTTTCTCGTTAAGAAGCTTGAGTGCATTCCACTGACGCGGATTATGGCTTGCAGTGAGGATTATACCGCCACATGCATCCTCCATGGTAACCGCAACCTCTGTTGTAGGAGTCGAAGCCAGACCTATGTCAACAACATCGAATCCCATACCCATGAGAGTACCGCACACGATTTTGTTTACCATTGAGCCTGAAAGACGTGCATCACGGCCCACAACAATCTTGTTGCTTGTCTTGGTGGTTGTCTTACGTATCAGCGCTGCATAGGCCGAAGTAAGCTTAACTACATCCAGAGGAGTCAAACCCTCATCGGCTCTACCGCCGATTGTTCCTCTAATACCGGAAATTGACTTGATCAGTGTCATATAAGTTTTTATTTAGTGGTTGTTATTCGTCGTAATCGAACATTCTTTCTCCCTGGAATGAAATCTCATACAAACAAGGATATACATAAGTAGCAGCATTCATTGTACCCTTAGTATGCGGCACGATAAGCTTAACCTTCGCAAGATTGCCTTGTTTGAAAGTAAAGTACAGATAATTGAGTGGGGTAAGCCAGCCCGTAGGGACGAAATTGCCATATATGCTTGCCATTACTCCGCTTGTAAACGTTGCCGTATATACTCCACTCTCATTGGTGACACGCATTTCGTCCGGTTCGCTCTCATATTTGTTTATGGACACCGTGTCACCTTCAAGGATATTGTACTCGTAATAACGTATCAGGAGAGTACGTGTCTCACCATCACCGATCTTACGCGCACCTGGCGTTTCCTTAGGATTGTTCACAATCTGCATATATACACCGTCAATCTCAACGAATTCATTCTTTGACGGATCGGTTACCGTATCATTCTTTATGAACTTTTCGTAGGAAATTACATTTATGCTTTTTTCCTTGATGAACTTCTTTACAGCATCCCGTTCCTTATTCTTCATGTCGGAATATGTAACATCATCATCGCAAGAGATGAGCGACAATACCAGCATCGGAAGAAAGAAGAAAAGACCAAACTTATTTCTAGTCATATAAAACATCTTTTTACGGAGACTCAACAAGAGTTGCCAAAACTATAATTTTTGCGAAGATACAAAAAACTGTGCACAAAATTATAAATTGAAATACCAAATAATTATAAATTATCAATTTTATCGAGAATATCCGGTACTCAGCGAACCAGCATCTCCTTATATTTTTGCAATACAGCAGCAAAAATCACGGTAGCCTCATCCATACTACATTGAAGTTCGCCGCCCGATGCATTCTTATGTCCTCCGCCGTTGAAGAACTCTTCAGCGACTGAATTGCAGGGGAAGTCATCGACACTGCGAAGAGAGACATTTATCTTTCCCGGCTGCTCCTCACGAAAAAAACAAGAGAAGCGCACACCCTTTATCTGCAGAGGCTGATTAACCAGTCCTTCCGTATCACCTTTCTGGGCATAGAACCGTTGCAGTTCCTCATAGGAAAGAGTAATCAATGCTGCATTGTACTTATTGTAGTGCTTCAGTTTCTTGTACATCACATATCCGAAAAGTTTCATTCGGGAAAAAGTACTGTTATAAAAAACCTTGCGGTAGATAAGATCCTTATCGATTCCGGTTGAGAGAAGAGCAGCGATTATGAGGTATATGTCCTTGCGTGCCGAAGCATAGGCAAACGAGCCCGTGTCGGTCATCATGCCCGTATAGATACACTGCGCCATTTCATTGGAAAGCACCTCATCGCCCGAAACGGCAACAATCATTCTATAGACGAGTTCAGATGTTGAACATGCTTCTGGGTAAGACACAAGAATCCGGAATTCATCCGATGGCTGCAGATGATGGTCTATTAGCACTTTCGTAGCATCAGATTGCTTGACACGCTCCCCTAACTCACCGATTCTGGAGAGAGTATTGAAATCGAGGCAGAAAAAAGCCTCTGCAACAGCCAATGCCTCTGCAACACGTTCCTGCTCCTTTTCATAAAGCAGCACACTGCCTGCCGCCGGCAACCAGGAAAGAAAACCTGGAAACCTATTAGGCAACACTACAGTCGCTTTCTTGCCACGAGCACGCAGATAGAGGTACAATGCAAGAGAAGAACCGAGCGCGTCACCGTCCGGGTTCTTGTGCGAAAGTATCACAAAGTTTGTTCTGCTGTCGATGACAGCCGCTATTTCATCAATCGAATCCCTATTTATTATTTCTTCAATCATAAATATCACTCAAATCTGCACTAAGATACAAAAGCAATCGGAAAGATTCGTAAAAAACCGGAATTATTTGTTCCGCATCGGGCAAACAGTAAAGGAATCCCCTGAAGCCACAATCTTTACAGCCCCGTTTTCCGAGATGTCAACGGCATCTATACCGGCCTTGCGGCACTCGCGTAAAATTCTCTCCCTGCTCCGGCTATAAAGCGAAGCATCAAGAACGAGACAACTTGTAGGATAATATTCGAGAACCTTATCGACTTTTCCAAGAAACCCTCGACAAAGAAGCAGGACATCTACAGGCTCAACATATTCATTATCCTCCCAATTGCCATGGTTGAGCATCATCACATTAAGGCCTGCAAACGATAGCAAGCCGTTATCAGCACATAGGAGCGAATCGGCATATTGAAAAGAAGCCCATACAGGAGCCGACAAGCCTTCACGCTCCACGTACGGCGATGACACATATTCATATTCCGCATCTGATTCAGGAACTGTAGAAACGAGATAGTTTGTTCCGTTCTCAGCGACCGCATGAACAAGAGGGTTCTTGCGATTATTGTATATCAACAGATAACTGCTATTATCTTTATCGGATGGAATGCAACAGCACACCACTGCGTATATAGCAAATGACACAAGCACAAATGCCAGCAGACGTTTCCTTCCCGCATATGCAGCAACCATTGCAAGCAACAGTATTACACCGATCACAACGACTCCGCCGACATCTGCAGGCGGAAGCCGATACGATGAAGCCGGAAGCCCGGACACTGCTGAAACAACAGCATTCATTGCCTCCGCAACATAGCCAAGCAGCCAAAGGAGAGGTTCCTGGACAAATGGCACGACAGACAGAAGCCAAACCACGACAGCAAACAGCATCACGACAAAAGCCATAGGCACCACAAAAATATTTGTAAGAAGGAAATATATAGGAAAGACACCGAAATAGTACCATATAAACGGAAAGGTACCTAACTGCGCTGCAAATGACAGAATAAGCAGATTCGCCACATAACCATATACAGCACCATGCTTTTCTGCTTTCAGCACACGTTGCATAGGCGGTGCAAGCAGCAGAATCGAGAGAACAGCCGAAAAAGAGAGCTGAAAACTCACATCAAAGAGAAGATGCGGCTCGAACAGCAACATCAGCAACGCTGCAAAGGCAAGCGAATTCAGCGATGAGCTGTCACGCCTTAGACACCTCCCCAACGACATTATGGAAAAAAGGATGGCTGCACGCACAACCGAAGGTGAAAGACCTGCAACAAACGCAAAGCCCCACAGCAGGAACAGGACCAGCAGTTCTCTCAGAAACAGCAGATAACGGTTCTGTCCATTGTATGGCATTATGAACAGAAGCAGCATATAGAATATTCCCAAATGCAGACCCGACAATGCAAGCACATGGCTTGCTCCAGCCTTGGAATAGCTCTCCTTCAGTTCTTGAGGGAAATCACGTTTCTCACCAATTGTGAGTGCCGAAAGCAATGCCTGAGCATCATCGTTTATCACAGAAGAAGAGTAAATACCGACAACTCTTTCACGCAAGGAAAGAGCATACATCTGCAGGGTTTTGCTGCACTCCCCTATTTTCTGCCACGAGCCTTCATGAAGGAACAGAGTACCCGAAATGCCTTTGACATAGCAATGATGTTCAATATCGAATTCTGCAGGATTGCCGGCATTCTGTATCGGGTTCATTTCGGACCTGAAAGAGATTATATCACCGACAGCCAGAGTATCGGAAGCTATGCCGCGCGAGAAATAGAGATAAGCCATCCCCTCTTTACGTACTCCCGAAGGCAGCATGGTATCAACAGCCTCGACGTGAGCCAGTACCCTAACACTTGTTCCGCGAAAAAGAGGCACTTCGGAAAGAGTTGCACGATAGGCAAGTTTTTCACTGCTCCACTGCGGAGTTTTCTCTTCGCTTTGCATGCACTCCACATAAGCACCGCATGAAAAAAGGAAGCATAAGACACCCGCTCCAAAGAAGCATCTGTGCAGGATATTCATAAAACCCGACAACAGCGCCAGTATAGAGACGAAGAAGAAGAAGAAGAAGAGCAGCAGCAACTGCATGTCAACTCCAACATGCCATGAGAAAACAATGCCGGCCATGAACGACATGGCCAGGCAAAGCATAGGGTTATTCTTGAGTATCTTGTTTGGAGCCACGATACTACAATGCACGCAATGCAGAGATGACAGCATGCGGGTCGGCATCCTTGAATACCGCATTTCCTGCAACGAGTGCATCGGAACCGGCTTCAGCAAGCAACGCACCGGTTACAGCGTTAACACCTCCATCGACCTCAATTAGAGCCTTTGAGCCGGTAGAATCTATCAATTCGCGAAGCTCACGGACCTTATTAACTGTATGCGGAATAAACTTCTGCCCGCCGAAGCCTGGGTTGACACTCATAAGAAGCACAAGATCAAGTTCTTCGATTATATCCTTGAGCAAGCATACCGGAGTGGAAGGATTGAGCGTTACACCAGCCATCATTCCGGCATCCTTTATCTGAGTGACCGCACGGTGGAGATGAGTACATGCCTCATAGTGGATATTCATTATACGGGCATTCAAATCCTTGACAGCCTGAAGATAATTCATTGGATTCACCACCATAAGATGCACATCAAGCGGTTTCTCGCACAGTTCTGCGACATACTTCAATACAGGAGGACCGAACGAGAGATTAGGGACGAACACACCGTCCATAATATCTATATGCAACCAGTCTGCTGCACTGCTGTTTATCATTTTCAAATCCTCCTGAAGGTTGCCGAAATTCGCCGACAACAACGATGGTGATACTATCTGTGCCATATTAAAGGTTTTTCTACCGCGAAGATAGCACAAAGATGAGTGAAATGCAAACAGCGCATAAACAGTTTGGGGAAATCTTGAAATAATACTTTATTTTAATTTAATTTGCATAAGAATAAACTAATACCGCAAAATATGAATTTTATCAAGAGACTGGCATTAACGCTACTGTATGCAGCTGCAACTGCAACAATGGCATTCACACAAGAGAGTACCCTGTTTTCCGCATCACCGGCCAAAGGTACACCGGTGCAGATAAGCAACAACCGGGACAAAGGCTACGTCATAAAGTATAATGGAGACTCAAGAGCCGTGGAGATGCCTGTTGCAAGCGGCATGGCTTCATATACTGCAGATGAAGTATGGTACCTGGTAGGCGATGCCGACGGATTCAGACTCTACAACCACGAATCCGGGAGCAAGCTTGCCGTTAAACTGAAAAATGCCTCAAGCGGAGCAGAGGCAACAATGGTTGCTGCAAAGGAAGCCACCACGCTTGTACTCAACAAACAGGAAGACGGCAGTTTCACAATATCGCCGAAGGAGAACCCGGAACTGAGTTTCAACATGTTCGGCGGTGCAGGAAGAGATATCAAGCTATATTCCAGCCAGGACAACGGCGGACATTGGAACATAAGGCCGATTGACATGAGCAAGCCTCTTAAGATAAAATTCAATGCGCAGCTTGAAGGAGGTTTTGACACAAATACCAGAATAGGAGAGATTGCCATGACAGTCGATGGCACAAGGAGCAACACCATGCTCAGCAAGGAAGACGCAATAGAGGCTTCGGTATGCTATCTGCCCAAAGGTGCAAAATTCAGCATCGCTACAGGGCATGTTTGCCATGGCTGGAAGATTGACATCAACGGCGAAAAGGAGATTGCCCAGCAGACATTGTCCGATAAAGGTATGGAAGTTACCGTCAACATTGACGTTGACAAGAAGAACAGATACCAGTACCTGTTCTATTCACCCGACGAGAATGGAGTACCGTACAGAATACCGGCTATAGTCACTACTGCAAACGGGTATGTATTTGCAATAAACGACTACCGTCCATGCGGAAACGATATCGGATTCGGCGAGGTTGACCTCGTAATGCGGCATAGCACCAAAGGCGGTGAAGATTGGGACGGCCATAGCTGGAGCGAACCGGTAAAGATTGCCGACGGCTTGGGCAAGGATGCCCCTGAGATATGGCAGACCGGATTCGGAGACCCGGCTGTTGTAGCAGACCGAGAGCGCAATGAGATTCTTGTAATGAGCGTATGCGGCAACCGGGTATGCTGGAACGGCAACTACGGTGCAGGTACTGCCGATAACCCGGAAAACCCGAACCGCATGGCGCGCCTGCGTATCAAGTTCAACGAAGCAACGCAAGAGTGGGAGGCAAGCAAGCCAGAGGAGATTACATACGAGATGTACCCGTTGTTCAAGGATAAGGATGGAAAAGCTCATGTAGGCTCTATGTTCATAGGTGCCGGCCGCATGGCACAGAGCAGCATGATTAAAGTCGGTGACTATTACCGTATATACTGTGCTGTATGGGCCGTAGAAACGGGGAGTTACCGTCACCACAACTACGTGCTGTATTCCGATGACTTCGGCGACACATGGAACCTGCTCGGAGAGCTTGGCAAGGACTTCAGCGACAGCCCTGCACCATACGGCAACGAACCCAAATGCGAGGAGTTGCCCGACGGCAGCGTACTCTTGAGCAGCCGTAAGGGATACGGACGCTACTTCAACGTATTCCACTACAACAATTTCGAAAGAGCCGAGGGCTACTGGGACGGAGCAGTAGCAACAGACAAGGTAGAAGGGAGTTTCCTCGCAGACAACAGCACCGACGAGAAATTCAAGATACAAAACCTGAAGTTCGGCAGCAACGATACCAACGGTGAAGTACTCAGAATAGGACATATGCTTTTCCAGTCGGTACCTACAGGCGACAAGCGCAGCGATGTTGCGATATTCTTTAGAGAACTCAGTACCGACCCTGCCACATATACCCCCACTGAGCTTTCAAGAGGTTGGAAGAAACTGAGGATTTCGGACAGAGGCTCGGCCTACTCGTCCATGTGCATTCTGCCCAACGGAGATATTGGAATATACTACGAGGAAGAGCCTGGCGGCTATTCAATGGTATATGTTCCTATAAATGTTTACAGACTAGTTGGCCCGATTGTATATACCAGCAACCTGGTTGACAAATGCCCTACCTGCAAAAGGGGCAAATACGAAGGGATTGTAACTGTAGAATAAATGCCAATAGGCTGGCACTTCAGCAATGATTCAAGCCAGTCCACAACCATACACAACCTGCAAGCGAACGCATTGGCCGGCCAGCCGCAGCAAAGCAAGCATAAAAAAAGAGAGTAGTCATTCAACTACTCTCTTATATTTAAAACCTTTACGGTTAAAATTTACTTCTTCAAAGACTCATCAGCCTTGCTCTGTACCAACATCTCCTCTGCGAACATGTAAGCACCTGTCTTAGGTGATTTAACCAATTTTACAACCTTTACGAACTTCTCCTTATCACCTGTCTGGAGGGTTGCCACTGCTTTCTTAGCCATCTTCTATTACTTAATTTCTTTGTGAACGGTTAC
>JAEIGA010020487.1_pt1 | contig 10085 bp, 8 predicted proteins | sample 9270691 | NCBI WGS metagenome assembly JAEIGA01 (sample SAMN17057246, study PRJNA624740) | gut metagenome | biome: biome; isolation source: fecal sample | host: Bos grunniens | place: China: Xizang | collected 2019
ATTATTGAAAATAAAAGACTAAAAAAGGAGTTATATTTCTCGATTAGATTTTAAATAGTTAGAAAAGTGTTGAGAATCAGAAATAACAAATACAGAATTATCACAGCGTTTTTGGCGGTATTAATGTTAAGTTCATGTTCTACAAAGAAAAACAAGTGGAACAGAAGAGTTTATCACAACTTAACCAGTCATTATAATGTTTGGTGGAATGGCGATCAAAGTGTCAAAGAAGGAGAAAAGACATTAAACGAGAATGTCAAGGACGATTACACAGGTATTTTACCTGTATTCAATTATGGGACGAAAGAAAATGCCTTGTCTCTTAACTCACAAATGGACAGAGCCATAGAAAAATCATCAATATGCGTCCAGCGCCATTCTATGTATTTCAGCGGTAAGGAATACGTCAAGTGGATTGATGACGCATACCTTCTCATGGCAAAAGCGAATTTCTACAAACAAGAATATATTCCAGCACGACGTACATTCGACTTTGTGGCGAATTCATATGAAGACGATGACATCACTTATGTAGCGAATCTGTGGTTAGCAAAGACTTATATTGAAACAGAGCAATATCCTAAAGCGGAGTCCATTCTTCAATCGTTGATAGTGACGACATCAGAGAATCCTAAAATACCAAAATATGTAAGAAACAACCTTGACTTGGTTTTGGCGGATTATTACATCAAGACGAAACAATACGACAATTCGGTTCGATACCTCAAGAGTGCTTTGTTGAAAAATCTTAATAAAAAAACAAGAGCCAGGACCATGTTTATTTTAGGTCAGATATACGAATCTCAAGGTCAAAACAGTAAAGCTACAGAGCAATTCAAGTCTGTCATCAAAAAACACCCAGGTTACGAGATGACGTTCGAATCGCAGATGAACATTGCGAAATGCCATGATTCAAAAGACACTGCTAGCATTATGAAAATGTTCTGGAGAATGCTCAAAGACTCTAAAAACATAGAGTATAAAGATCGTATTTTCTATGCTATGTCTGACGTGGCTTTAAAAAGAGACAATGAAGATCTCGGCATCAAATACCTAAGAAAATCAGTAGCTACAAGTACAACGAACAACAGACAGAAAGTAAAATCGGCGCTTAAAGTAGCTTCGATGTTATTCGACAACAAGGATTACGTTTTATCACAAGCTTATTACGATACTGTCGTCATGACGATGGACAGAAGTTATCCTGAATATGATAGTCTTCTCAATCTATCTGTTATGTTATCTGAATTGGTCGACAATCTCACGACATATCAATTGCAAGATAGTCTGTTACGTCTTGTAGAAATGGATTCTGTATCAAGAACAAAAATCATTTTAGGAGTAATCGAAGATTATAAAGCAGAGCAAGAACGTCTTGCAAAAGAAAAGGAGCTTCAAGAACAATTAGCACTTCTTGGTGGTGACCAGTTGGCAAATCCTAATATGTCGGCGCCTATGTCATCAGGCGCAGGTACCTCATGGTATTTCTATAACCAAACTTCATTAACCAGAGGAGCGGCGGAATTCAAGAACAAATGGGGCAACAGAATGCTTGAAGACTTCTGGTTTATCAGCAACAAAAAAAGTATGATGACAGAAGAGGAATCTGTTGAGGACGAACTCCTTGAATACTTCTCAGAAGAAGAATTGTCAACGCTTTCTGATGAAGAAATAGAAAGATTATTAGAAGAACGCAAAAACGAAAATCTAGCCGACACAGCACAATATCAACCAACAGAAATCGGGTACTATTTACAGCAGTTACCATTTTCAGAGAAGCAGAAAAAAGAAGCCAACAAACAGATACTCGAGGCTTTGAATAATATTGGATACATCTACTACGACAATTTGGAAGATTATAACAATTCAATAGAAGCATATACCGAGTTAAACGAACGTTATCCAGAAAACAAACACGAATTAACATCATGGTATTACCTTTATAAGATGCATAACGCACAGAAAAACACCAGCGAAGCCAATACTTATAAAGACAAGATTCTTGCTAAATACCCTGAATCAAACCAAGCCAAGATTATCATTGACCCAGAATATTTCGTAAAGGAACAAGAAAAAGGTCAGGGGGCATCTGTGCTTTATGCAGAGACTTTCGAAGCATACAAAAACGGTCAACATAAAAAGGTCAGAGTCAATGTAGATAAAGCACGAACATTATGTGCCGACGACACATTGCTGATGCCACGTTTTGAATTTCTTGATGCCATTGCTGTAGGTAACATATATGTTGTGGATTCAATGGCACATTCATTATACCGACTCATCCAGAAATATCCAACGAGCAGCATCAAACCATTTGCTTTAGAAATTCTTTTGAATGCCAATGAAATGTACAATTTAGGACTTCCTATAGAAAGTGCTCGTCAAAAAGAAAAAGAACCAGAAAAAGAATATCCATACACAGACGATCCTAACGAGGAACATTACGTAATGATCATCTGCAACACTAAAAATGTGAGAGTTAATCCTTTGAAAGTCCGTCTTAACGACTTCAACAAAGAAAGTTTCAGGATGATGCAACTTGAGGTAAAGAATGTCATGTTAGGCAAACAGGAAGCAATTATCACTATCGAAGGATTTGAAAACAAAGCTAGAGCAAATGATTATAAGACTGCGATGTTCTTGACGGACTATCTTTTCGGTGGAATCAAGGAAGAACATTACAAAGTGCTTTTGATATCAAAGAGCAATTATCCAATATTCTTCAGCAACAAGAATGTTGACGAGTACATAGAATTTTCAAATAAATAACAATGATAAAAAACAATACTATGAACAACGAAAGTCCAGCCAGAAACATTATAGGCAACGGCACTATAATAAAAGGTGAAGTAGAATCTAACGGCGACATCAGAATTGATGGAAAAGTTTTAGGCATCATAAAATCAACTGGCAAGATTGTCTTAGGACAAAATGGCATCATCGAAGGCGACATCTATTGCAAACAAGCAGATTTTTCGGGACATGTAAAAGGGAAAATCATTGTAGATGAATTAACATCTATGAAATCAACATCATACGTTGAAGGAGAACTTACTACAAAACAACTTTACATAGAAATCGGTGCAAAATTCATCGGCAAGTGCGACATGAGTGCAGCAATAGCTCCAAAAGTAGAAATAAAGAAATAATGAGATCTAAACATACGATATTCTTTATTTCTTTGTTTTGTGTTGTCATATTAGCGACAATATTAACTTTTACATTAAAGCATATTGTGCCTCAAGCCATTACATCATTTTGGCCATTATTGATAATGTTTTTTGCAATTATAAATGTTGCGATATATTTTTCAAGCATTAAAGTAAGAAGCAAAAATAACATCAATAAGACAACACATTTTCATATGCTTATAACAATAGTGAAGCTTATTGTCTATCTTGCGATCATAGCGGTTTATGCTATAATGTTTTCTGAAGATGCCAAAGCATTTGTTATTTCATTTTTGTTATATTATTTGTGTTTTACATTTTTCGAAACCTTCGTGAAAATAAAAATTAATAATTAGTGATGAACAACGAGATTATTGGTTATGAAAGGATTGACAAGTTTAATCCTGAGAAATTAGAGAAATTGCAAGAACATTATGCTGCGATTCTTGAATTGCTTGGCGAAGATGTTACTCGAGAAGGGCTTGAGAAGACACCTTTACGTGTTGCGAAGTCGATGCAATTTTTAACACAAGGATATACAATGGATCCGAAGGAGATTTTGCTTTCTGCGAGATTCAAGGAAGACTATCGTCAGATGGTTGTAGTGAAAGACATCGAGTTATTCTCTTTATGCGAGCACCACATGATACCATTCATCGGCAAAGCTCATGTTGCGTATATACCAAACGGTTACATCACAGGATTGAGCAAGATTGCACGTGTTGTAGAAGCATATTCACGTCGTCTTCAAGTTCAGGAGCGATTAACCACACAAATCAAAGAAGCCATCAACGACGCCTTGCATCCATTGGGAGTTGCCGTTGTCATAGAGGCACGACATTTATGCATGAGTATGCGTGGTGTACAAAAGCAGAGTTCTGTCACGACGACATCCGACTTCACAGGTGCTTTCGAAAGAAGCGAGACAAGAGCAGAATTCTTACAACTGATTGGATCGAATTTACATTGATTAGAATGAATTTTTTGCTATGAGCTACGAGCAACGAGTTATGAGCAGTTGATGTTGATTTTAAATTGCTCACCACTATAAACCTTAAACTATTAACTATTAACTATAAACTATAATAACATGTATCAATTTAATGAAAACTACAATCAACAAGTGATGTCACAAGAGATGACAAAAACATTTGTTTCTAACGTATTTTTGTGGATGTTTGCAGCACTTGGACTAACAGCAGCTACAGCATTTTTATTTGGAACAAACGAAAGTTTGATGAATATGTTGATTACCGTCACACCTGAAGGCTATGCCAAGACATCAGCATTAGGATGGATTGTAACATTTGCTCCTTTGGCTATAATATTCATGATGTCTGCCAGAATCAACAAGATGTCAGTACAAAACACAGTGCTTTTATATGTCATTTATTCTATTTTGATGGGAATGAGTCTAAGTTTCATTTTCTGGGCATATACAACAGCATCTATCTTCAAGACATTTATCATCACAGCCGGTATGTTTGGCGTTATGGCAGTTGTTGGTTACACCACAAAAACTGACTTGACAAAGTTCGGTTCATTTCTTTTCATGGCATTGATAGGAGTAATCATCGCTACATTGGTTAACCTATTTATGCACAGTGCAAGATTAGACTATATCATCAGCATCGCAGGCGTACTTATCTTCACTGGACTAACAGCCTTTGACATTCAAAAGATAAAACATATCGGAGATGCTGGTATCAACGACGGCGATGTAATGGCAAAAATCACAATACATGCAGCTCTGACATTATACCTCGACTTCTTGAATCTATTCTTATATTTATTGAGATTCTTTGGCAACTCAAGAGATTAATTCAATTCATAATTCATAATGCATAATGCATAATTCATAATCAATTATACATTATGCGTTGAATAAATATTAACTAAATTAAACTATAGATGAAAGCTTACGTATTTCCTGGGCAGGGAGCCCAGTTTGTTGGAATGGGAAAAGATCTTTACGATAAATTTCCTAAGGCGAAGAATATGTTTAACAAAGCTAACGACATACTTGGATTTTCTATCACAGATATTATGTTTGAAGGCACAGCAGAAGACCTCAAACAAACAAAAGTAACACAGCCTGCTATCTTCCTTCATTCGGTTATTTTGGCTAAGATGTTGGGCGATGCCTTCAAGCCAGACATGGTTGCTGGACATTCTTTAGGAGAGTTTTCAGCATTGGTAGCGAATGGAACTCTTCAATTTGAAGACGGATTGCGTCTTGTTGCAGCACGTGCCAACGCAATGCAAGCGGCTTGTGAACAAAATCCTGGCACTATGGCCGCCATCATAAATCTTGCCGACAGTACGATAGAAGATATCTGTAACTCAATTAAAGACGAAGTCGTCATCGCTGCTAACTATAACTGTAACGGACAAGTTGTCATTTCGGGCAGTCTCAAAGGCGTTGACATCGCATGTCAGCTCATGAAAGAAGCTGGTGCAAAACGCGCTCTACCACTTCAAGTAGGCGGCGCATTCCACAGCCCTCTCATGGAACCTGCACGCGTGAAACTAGCAGAAGCTATACAAAACACCAAATTCAGCCAAGGCATATGCCCTATCTACCAAAACGTTACAGGCCAGGCCGTCACTTCTCCCGATATAATAAAAGTAAATCTCATCTCTCAACTCACAGCACCAGTACGTTGGACACAGACTATGGGCAATATGATAGTAAACGGTTTGACAGAAGTCATTGAAGTTGGTCCTGGAACCGTATTACAAGGTTTATTCAGAAAAGCTGGTGCCGAACTTCAACTATCAAGTGCAATAATAGAATAAAAATTATGAGGAAAATTATATTCCTACTATTAGTAATATCACTAGTGTCTTGTAACAAAGACTCTGGTGATATTTCTAGTTTTATGCTGACAGGTGATGCCTCACAACAATTGTCTGATAGGAACATACAACACTTCAAAAATAAGCAGTCCAACTGTGGAGAAAATCTGCACCTACAAATAAACAAAGTGTGCGGACAGAAAAGATATCTTCATCAGTTAGATAAACTGAATGGTACAATCAACATTTGTGTCTATATCAACCCTCGTATCATCAAAGCTGAGACTTATGGTCTCAGTAGCATAACCCTGGATGGAGAATATTTGAATCAATATTTCAAGATACAACAAAATTACGCACATGGTCAAGCTATCGAAAAGGCGATAGACGACATGATAAATCTATGCCTTAAAGCCAACGCATACGCACAATCTCAAAATGGATTCTTCAAAAGAATGGCCGACAATCCTATCAGTAATGTCTTCGGCGACGCATACGATTTTGTCACCAATATCTTCATACCAAAAGACAATTTCATTGGAAAGGTTGCATCACCTTTCTACAGAATAGCATGCTGGAGCATAAACAAAACACAATCGACGGCAAAAGGTCTGAACCTATTGTTTCTGCTCATGTTTTGTAGCAGTATGACTATCATTTGTATACATCCTATTCTGATTAAAAAGACTCGCAAAAATCTCCACATAATAGATTTTATACGTGTTTTTATAGAATGGATGTTCTTCATATCAATAATATTTTACTCCGTATTTCTCAGCACTCCTAGCCAAGAAATACTCTATGCCCTCGATATCTATAACATAGACATAAAAAATATAGAACAAGCTTTCAATGCCTATACCTTCAAACATACGTCATTGTTTATCATAATTATGACGTCAATATCATACATTGTACTTAATCTTGTCACTGCAACCGATAACTTCAAGAAACTTGAAAAAGAAGGAATGGATAACAACTCTCTTAAAGAAAAAATGCAAGAATGGGGAGATAAGTTGGGTGAAAAAATTGGAACAAATATGGTATCAATTATATTCTTCCTATTCCTCGACCGGTCAATATTACTAGGATTGTTCATGATCTTCACACTTCGTCTGCTTATACGTTTAATCATAGAAATTAAGCCTGCCATAAAGTTTTTATTTGATCATGGTCTTAAAGTGGCATGCGTTATAATCTTTATAGGTTTTTGTGGATACCAAGGACTTTCTAACAACAATGGTAATAGTGGCAGCAATAAAAGTAAAAGCAGCAACAACAATAGCAGAACACAAAACAGCATTGTCGCATATAACTCTAATTTCACTTATGCTCATTTGGATAGTATCAATCATCTGATAGCAAACGATATGTATCAAATGACGAAAGACATGCCTCGCAACAAATGGAAGAATTTGAGCATTGATCAGATACAAAAAGGATGGAATGATTATTACAAAAACCAGTACATTATAAGTAACGAGTTCTCTAGTATATTAAATAAAAACATCTATGTATCAGGACAAATAACATCATTCAATGAGAAGTCGGCATTGGCTGGTGTCGTTGTTAATGTTAAAGGCACTAAAAAAGGAACAGTAACAGATAACAACGGTAAATATTCCATCTATGCAAAACCTAACGACACTTTAGAATGCATCTATCTAGGATACAACACCCGTTATATTCCCATAAAAGGGAACTCTACCATAAATATATCAATGAATAATACCGTATTTTTTGAAGACATTCTTATGTTTACAAAATTTGACACCAAACTCTATAACGACTACATCAATAATGGTAATTTCAATAACGGTTTAAGTTATATGATTGGAGCACAGCTTGCAAAAGAACACTATTATAATGGCATTACAGATGGGGTGAACATGCAAGACGTTTACAATGCTGCAACAATATTACATAAAAAGAAAAACTATAAATATTCGGATGCTATTGAGAAGCAATTAATAAAATCTCATCATAGTATCAACTACCCTATTATATATCAGAAAAATCAGAACATAGCCCAGTTGTTTTTGAAAGAAAATGCAAAAAAATCCAATGTCATAAAAACAAACTCTGGTCTTCAATTGTATATAATTGATAAAGGGAAAGGCAAGAAGCCATATGCTTTGAGAAATTATGTCACTATTAAATATACTGGTTATAAATTAAATGGTGAAGTTTTTGACAAGCAAGACAATCCTATTAAAATCAAATGTTCGGGTATGATAAACGGTTTGTCGGAAGCACTCACTCATATTGCTCCTGGAGGAAAGATGATAGCATATATTCCGTCCAATTTAGCTTATAACGATAAAAATGTCGGAGATATTCTTCCAGGTGAGATGCTTATTTTTGAAATAGAACTTATTAGTGTTAAAAATTGATTTATGAACAACAGAACTATAATGCCACTCATCTATGCTCTTATTCTCTCTGCGGGAATTTTTTTAGGCATATACATAGCAAAGTCTAATGGTATCGATGTTACTCCAAAAATCGGAGACAATGCATTATACATCGACGATATATTTTCTTTGATTGAAGATGAATACGTTGACACCATTAACATCAAAGACCTTCAACACAGAGCTGTCACTCATATTCTTGAGACGATGGACCCGCATAGCGAATATATCAAGCCAGAGGTTCTTAATGATGTCAACGACAACCTTCTCGGCAGCTTTCACGGCATTGGCGTTTCATTCAGAATAGAGAAAGACACCATCGCTATCATCAACACTATCAAAGGTGGACCTTCTGAAAAAGTCGGCATTATGGCAGGCGACAGAATAGTGTATATAGGCGACACTCTCGTTGCAGGAACAAAGGTAACTAATAAAGATGCGATGCGTCTTCTCAAAGGACCTAAGAAGACAAAAGTCGATGTCAAGATCAAACGTCGAGGTGTTGATGAACTGCTCGATTTTACCATCGTAAGAGACGTGATCCCGACACATAGCGTCGATGTTGCTTATATGATTGACGACAACATCGGTTTAATCAAGATGAGCAAGTTCTCTGCCACCACACATAAGGAATTTGTTGATGCAATAAAACGACTTAAGGCAAAAGGGATGACACAACTCATCCTCGATTTAAGAGGCAATACCGGAGGTTATCTCGGTGAAGCAGTAGGCGTCGTCGATGAACTTTTAGACGATAACAAATTGATAGTCTACACCGAAGGCGAGCATCGCGAGAGAGCGTATATCTTCTCTCGTCACAGAGGATTATGGGAAAACAAAGACGTTGTGATTCTCATAGACGAAGGTTCAGCCAGCGCAAGTGAAATAGTGGCAGGAGCATTACAAGACAACGACAGAGGCACTATCATTGGTCGTCGTTCTTTCGGCAAAGGTCTAGTGCAAGAGCAATTCGACCTCGATGAAAATGGCGCGCTGCGTCTCACAGTGGCTCGTTATTACACCCCAACTGGACGCTGCATACAAAAGCCTTTCTCTGGAAACAAAGAAGAATATCTCCTCGAAGAATATTCTCGCTACACAACAGGTGAAATGTTCAACATCGACAGCATTCATTTTGCTGATTCTCTGAAATATATAACTCCCAAAGGGAAAATAGTATACGGTGGCGGTGGCATCATGCCTGATATTTACGTGCCTCTTGAAAACGACAGCACTCATTATTTCTTCAATAAGATGGCTAATAGTGGAATCTTGTTCCAATATGCTTTCGACTATGCAGATTCTCATCGTAAAGAAATATCAAACTACGGCAATGTCAAAAACTTCGACAAAAACTTTGTCTTAACAGATGCAATGTTTGATGAATTGATGCGTCGCACTGAAGAAAAGAAAATCACTGGAAATAAAGCAGATAAAGACAAGGCAAGAGAACTTTCAGAACCATTGTTCAAAGCTTATGTGGCGAGAGACATCTTCGGTGACGAAGCGTTTTATGTGCTTTATGAACCTATTGACGAGATTTTGCAAAAAGCGATATTAAAATTGAAAGATGAAATTTGAAAATGGAAAATTAATTTTCAAATTTAAGTTTTCAATTTTCAATTTATTTTGGGCGTTCCGGCAAAGCCGTCGGGCTTTCCGCTAATGTATAGACGCAAAATATTGCGTCTCTCCAAAAGGA
>JAEIGA010020488.1_pt1 | contig 10085 bp, 6 predicted proteins | sample 9270691 | NCBI WGS metagenome assembly JAEIGA01 (sample SAMN17057246, study PRJNA624740) | gut metagenome | biome: biome; isolation source: fecal sample | host: Bos grunniens | place: China: Xizang | collected 2019
AATTTTACTATCTTGGACAAGAATGTCCGATTGAAGCGAAGTTATAATTTTCGGAGAAAATTCTAACAGGGATTTGGGAAACAGGAGGTTTTCAAAATCCCTAAAGGTCGGACAGGGATGTCCGATTATTGCGAAGTTAGAATTTTCGGAGAAAATTCTAACAGGGATTTGTGGAACAGGATGTTCCACAAATCCCTATCTTACGCCAGATTGGAGCGGTTTTTGCAACTTGTTGCAAAAAGGCCGAAGGACCGAGCCTCTGGCGGGCCGCGGAAAGCTGGAAGCACGTGAGGTTAGCAGGTTCGTTCTAAAAAAAATAAAAAAGGAAAATCAGGATTTGCAAATTTCTTCTATTTTTGATAATTCTTCGGAAGTAAATGATTTTGCGTCCACGATTTTGCAATTTTCTATAATTTGTTCAGGGCGAGAAGCTCCTATCAAAACGCTTGTTACGTCTGAATCTCTTAAAACCCAAGCTAATGACATTTGTGCAAGAGTTTCTCCCCGAGTGGACGCAACTTCGTTTAGAGCTTTTAGTTTATTTTGCAACTCTGGTGTAATATCTGCTTCTTTTAGAAAAACGCCACTGGTTTTTACCCGACTATTTTCTGGAATTCCGTTAAGATATTTATCTGTAAGCAATCCTTGGGAAAGAGGACAGAAGGCAATTATTCCAACTCCGTTTTTTCCTGCATATTCTTTTAGTCCATCTTCTTCTATTGCTCGGTTTAAGATTGAATAGCTACGTTGGTTTATAATAAATGGACAATTTAAATCTTTTAGGATTTTTTGAGCTTTTTCGGTTTGGTCTTTATTGTAATTAGAAATTCCTGCGTATAGGGCTTTTCCGCTTTTTACTATTTGATTTAAAGCTTCCATAGTTTCTTCTAGCGGAGTTTCTGGATCGAAACGATGGTGGTAGAAAATGTCGAAATATTCTAAGCCTGTTCGTTTTAGACTTTGGTCGCAACTAGCTATTAGATATTTTCTTGAGCCCCAGTCTCCGTATGGTCCTGGCCACATTCCATATCCAGCCTTTGAAGAAATTATAAGTTCGTCTCTATATGGAAGAAAATCTTGTTTTAGAATTTTACCGAGATTTTCTTCTGCCGAACCTGGCACTGGACCGTAATTGTTTGCTAAATCAAAATGGGTAATTCCATTATCAAAGGCGGTTCTACACATGGCAACCATGTTATCAAAAACGTCTTTGCTTCCAAAATTGTGCCAAAATCCTAAAGAAACTTTTGGCAATTTTAAACCGCTATTTCCACAGCGATTATAATTCATTTTATCGTATCTAGTTTCTTGTGCATTATACATAATTTTATGATAACAAAGGAAAACCTAACTTACAAGTTTTTTTATATTTTTATTTTTTTACTTCACTTTTTTGTTTTATAAAACAGAATTTATATGTTAAAATCTAAATCATGGCTTCTAAATCAAATGTTTTATTACAAGAAATGTTATCCGAATTTGCGGAACAATTATTATCAGTTGACAATCAAGAAAAGAAAAATGAATTAATCAATTTATTTGCAGATAAAATTGAACAAAAAGATTTAGAACTTCAGTCCTCCCTTGCAAAACAAGTTGGATTTTTTTATTGGGAATACGACATTAAAAAAAACACAATGATTGCACCATATCCACACTTAGCACCTCCTGGACTTCCTAGTTATTTAGAAAATTTTCCAAAATCCTTTGTAGACGGTGATTATATTCATCATACTAGCAAACAAAAATATTTGGAGCTTCATAAAAAAATAAAGGAAGGAGCAGAAGAAGGTGAAACTGTTATTCAGTTCCACAGCAGATTTGGAGCCGAAGATGCTTTTTATATAAAATATACCACCCAATTTAATAAAAATGGGAAACCTATAAGAGCTATCGGAACTGCCCACAAACTTCCTGGCTACCATGAATTGGAAGAAAATTATTACATTACCATGCATGATGCAGGAATTTGTCTTTGGACTGTGGATTTGGAAAACAGAACTATTGTGCCATTTTCTCAAAGCGTTCGCTTATATGGAAGTATTCCTCTTGAATTTAGTTCTCAAGAAGGCTTAATTGACGCTGTTAGAGAATATAGTAATGTTCATCCAGATGATATTGAAAATCACGTTAATGTTTATAATAGACTTTTGGCAGGAGAAAGAAAACTTTCTGTAATTTCAAGAAGAAAAAATCTTAACTCAGGACAATGGGATTGGTTAAAGCATAATTATACTTTAATTGTGAATAAGGCTGAAAAACCTATAAAAATTCTTGTAAATGCTATTAACATTACAGAACTTATTCGAACAAAAGAAAAATACAGATTATTCAAAAATTATAGTTTGATTTCTAAACATCACACTTTAGCAAGTTTTTATTTCAATATTACAAAGGATGTTTGTAATAACAAGGATTTTAAAAAAGGCTTTGAGAGTGATTTATTCGACACTTCTTCCTTGGATAATTTTTTCAAAAGTTTGGCAAAATGTTTTTCTATTGAAAGCAAAGTTCCAGAATTCCTAAAAACCTTTAATAAAGAAAATTTAATAAAAGAATACAGAGAAGGTAACACAAATTTTAGTTGCGATCAAAAACTCACAATGAATTCAGGTATTCCAAAATGGCGATTCTTTGCTATTGATATTATGGAAAACCCAGACACCCACGACATTGAAGCCATTTTTTATATTCGGGATATTGACCAAAGAATTACCCTAAATCAAACTATCAATAAATTGATTCAAAGCGATTATGAAATTATTGGATTAATCGATAAAAACACTCGGCTTTTTACAAATTTTGGAAACAGACTTCGAAATCTTTCTGTAAAAAATGAAGAACAGGATTATAACGAAGAAGTTGCTGAAGGTTTAAAAAACTATGTAATGCCAGAATATTACGAAGAAGGATTAAAAGCTCTTTCTCTTGATACTATAATTGAAGCGCTTGAAAAAGATGATATTTACATTTGTAAATTTCCAAAACTTCAAAATAAAGAATGGCGAATGTGGAAATTTAGTTATCTTGATTCTAACAGATCCACAATTTTCTTTACTCGCTCTGATATTACTAATGTTATTCAAACAGAAATTAACCAAAAAGAATTACTAACCACAGCCTTAAATCAAGCAAAACACGCAAACATGCTAAAAACTGAATTTTTATCTAGAATGAGTCATGAAATTCGAACTCCTATGAATGCTATTATAGGAATGACTTCTCTTGCTCTAGAATCCATAAATGATCCAGTTTCTGTGGAAGATAGTTTAAACAAAATTGGAGTTTCTGCAAGATTCTTACTTTCTCTTATTAATGATATTTTGGACATGTCCAGAATTGAAAGTGGAAAAGTCTTCTTCAAGGAAGAACAAATTAATTTTAGAAATTTTATTCAAGATATTAATGCAATTTTTGAAACCCAGGCAAAAGAAAAGCATATTGAATACAAATCCTTATTTTTAACAGAAATGGAAGAATATTACCTTGGGGATCCTATGAAAATTCAACAGATTTTCATAAATATCATCGGGAATGCTTTTAAATTCACCCCAGAGTATGGAAGAATTACTTTTGAAATTAAACAAGAAAAAATTACCAAAAACGAGGCTCTTATTCGATTTACAATTTCTGATAACGGAATTGGAATTAGTAAAGAATTCTTGCCAAATCTTTTTAACACCTTTGAACAAGAACACACAGGTTCCACAAGTTCTTATACTGGAACAGGATTAGGCTTAGCAATTTGTAAAAATCTTATTGAGCTTATGGGCGGTTCTATTTATGTAGATTCCACCCTTGGTATGGGCACAGAATTTAACATTTTATTAAATCTAAAGCTTCGTAAAACACCTTCCAAAATCGAAGAAACTCAAAAGGTTATTCCAAGTGAAATCAAGTCTTTAGAGGGAAAAAATGTTTTACTTTGCGAAGATCACGACATGAACATAGAAGTTGCACGACGACTACTCATGTCTAAAGGAATGAATGTTACGGTAGCAAAAAACGGTAAGATAGGTCTTGAAACATTTGTGGAAAAGCCAGAGGATTATTTTGATGTAATACTTATGGACATTAGAATGCCTATTATGGATGGTCTTGAAGCAACTAGAGAAATTCGAAAATCACAAAAACAATACGCAAAAACAATTCCTATTATTGCCATGAGTGCCAATGCCTTTGAAGAAGACATTGAAAAATCGCTACTTGCAGGAATGAATGCACACTTAGCAAAACCCTTTGAACCTTTAGTATTGTTCCAAACATTATCTGATTTCTTAGCTTAAAAATTTGGCTAATTGTTATGGATTTTTATCAATTTTCTTAACTTAGGATTTTTTCCAATTTTATAATTCTGGAATATAATCTGCATTTTTGCTTCGTTTTAAAACAAGAATAGTTATGTCGTCTTGTTGTGGAACACCTTTTGCAAAATCTTTTATGTCAGCCAATATTGCATTAAGAATTTTTTTAACAGAAGCTGTTCCCATATTTTTTAGGATTTCTGCAATTCGTTCTTTTCCATAATCATCGTTGTCTTCATTTTTGTATTCATTTACACCATCTGTGAATAAAACTAAAACATCTTGATCATTCATTGTAAAGTTATAGCAAGGAAAACTAACATCTATTCCGCTAATTCCAATCATACCAACAGATTTTTTTTCTTCAGAAAAAAGTTCTGAAACTTCATTTTTTGCAAAGGAATAGATTAAAGGATGTGGATGCCCTGCATTTACAATTTCACAAGGACAAGTTTCCACTTGATAGGAAGTACCTAATTTTATAACCAAACCAGTAAGATAGTTTTCTATATTTCCCTTTCCATTTATTACTGAACTATTTATATCTTCCATAATTTTAGAAAGACTTTTACCGTTAGCCACACCCTTTTTAAATTCCCGGCGAATTATATTTTTAGAAAGCATTGTAACTAATCCGGCTGGAATTCCATGACCAGAAACATCAAAAATAGAAACACCGTCTAAAAAATCACCATTTTCATAAAAATCATACAAATCCCCTGAAACCCCAGATTGTGGTTGAAAATATACTGCAATATCCCAACCAAAGAATTGTTGATTTACATCTGGATAAAAACATTTTTGGATATGAACTGCCATATCCATATCACGCTGAGCAACATCCTGTTCTTTTTTTAAAATCTTATTTGTGATTAATAAATCTAAAGTTCGTTGTTCAACTTCTGCTTCTAGTTTTCCATTTAGGTGTTCAAATTGTTTATAAACTCTGCTATAACGAACTGAAAGAATTAATAAAAATGCAACGATAGAACCTTGCCATCCCATAATTGTAAAGAAGGTTTGGGTGTTATTTTTTAATATAACGTGAACAACAAAATCCACTACCAACATAAAACATACAGGAGCAAATCCTAAGAAAATAATAAAAACATCTCTTTCTTTTTTTACCAAGGATTTTAACAGATTATAAATACCAAATCCCATTTGAATAGCAGCAAATACAAATGAAATAGGCAAAACCACTAAATATTGCTGATAATCTTTAGCAGCCAAAATCATTGCTATTGGAATTATTAAAACAATTAATCTTGCAATAAAAATACCTTTAGAATCTTTTGCGTGTAAAAATGAACGCATAAAAGAGGCTGCAAACCATACAGTAATATGGGCAATTACACCTGAGAAAATTTTTGAAAACCATAAAAAGGATATTCTATCAGCATTAACCCAAGGCACTTCGCTAACAAAAAAGGGCAAAAGGAAAAAAGCTGAAAAAAAGTTTAACAATGCAAAATCAAAATGTTCTTTTGACTCTTTTCGAGTTAAATACATCAAAAAGTAGAAAACAGCAATTAAAAGCATTGCTCCGGCGAAGGTTAGATTTAATTTAGATGTAAAAAAATTTTCCCACGCTGAAGTGATTTCTACATCAGAAAGATTATTTATGTAAATTCGGGAAGATATGCTTCCAGAACCATGGGTCCAAATTTTTATTATAATTGTATTTTTGTCATTTTGATTTAGATATCCATAGGGAATTTTAAAACTATTTACAGAACTTCCACTTGAAAATTCCTTATCTGGAAAGGAACCTAAAACGCCTATTGTCTTTCCATTAACAAAAACTTGACTTGCAATTTTAACACTTCCTAGAAACAATCCCAAATCTTGATTTTTTAAATGCTTTGGAAGAACAAAATCTGCTCTAAGCCACACATAACCTTTTTTATCTTCAAAAAGATTTACTAATGTCCTTTCCTGATTAATTGCTAATTTTGTTAAACCTTGTCCGGTAATAATAGAAGTAGGAACAGTGCCATCAATATCCCCAAGTCCCCATTGCCAAAAATTATCCAAATAAAAACGGTTTGCTTTTTCCTCTTGAGTAGAACAACTGAAAAATAAAGTAGAAATTAATAAAATAAAAAATATAAAAAAAACTGGGGATAATTTTCGGCACATAGAGAAATTATAACATATAAAACAAAAACAGAAAATACTCTAATATCTCCAAAATCTCATTTTTTCTATGATTATTTTGAAAATCCCATTAACCTACAAATTCATACAATTTATATAATTTTTTAGCAAAAGTACTGGCATATAGTTTTTTGAAAATAAACTTCTCAAAGCCTTTTAATTCTTCAATATATTTTTCAGGAAGAATGTTATGTTCTTTTACAAAAGCAAGATTTTCGCTTTCAAGAATTTTTGGATTATCAATTCCGTAAACAGTTGTAACCCCAACATCATTTATAGGATTTTTGTATTTTGACATTTTTGCAGCAAAAACTGAATAAGAATCCATTAACAATGAAAAATGCTCAAAGCGAGATTTTAAGTTGGAAACAAGATTTTTCATTTCTTCTAAAGTTAGATACATGCTAATGCCTTCCATAAGAATTATAGCCTTTTTGCATTTTGGAAGATTTTTAAGCCAAGAATCAGTTCTTACATCCCCTTTAAGCATTTTGTAATTTTGATTTTCTGAATAAAAACTCTTTCTTTCTTCAATTACTTCTGGAAAATCCACATCAAACCAAGGATGATTTTCAGTTTCCACCCGAAGTACACGACTATCAAGGCCACAACCAAGGTGAATAACTATAACTTCAGAATCTTCTTCCATTTTGATTTTCACCCAATCATCAAAAACTCTAGAACGCATTCCCATATAATAGGCAAGATATTTTGATTTAGATTTTCCCCTCAAAGAAAATTGTTCTTTTTCCCAAATTTCTTCTGCTTTTTCATCCTTTAGGATAATTCCTTTTTTACTCACAAAGGATTTTCCATACAAGGGAATATACAAGGTTTTGTTTACATTATTCATAAATCGTCTCTTTTTTTTAGTAAGAAGGATAACATTCAAATCCGGCTTTTTTTAATTGGTCACCCATTGTGCCTTCAAGATTTTCTTCCACATAAACTGCAAAATATGTTGTGCCACTTGGACGAATTTCCTCTTTTATCTTTGGATTAAATCCTTTTGCTTTTAGTCTTTCTATTAAATCTTGGGCATAGTTTTTATTGCTAAAAAATCCTAATTGTTGGGTTACAACTTTTGTTGATTCTTCTGTGTTTGTTAAAGTTGATGATACAGCAATTTCTTCTGATTTAGAATTTTCTGTTATAGTTTCAGACTTTTCATTAACTTGGCTTTTCTTTGCAGATTCAGCTTCGGCTACAGCGTCAGGGCGACTTGCAGGAACAAAATACCAAAATGGCGCTGGCATCACTGAAATTTTTCCTTCAACTAAAGCACATTCTGGAGAAGTTGGAAAATCCTTTTGCAACTTTTCAGCATAAGTTTTTTTACCAGTTACATACCAAAGAGTAAGCAAACTTTGAGGATGAATAGAAATTGCACTTGGGTCTTGTAAAACTGAATCTAAAACCGCAATTGGCTGCAAAACCTCTGTAGAATTATCTGCCTTACAGAGCCAACTCCATACAGCATATAATTTTACATAAGAAATAACTTTTACATCTGTACAAGAAATAAAGGCTGTACTAAGGATAAAATCCGCTGAAGAAGTGTCTCCGCAGGATAAAGCACAACGAACCGCACCTAAAAGCAGGTTAAAATCTGCCACAGCCTTTCCTGTTTTAGAGGCATTTATGCTGGCAGAAAGATTTGAAGCAATACTATAATTTTTTTGTGCATCTTGATATTTGGCGGTTTGTTCTTGTAATTTTGCTAAAAAAGAATAAATGTCTAATTGTTCTTCTATTGAAAGTTTTGTTTTTAGAGCATTTTGTAATTTTTTAATTCCTTCTTCTGTGTCTAAACTTTCTAAAACCGTTGCTTCTGTAATTCCAAGGATTGATTCTGGAGTTTTTTTTGTTTGTGCAAAAATCCCCCCAAGAAAAATAAAACAAAAAGCAATCATAAAAAAAGTTTTTTTCATAGAAGAATCCTTAATATCGATTTTAGTTTTCTTATTTTTTAGAATCTTTTTTTTCAGTTTTTCCACCACCAGCTCTAATTTTGAAAACAGTTTTTTCATCATCAGGGTCTGTTTTTACAACTGGTTTTTGTTGATTTTCAGATACTGAAGTATTTTGTTTAGGTTGTTTTTTTCTAAAGGCAAAAGGAAGCATAACTAAAATGCCAATCACGAAAGAAAATAATACAGTTACAAAAACTGGAACATTTTCAAATTCATGGAAAACTAAGGAAACATTACAAACATTAGTTGTATTAAAACCTGCAAAAATTGTAACAATCACAATCATTATAAGAAATAAAATTAATTTACCTGGCATATTTTAATAATCTCCTGATATTATTTTTAGACTAGTTCGCCTTTGAAAGTATTTCCAACTAATTCTAGAATTTTAACACTAGTAAAGCTTCCTATCAAGTCTTTTGATGCAGGAAAAACTACGTGCTCATCTTGTTCGGTTCTTCCAAGAAGCTCATTTTCATTATCTTTTGAAACACATTCAACTAAAACTTTTGCAACAGTTCCAACTCGTTTTGTCATTTCTCTTCGGTTGATTGCAAGTTGAATATCAATTACTTTTGAAAGTCGTTGCTTTTTGATTTCTAGTGGAATCTGGTTTTCCATTGTGTATGCTTTTGTGCCTTCACGAGGATTGTAGTAATACATAAAAGCAGCTTCGTATCCCACTGTTTCAAGTAAAGTTACGCAATCTTGGAAATCTTCTTCTGTTTCACCTGGAAAACCAAGCATAATATCAGTTGTAAGAGATGCATCTGGCAATTTTTGTTTAATCATTTCCACTTTTGCAAGATAATCTTCTCTTGTGTATTTTCTGTTCATTTCTTGGAGAACTTTTGTAGATCCGTGTTGAACTGGCAAGTGAATATGACGACAAATCACTCTTTCTTTTGCGATAACGTCAATCAATCTTTCAGAAATATCTTTTGGATGGCTAGACATAAAGCGAACCCAGCCGATTGTTGAGTCAATTTTTTTGAGATGGTCTGCAATCATTTGCATAAGAAGTGGGAAATCAACTTTGCCATAAACTTCGTCTTCGTAAGAATATGAGTTTACGTTTTGTCCAAGGAGGGTGATTTCGCGAACTTTACGAGCTGAAAGTTGGTCTAGTTCTTCTAAAATCGCTTTTGGAGAACGGGAAACTTCCCTGCCCCGTACGTAAGGCACGATACAATATGCACAAAAGTTGTTACAGCCGTGCATAATTGGCACAAATGCTTGAAATGAACCTTTTTCGTAGGATAAAGGGGCGAATGTGTAAACTGGTTCTTCATCAATTTTTTGTAATTCCACACCTTTTTCAGCTGCTTGAATAATATCCAAGAAATTTTGCTTTTGGAAAGTTCCTACTACGTAATTCACCACAGGATATTGCTTTTTCAAATCATCTTTTAGACGTTCTGCCATACATCCTGTAACCACAAGGGTAAAATCCTTTGGAGAAACTAAGAATTTTTCTGAATGTTTATCTGGTTGGATATAAGTATCTTCCCCAGTTTCAGCGGCTTTTTTCCGTTCCTTTCTGAGGGCTGAAAACCATCCAAGTCTACCAGAAATCCGAGATTCTGCTGTAGCACGAACTGAACAAGTGTTTATAACGATAAAATCTGCCTGACCGGGATTTTCCGCT
>JAEIGA010020489.1_pt1 | contig 10085 bp, 9 predicted proteins | sample 9270691 | NCBI WGS metagenome assembly JAEIGA01 (sample SAMN17057246, study PRJNA624740) | gut metagenome | biome: biome; isolation source: fecal sample | host: Bos grunniens | place: China: Xizang | collected 2019
AAAAGACAATTTAGTAGAGAACTTTTTGGACAAATTCGCTTGTAAGCGTGGAAAAAAATGGGTATAATAATATCGTAGAGAAAAAGGAAGTGTACTTATGTTCAGTTTTATAAAAACAACAGATTTAATGAAAAATACAACAAATAGTGTTTTGGATGGGTATGAAAAGGAATGGAATATTGTTTTTCCGTCTATACTTAGAACATATTATTTATATTATAATTTTTCAGAAATAAAGAATAATAAAGGTAGATTTCCTAAGGTTATTGGTAGGTTTCCTGTATCTTTGATTTTGCCTTTGGAGGATAATGATACTTGGAGTGTTAAAGAATATAGAGAGTATATAGAAAAAGGTGAGTATGTGTATTCTGTTAATATGCAAGAGTATGTACCCTTTGCAGTATATGAAGATTTTGTTTGTTATTTTTGGGAGAAAAAAACGGGTGAAGTTTATATGTATGGTAGTACTATGGACTCTGAATTAGTTAAAATCTTTGATAGTGTTGAAGATTTCTTTTTGGCATTGAATGAAGGGGTAAAAAAGGCAGAAAGAAAGAGATTTAAGTTTTTCTAATTATTGACACTATAAATAAGTTGTGTTATATTGTATATGCAATATTGTAGAAAAGGTGGTATAGATATGACAAGAGAGAAATTTGGTGTTTTATTGGATGCAAAGGATAAGCTGTGTGGTTCTTGTGATGCAGTTTATTGTGATACTTGTTATGTGCCTAAATTGGTAGAAAAACATAAAAATCTTGTTGTTAAAAGTGAAAATCGAAATCTTACAACAGAGGGTGCTTATATAACTATTATTTCTGACATTCTTCGAATAACATCTTATTTCAATATGATGGATTTATATATAGCTTTTGAAAAGAAAGGTATAGATAATAGAGGAATGATAAATCGTATTGTAGATGACTTAACAGAGAGTGGTAAGTTAAGATATTTAGAGATTAAAGAGAACCTTTGGGGTTTTGAAGTTGTAAGAGAATAATGTGTCAAATATATTTTGTAAGATAAAAGTTAATTTTGTTTTGATAAGGGAAAGCTTATGCTTTCCCTTAAATTTTTATTTTGGTAGGATGGGTCAAAGGAGTTTCCTTAACTAAATGACCACTATGGAAAAAGTCAAAAATTGAAAAATTTTTCTTTAAATATTTTAGGGGTTAGAAACTGGAAATGGAAGATGGCGAAAATATTTATGAAAGTTCCAGAAAGGGGGTGGTTGGTGTTAATTTAGGGTTAGGTAGAAAAATTTAGGATTTTAGAAATTTTGCTTAAAAATTAACTTCTTGATTTTTCAATATTTTACACATAAATTATAAAACTATATAACAGTTATACTATAATAAATGACATAAATTATAATTAGGTAAGACAGAAATAATAAAACAAGTAACTGTTGTTAGTAAAAGTATTACTTGTTTTATAAAATAAAAGTGTAAGAATTATAAATAAGCGTGTATTGCATCTAAAAATAATGACATAATTTTCAAAAAGTATGTGTATAATTATAATAAATCTTCCATAGTTCATAAAAGATTGTAAATTTGTTATAAATAATGTATCTATTAAATGTTGTGTGTTTATAGGGTAGCGTATTATAGTGAAGAAACATAAAATTAAGAAATTTAACAGTTAGAATTATTTACATTATTTTTTATGTATGCTATACTAATTTAGATAATGCAATAAAAATGGAGTTTTATACTATAAAATGCTAAATTCCATTAGAAAAGGGGATAAATATGAAAGATAATCTGGTTGAGAGTTTGCATAAAAGTAAGATGCTTAATTTTGTTTTAGTTTCTTTAATTAGTTCGGATTGTATTTTTTCAAAGGAAGATGTTGAGAAATCTTTGGATAGTTTGAAGAAAATAGAAGAAGAATTGCATAGTTCAGGCTTATATAATAAGACAAAGAAAAAGTATCAAGAGTGCATTGATAAATGTTATGATGTTTTATATGCAGAAATTAAAAGATTTGAGGAAAATAATGAGTAATTTGAATGATGTAAATAAGACTTTGTTTATTCCGTTGTATGGTAAGTCATTGGTAAGTCAGAAAGGTATAATTTTGAATGATAAAAAGGCTGAGGATATATGGGATAAAGAAAAGTTTGAATTATCAGGGAAAAGTAAATCAAAGTGGTTAGCCTATGAAATGGCTATGAGAGCAAAGGTATTTGATGATTGGGTCAGAGAAAAGGCTTCAACAGATGAAAAGGCTGTCATTCTGCATTTAGGTTGTGGTTTGGATAGTCGAGTAGAGAGGGTAAATTGTTCTAATCTTTGGTTTGATTTGGATTTTCCGAATGTTATTGAAGTTCGTAAGAAATATTTTGCTGAAACAAAGAGTTACAAAATGATTGACTCAGATGTAACTCAGTTTGATTGGCTATATGAAGTGCCAAAAGGCAAAAATGTCATAGTTATTATGGAAGGGTTGAGTATGTATTTACCAAATGGTAAATTAGTTTGGCTGTTGCATATGTTGTCTGAACATTTTGAAAAGGTTGATTTGCTAATGGATGTCTATACGCCATTGGCTGCTAAATTAACAAAATGGAAGAACCCAATAAATGATGTTGGAGTTTCAAAGGTTTATGGTATTGAAAATGCTCAAACATTGGAATGCTATGGGTTTAAGTTTCAAAAAGAACATTCAATGACCCCTTCAAGTTTGATAGCAGAGTTGGATAAGTCAGAACAAAGGGTGTTTAAGACTGTATTTGCAGGAAATTTTGCAAAGAAGTTATATAAAATATATGAGTATCAAAAGAGTTGATAAGGTTATAAATTATGTAAAATAATTCTAATTTTATTTATTGATGCGTGGATTTATGATAGAAATTGTTTCAGAATTAGTTTAATTGTGAAACATTTTAAGAAAAAGGGGTGAGTCAAGTGATAAATATACAAAGAATGGTAGATGAAAGTGGTATTCACAATTTTGATAAATCTATCAAGATAGGTACAATAGGTGAAACAATAATGGAGTATTTCATACAAAGGGAATTTGCTGTTAGTTCTATTGTTTCAGTTGCAAAAGACCCAATGTATCAGCAGGATGATATTGATTTTATAGTAACTTTTAAGAATGGTACAAAAAGAACATTAGAAGTTAAAACAGATACTTATGATACTAATTTCTTCTATGAGTTGATTTCAAACGATATTTATAAGACACCAGGTTGTATGGTTAAGACAAAGGCTGATATTGTAGTTTATTATTTTATCAATTTGGAGGATGTTTATTTCATAGATAGATGCCACTTCCAAAAGTGGTTTAAGCAGCATGAATATGATACAACAGTAGATAAATATGGTTTATCTGAACCTATAATGCAAGCTAAAACATTGAAAAATACAGATAAGTCAGGTTTGGGTACATATAATTCAAAAGGTAAAGTCTTTTCAAGGGTTTTCTTTGAGGAGAATTTTGATGGTTGGTATCAAAAGTTTGAATTGAAAGACATACCATACAATGATTTGATACTAAAAGCGTTAAGTAGGTAATAACATTTATAAGTCAAAATACAAGTAAAGGTGTGTTTAGTATGTCAAGATATGTGGAGAAGATAGATGATATTTTTCAGGCTCTTTATGGTGAGAGTGTGGATGAAGATGGTGAGAAGTACAGTGAAATCTATCGTTATGAAATAAAGGGTATGGAAAGAGATTTTTATAGTTATGTTGAGTTTATGGATGGTATGCCTTTTAATGTGATGGCAGAGGATTTGGCAAAGTTCATTATTTGGACGGAGTTTGAAAGCATAGGATATACTCGTTATAATAAGAAGATAGACTTTGTAAAGTTGACTGAAATAGTCAAAGAGTTGATGACTAAATAATGTAGTCTATATTTTGTAAATAATTTTATATTTTGAAAAGATAAATTGAAATGGAGTTGAGTTTGTATGGGTAAAATAGTAGTTATAGAGGGTACTGATTTTAGTGGTAAGACTACGCAGTATGAAAAGTTAAAAGAAAGGTTGAGTTCAGAGGGTATTTCCTTTGGTACGGATAGTTTTCCTAACTATGGTGAGCCGAGTTGTTATTTTGTTGAAACCTATTTGAGAGGTGGATTTGGTGAGGATGCTACAGCCATTGACCCTAAATTGGCTTCAACCTTTTATACTCTTGATAGGTTTGCCTCTTTCAATATGAGAGATTGGGGTAAGACTTATCGAGAGGGTGGAAATGTTCTGTTTGCAAGATATATTACTTCAAACATTCTGCATCAGGCTTCAAAGTATGATAGTTGGGAAGATAAGAAAGCCTTTATTGATTGGCTTTATGATTATGAGTGTGGTTTGTTTGGTATTCCAAAGGATGATTGTGTAATTCTGTTGAATATGCCACCAGAGATGGGTCAAAAGTTAAAGCAGCAAAGACTGAAAGAGCAGAATGGTTTGAGTTCTAATGGTAGTGAGAAAGATATTCACGAGAGTAATGCTGAATATTTGAGAAAGTCTTATGATACTGCTTTGCAGGTTGCAGACTATTTGGGTTGGAATGTTATTTCTTGTGTGAATGAATGTGGTGAATTGAAGTCGATTGATAAAATTCACGAGGAAATTTATGATATAGTTTCTAATATTTTTGAAAAATAAAAATAGTAAAAGTGATAAGGCTTGAGTGCCTTATCACTTTTTTGTCTAAAAAAGAGAAATAAAAATATTGAATAGATAAAAAATATTTTTGCAATAAATTAGATAGAAAAAATATGAAAAAAAATATTTGATGTAAAATAAAGTGAAAAATAATATGAAAGTGGGTTAAGAAATAAAATACAGTTAAATTATGAAAAATATTTGTAATTTTATCTGAAAATCCTGTATTATTTCTGATTTTGCAATAAATATTGAAATAGTATTGTTATGTAGAAAAAGTGTGTAAAATATTAAAATTAGCATAGAATTTTGTAAAAAATAGTATAGAACATTTGTTTTTAATACAAAATAACACTTAATTATATTATAATTTCTTTGTATGATGACAGATATATCAAAATAGAATGGACAGTTACAAAAAATAATAAAGACAGTTATATTTAATTTTTCAACAAAGTAGCGGAAAAAAGTTGCACTTTTTTATATATTATTTGTGAACCTGATTTTTAGAAGTAAAATTTCTTGAAAATACCTCTATATTTTTAGTAGGTGAAAAAGAAAAATAGAAAAATTAGTGTAAAAGTTTCAATTATTTTTGTGTTGAAAATAGTGAAAATAAAACAAACATAAATATTTTATTTTATAGTTAAATATGGCAATTAAAAGATAGTATATAAAAAAGTGTAGGAGGTTAGTAGATGGGTAAGAAAGGTACAATATTAAAAGAGTTGGATGATGCAATTCGTATTAGAAAAGAAAAAATGAACTCAAAAAGTCTGGATAAAAGTTCTTTGGAGTTTGATTTATGTAAAAAGCAGTTAAGAGCTTTGTTAGAAATAGATGATGCTGTAAGTAAATATGAATGGGTAGGCAAACAAGATGCTGTGGAGCGAATAAAGTTTGTTAGAGATAGTCATTTTGATTATGATTTAGTGAGAGAGAAGTATAATATGTCTGAATCTGCTCTAAAAAGTTTTATGTTTCGTTTGAATAAAAAGTTAAGTGATTATATTGGTGAGGATACGATTGATTTGATTGTTTCTCGTCATAATAAAATATCTTTGGGTTTAATTCAGTTTAGAGTTTGTTCAGGTCAGTATAGTTTATCTAATATTTTTATCAAGGGTTTTTATGAAAAATTACCTCCTGAAAAGTTGGATTTGTATAATATTTTTGATTGTAAAGAGGAGATTAAGCTGTTATATTATTTTTCTAATTTTAATATGCAGCAGAAGTTAGCAGAATGTGATATGGATAAATTAGCTTGGTTAATTTATATTATGCAACATTCCACAGAGAGATATAAAGAAGAACAAAAAGATTTGATTTCTTTGTATCAAGGTATCAATATACGTTTAGAAGATTATATGGGTAAAATTTCAGAGTTAGAAACAAAGTATAATGATAATAGTTATTTAGATTTTATAAATGAGTTACCAAATAGTTTTGATGCTTCAGAAGATATGGGTAACTTTGCGGGTTTAGAAAATTTTGATAATGATGATGATGAACCTATTGATTTCATATTTACTTCTGAAAATGTGATGGGTGATGTTAGTGATGATGACGAAGATGACTTACCTTATTTTGAGAATGAAGATGCCGAAAATGTTGAATTTGTAGGGTTAGATGGTGAAGAAAGTGCCAAAGAAGATAAGTCAAATGATGTCTTAAATGGTGTTATTGATTTTGATGATGATGAGGATTTAGAGGTTTTTTAAGATTAGTATAGTTTTGTACGAAGTTGGCAATTTTTTGCATAATTTGTACTAAAAATATATGCAGTAACTATTTAGTTTTTGTATATAAAATATAAAAAGTAATTGCAGTATTTAGTAATAAGTAACACATCTTTTATAAAACAGAGGACAGTTACATAAAAAGTACGACAAAAAATATAGATAATTACGCAGTTAGCCACTTGACTTTAATTTCTATTTTTGATAAAATGTTATTAGAATATGACCTTGGGGGGATTTTTGTATGAATACAATAAAATTAAGTGATTTAATAGGAAAAAGGGTAAAAAAGATATACTCTGGTTCTGAAATTATTTTTTTATATGAACTTTCGAAGTATGTGAAAGAACTTTTAGGAGCAGAGTTGGATTTAGAGGATGTTCAGTTAGTAAAGGAATTGAAGTCCAGTCCTTATTACTCTTATGTTTATGCAAAAGGTTTGAATATAAATTATAAGCCTTTGGAAAGTGAATTAGTAGATACTTCTGAAATAAGTAGAAAGTTTTTTAATTCAGATTTATCGGGTATTGTTTTGAAAGAGCAGAGTGATGCTTGTTGGTTCTATAATTATAAAGCAGATACTCGTGCAAATTTAGTTTTGAATCAGTTTAACCGTTCAGCAGGTTATGTTAGTTTGTATTGTTATATGCTTGTTATTTATTACAAGATGGGTAGACCTGCTCCTCTTTTAATTTTAGAGAATACAAGTCCAAAGCAAGAGGAAATGGAATATGTAGATATTTTAATTCTTCAGAATTTTGGAAATGAGTTCTTAAAGAAAAAGGTTGAGTTGATTTATTCAAGAGAAGTTGTTATTCAGCCTGAATGGGAAGCGTATATAATGTATCATAGGCAGTTGGGTTTAATGTGTGAAGAAACTTCTTTGCATGAAAAGATGAAGTATATTTATAAGAATTATGATTATGGTGATGTTGTTTTATTCTATGAAACAGATAAAGCTATAAAGTCAAAGACAATTAGACGCTTAATGAGTTGCCATCCGGCAGTTATTGTAGGTATAGGTGTTAATTCTGTAACTATAAAGTATTTCCCTGAAATTCAGACCAGTTTAACAAAAAAGAGAGAACTCCAAAAGGCAGAAGAAATTTGTGGTGATAAGTTTAAGTATTCTTATGATGACTATAATCGTTTCCCCGTTTGTACTATGCGTTTAGACATTTTAGATATGGGTATAGATAATTTATTCTATATAGAAGATAAGTATTTACTCCGTCCTATGAATGGTGTAGATACTTTTGAGCAGTATTTGGTAGATAAGAATGGTATAGAGGGTGTTTATAGAATGGATACTTTGAATACTATTTATGCTGTTTTTGAGGATAGAGGCGTAGATTATAATAAAGAGAAGTTTTTAAGTCAGCATTTTAAGAAAGAAAAGCCTATTTATGACCAAATTTTGGGTAGGTAATGCAAATTTTAAAAGGGGGTATCTGTGTGAGTTTAGATAGTATGTCTACAATTACAAACTTTTTCTCACAAGGTAATTCAGATATTATTCGTGTAGGTGAACCTGACGCATTAGATAAGTTTTATAATAAAATCAAAAGTAAGTTTGATTTATCCGAGATGCGTGATATATTAGATTGTGATGACAACCTTTTAGTAGAGTCTTGTGCAGGTTCAGGTAAAACTACAACTTTAATCTTAAAAATAATTAGAGATTTTTTAACAGGTAAGTTTTCAAAAGTAGTTTATATAAATGGTATTCCTACTACAACAACTTGTAGTATACTTGTTTCTACTTTCTTAAAGTCAGGTGCAGAAGATTTGTCTGAAAAGATGGACGAGTTAATAAAGGAATATAATATACAGGGTATAGATAAGCGTTTTATTTCTTTTAGAACTATCCATTCAGAGGTTTATAATGCTCTTGAGAGAATGGGTGTTAAAGCAAAGATAGTTACAGAGGGTGAAACTTATAAGTATATTAAGAAGGCTTGTAAGGATTATAATATTCGTTCTGTAATGGGTAAGAGTAAAGAGTTGTTAAACGAAGAAGTAGGTGATATTGCTTGTATTTTAACCTATTCTCGTAACCGTTTAGATGACTTAAAGTATAGTCATCCTTTAATGGCTGAATACAATATGAGTGAAATGGAGTTAAAGGCTGTTTTAGAGGAATTTAAGATATTAAAGGCCACAGATGGTGTTTTTGACTTTGAGGATTTAGAAGAATATTTGTATGATGCTTATGATAAGTACCCAAGAGTTGTAGAATGTATAAAAAGTCGTTATGATTTTATTTATTTGGATGAGTTTCAAGATACTTCTCAATTACAGTATGCTATTTTAAAGCCCTACTTTGAGAGTGCAAAGGGTTATGTTGTTTTAGGTGATTGTGACCAAGTTATTTATAGTTGGCGTGGTTCAGATGTAGGTTTAATTCAAACAAGGTTTGAGCAAGATTTTAAGCCTGTTGTTAAGCAATTAACTGTTAATAGACGTTGTAAAGAAGATATTTTGATGCCTATTGTTCCTTCCATAGAGAAGAACACAGAAAGACGTAAGAAAAGTTTAAAAGCCTCTCAAAGTGGTGGACAAGTAGAAATCATTGTAGATGGTGGGGCAAGTTATCTGATGAAAGCAGTCAGAGAAGATTTAATGCGTAGTGAAGATGTAGGTATTTTGGGCAGAACAAATGCTGATTTGTTGATACCTGCTTTGTTATTAGAGTTAGATGGTTATAATTCTTTTAGTCTTTCAAAGTCAGTAGGTTTAACAGATAGAATACCTGCTCAAGTTTTAGGTGTTATGGATTTGTTAAGTCAAAGATATAATGAAAAGTTTGAGAGTTATTTGAAATTATTCTTAACAAAATATAATGCTTATGAAGCTACTAAATTATGTAATGTTTTGTCCACTACACCAGAGTATAATCTGTTTACTTTGGACTTAAAGGATTTAGAGTATTCTGCTCCTACTTTATTTGGTATGTTAAGGATGTTGCGTTCAGTTTGTAAATATAATCCTTATACTCATCAATTTGAGGGTGATAGAGTTAAAGCTTATATCAATTTACTTGAAATAATGGAGCAGGATGTTTTTAATGGTAAGACGATTTATGCTCAAAGAGCAAGAGATTTTACATACTATATGCGTAAGATAATTAAGGAACATGAAAAAGTCAAGGGTTTAACTTTTGATGAATTGTATCATTTGTTTCATGTTGAAATAGCAAATTCTTTGGAAAAGAAGAAGCCTCAGAAGTCTAAAAGAGTGAAAGATAATGATGGTGCTTGGATAACAGAGAAAACTGCAAAAGATAAGTCTTATGTAAAGATTACAACAGTCCATGATGCAAAGGGTAAGCAATGGGATAATGTTTACATTTGGAATGATGTAGATGGTTGTTTCCCTAACTCTGTTGGTAGTAGAACTTTAACAAAAGAGGAATTTGAAGAAGAGAGGCGCGTTCATTATATTGCTTGGACAAGAGCAGTTAATAAGTTGACTGTTTTTAATCGAAGTGATAGATTAGATGGTTTCTTAAAAGAATGTGATTTAACAGGTGCAAAAATAATTGAAATAGGTGAAAACAAGGCTTTAAGTCGTACAAATAAGTCTGCAAAAGATGTTTTACAACCTACTGTTGTTTCTGATAAATCTGATGTTAAAAAGAGCAATTCTGCGGTTGTTAAAGATTGGAAATGGTTTGTAAATGAATATTGTAAAAAGTATACAGGCTATAATTATATTTGTACTCC
>JAEIGA010020490.1_pt1 | contig 10085 bp, 7 predicted proteins | sample 9270691 | NCBI WGS metagenome assembly JAEIGA01 (sample SAMN17057246, study PRJNA624740) | gut metagenome | biome: biome; isolation source: fecal sample | host: Bos grunniens | place: China: Xizang | collected 2019
TTCTTTCTTTTCCCAAAAGAAAGTTCGTTTCTTTTCATGAGTGGAATATTTCATTACTGGTAATTCTCTATTGTCTGTAATAATTATTTCCACTCTTATTTTTTCATTGTTAAGAGTTATCATTATCTGTTGGTCGTTTCTTTCTTCGTTTCCGAAAGAAAATAAATAAACCAAATCTACCAATCTATTATTTTCATTGCGAAGTTTTAAAACATATTGATCCATTCTGTGGTAATAGCGTAAATCTTCCAATTGTGAAGACATCAAAATATCAAACAATTGAGAATAATCAGACATATGGTCTAAAAAAGAATGAATCCTATATTTACGCAAAAAACTAAATATCGCTTCGAAGAAAACGGTCATTTCCGGCAAACTAGCCAAAGTATTCATATTTATTTCCTTTAAAAAAAAGAAAAACGCCGGAAATATCCGACGTTATCTTTATTTTTTATAAATTAAGGATTAATTTTTTTTACCGGAAATCGTTCCAAATATTCGTTCAATGAACATACCGGAACAACCTCTGCAGATTTTTCTCTGTCTAATGCATTTAGAATACTCATAGTTGTATCAAATGAAGTGATACATGAAACTTTGTATTCTACGGCAAGACGACGGATTTTAAATCCAAGCTTACTTATATTTTTTCCCTTCGTAGGAATATTGATAATAATATCAAAACAATTCTGACGAATCATATCGAGCACATTAGGAGTCGCATCACCCGGATGTGGAGCAAGAGCAACTTCGTCATGTCCACGCTTTTGCAAGAATTCGTATGTTCCTTTAGTCGCAGAGAGCTTGTATCCTAATGCCTGCAATTTCGGAACAAATTCAAGCAATTCTTCGCGGTCTTTTTGTGCTACTGACAATAAAATATGACCGCTGTCCGGTACTTGTATTCCAGAACCGGTAACTGCATTGTACAACGCATCCATTCTGTTTGTTCCAAGTCCCAATACTTCCCCGGTAGATTTCATCTCCGGTCCCAGCCCCGGCTCAACCATTTTTAATTTATCAAAACTGAAAACCGGCGCCTTAATAGTACAGTACTGCGGCATTTCTAACAATCCTGAGCCGTAACCTAATTCTTTTAAGGTTTTTCCTGCCATAATTTTTGTAGCAATTTTTACCATAGGAATATTAGTTACTTTACTCAATACCGGCACTGTTCTACTTGCACGAGGATTTACCTCGATACAATAAACTCTTCCGTCAGAAATAACATATTGTACATTCATTAGTCCTATTGTACCCAGTTCACGACCGAGTGCGATTGTATGGCGTTTAATAGTATTAATTTCATCTTCAGATAAGTTTGTCGGCGGATAAACTGCCATAGAGTCACCGGAATGCACTCCCGCACGTTCGATATGCTCAAATATTCCCGGAATAAAAGTATCTGTTCCGTCACAAATTGCATCAACTTCAACTTCTTTTCCCAACAAATATTTATCTACCAAAACCGGATGGTCAGGAGATATCTTCGTTGCAAAACGCATGTACGAGAACAACTCATCATCGTTGTAAACTATTTCCATTGCATGTCCACCGATAACATAAGACGGACGTACAAGCACAGGATAACCGAGACGATTCGTAACACCGAGAGCTTCTTCGAATGAGTAAACAGCACGACCTTCCGCTTGAGGAACTCCGGCACGTTGTAAAATCTGAGAAAATTTATCACGGTCTTCTGCATCATCGATTGTTTGTACAGACGAACCGAGGATTTTCACGCCGGCATCATTCAATTTCCCTGCAAGATTAATAGCTGTTTGACCACCGAATTGAACGATAACACCTTCCGGATTTTCTTTTTCTATTACATTAAGAACATCTTCAATATTCAATGGTTCGAAATACAACTTGTCAGAAGTGTCAAAGTCAGTACTTACAGTTTCAGGGTTATTATTAATAATAATAGATTGAATATTTTCTTCTTTAAGTCCCCATACAGAACGAACAGAACAATAGTCAAACTCTATACCTTGACCGATACGAATTGGACCGGCTCCGAGAACCATCATTTTTCGTACATCAGTAGAAACTTCTACTTCATCTTCTTGCTCGTATGTAGAATAGTAATACGGAGTCATTGCTTCAAATTCAGCAGAACAAGTATCTACCATTTTATAAACAGGAATTACATTGCAAGCTTTTCTGAATACACGGAAATCTAAATGTTCCACACCAACTAATTTTGCAAGGTAAGTATCTCCGAAACCGCAACTTTTCAGACGCTTCATCAAATCTTTTATTTCTTCAGACGGATTCTTTTGAGCTATAAGTTCCGCTGTTAATTTTTGTTTAGCCTTTTTTTCAAGTAAAATGATATTTTCGAACTTTTTAACAAAGAAAATATCCATTTTTGTTATTTGAACAATCTTTCCGACAGGATATTCTCTTCTCAATAATTCAAAAATTGCAAACAAACGTCTGTCATCTGCACGACGAAGCATTTCTTCAAGAACATCAGTTTCTTCTTTATCCAAATCCGGCATTCTAGGTCCGTCAACTTTTATTTCTAACGAACGAATACCTTTCATGATTGAACCTTCGATTGTTCGGTCTATACTCATGATTTCACCGGTAGCTTTCATCTGTGTACCTAGCTTACGGTCTGCAGATGTAAACTTATCAAAAGGCCATCTCGGAATCTTTGTAACAATATAATCAAGTGTAGGCTCAAAACAGGCAAGTGTCTTTTTTGTAACAGAGTTTTGAATCTCATCAAGATGAAGTCCGATTGCAATCTTAGCAGATACTTTTGCAATAGGATATCCCGTTGCTTTTGAAGCTAACGCAGATGAACGTGATACACGGGGATTTACTTCTATAATGATGTAATTTTTTGAATATGGGTCAAGTGCGAACTGGACATTACATCCACCTTCAATTTTCAACGCATCGATAATTTTCAATGCTGATGTACGTAACATTTGATATTCTTGGTCACAAAGTGTCTGGCTTGGTGCCAAAACGATACTGTCACCGGTATGAATACCGACAGGATCGATATTTTCCATATTACAAACAGTAATACAAGTTCCGTTTGCATCACGCATTACTTCATATTCAATTTCTTTCCATCCGGCTACAGATTGCTCCAAAAGTACTTGATGAATTCTTGAATGTTTAAGTCCCAATGAACAGATATTAACAAGTTCTTCTTCGTTATTGGCAATACCGCCGCCGAGTCCCCCCATTGTGTATGCAGGACGAACAATTAACGGATAACCGGCTCTATTAGCAAAAGCAACAGCTTCGGTTAAGTTATTGACAATTTGACTGTCTGCAATAGGTTCACCGATTTCTTGCATTAAATCTTTAAACATTTCACGGTCTTCTGCCTGTTTGATGGCAGAAAGCGATGTTCCTAATAGCTTAACGTTATATTTATCAAGAATCCCTTTTTCTGATAATTCAACGGCAAGATTTAATCCTGTTTGTCCACCGAGAGTCGGAAGTAATCCGTCCGGACGTTCTTTATCAATAATTTTTTCTAAAGAACTGACATTTAACGGTTCTAAATAAGTTGAATCCGCCATATTCAAATCTGTCATAATTGTTGCAGGATTCGAATTTACAAGTATTACACGTAATCCTTCTTCTTTTAAAGCTTTACAAGCTTGTGAACCGGCATAGTCAAACTCTGCAGCCTGACCAATAATAATTGGACCGGATCCTATGATTAATACACTTTTTATAGATTTGTCTAAAGGCATAAAACCATCCTTAATTTATTCGCAGAGTTTTAAAAAATCTTCAAAAATATACGTAGAGTCATGCGGTCCCGGACCGGCTTCTGGGTGGAACTGGACACTGCACACTTTTTTGTCAACACATCTGATTCCTTGTACGGTAAAATCATTTAAATTAAGATGTGTAATTTCCACTCCTTCCGGAATGTTTTCATTTCGTACAGCATAACCATGATTTTGCGATGTAATGGTTACTTTACCGGTAATTAAATTCTTAACCGGGTGATTTGCTCCACGATGACCGAATTTTAATTTAAAAGTATCAAGTCCTAATGCCAACGATAATATTTGATGTCCTAAACATATTCCGCCTATAGGAAGTTTCCCTAATAAACCTTTTACCAGTTCTACCCCATAAGTTGTTTGCTTCGGATCTCCGGGGCCGTTAGATAAAACAATTAAGTCAAAACCTTTTTGTAATACATAATCAGCTTTTACATCTGCTCGCATTACGGTTAGTCTGTGCCCCATAGCTTGCAATGTTCGAATAATACTTTGTTTTATCCCGAAATCAACGACTCCGATATTTTTACCGTTTCCTTCAATTACGTATTCTTCTTCCGTTGTTGCATCCATTACATAATCATGACTTGCAAAATCCGGAACATTTTTTGCAAGTTGAATCATTTTGTCATCAGGTAATTTGTTGGTTGTTATAAAACCTTTCATTACACCGCGATTTCTGATTTTCTTTGTAATTGCACGTGTATCGACACCTTGGATTCCAAGTAAATTATTCTTTTTCAAATAAGCATCGATAGTTCCTTGACTGCGGTAATTGTTAGGAAAATCCGCAGCTTCTTTTACGACAAATCCTCGTAAAAAAGGACGCCGAGATTCGGTATCACTTTCGATATATCCATAATTTCCAATTTGCGGATAAGTCATTACGACTATTTGACCACTGTAAGATGGGTCTGTAAGTAATTCTTGATAGCCGGTAACTCCGGTATTAAATACAACTTCACCTTCGGTATAGTCTCCGCTACCAAATGCGGTTCCCTCAAATATGGAACCATCTTCAAGTACAAGATATGCTTTTTTACACTCGTCCAAGATTAAGTCCTTTTTTAAAGATTTGCTCTAATGCCTCAAGCACTAAATCTATTTCTTCTTTTTTTATAGTCAACGGCGGCAAAAGTCTGACCACATTACTTCCGGCAGGAACTGTTACAATTTTATATTCCAACAATTCTTGAACCAACTGTGCTGCCGAATAATCGATTTCGATTCCAAGCAAGAAGCCTTTACCGCGAACATCTTTTATCACATTATATTTCTGCTGTAATTTTTTTAATCTTTCGACAAGATAAGTACTGTTTTCCTTTACAGCTTCAAGTATATTTTCTTCATTCATTACATCCATTACTGCATTGGCGGCAGCACTGACAATCGGATTTCCACCGAATGTACTTGCATGGTCGCCGGGTTGAAGAACATTTTCAGTCTTTTCATTTACAAAGAATGCTCCCATCGGCAACCCTCCTGCAATACCTTTTGCAACAGTGAAAACATCCGGTAAACAATCAGGATACTGCATATGACAAAATAAAGAACCAGTTCGTCCCATTCCACATTGAACTTCATCATAAATCAAAAGAGCGTCATGTTTATCGCATAAATCACGTACGCCTTTCAAAAAGTCATAAGTCGCCGCATGTACGCCGCCTTCGCCTTGAATCGGTTCTAGTATTATGGCACAAACATCATCATCCATTATCTTTTTTACACTGTCCAAATCGTTATATTCTGCATAACAAACATTCGGAAGTAACGGATAAAACGGTTTTTGGTATTTTTCCTGAGCTGTAACTGTAACAGTCGCCATAGTTCTTCCGTGAAAAGAATGATACATGGAAATAATTTTAGTTTTGCTCGCACTTCCGTTACGCTTTCCGTATTTTCGAGCAAGCTTCAATGCACCTTCATTTGCCTCCGCTCCGGAATTACAAAAGAAAACACGCTTTGCTCCTGTTGCATTTATCAATTTTTCTGCCAGATTCGCTGCCGGAGAACTGTAATAAAGATTACTTGTATGCCATAGCATCTCAGCTTGCTCTTTTACCGCATTTACAAGTCTCGGATGACAATGTCCTAAAAGGGTAACGGCAATACCGGACCCCATATCTAAAAACTTTTCTCCGTCTTTTGTATATAGAAAACAACCTTCCCCTTTTTCGAAAACTACAGGATAACGATTGTATGTATTTAGAATATATTTACCGGTTTTCTCTATTGTATCCATATTCAAATTCCCAAACTGATTAGTTTCCTACTACCATAGTTCCGATACCGTGATCGGTGAAGATTTCCAAAAGAATAGAATGTTTTTGGCGACCGTCTACAATATGAGTTCGTTTTACTCCGTTAGAAATTCCGTTTATACAAGCTCTAACTTTCGGAATCATTCCTCCGCTGATTTCACCTTTTTCAATCATTTGTTTTGCACGGTGAATAGTAAGAGATTCTATTTTAGTTGCAGGATTGCTTGGGTTTTCATAGATTCCGTCTACATCTGTAACCATGATAAGTTTATCTGCTTTTAAAGAAATCGCAACTTCACTTGCAACTTCATCAGCATTAATATTGTAATGTTCACCGTCAATACCTACTCCGATAGGAGCAATAACCGGAATATAGCCGTTTTGATTTAACAAATTAACAAGTGAACTGTCGATTCTTTCAATATCACCTACAAAACCTAAATCAACACTTTTTTCCTTTTTAGTTTCCGGATCAAGAACTGTTTCCATCAGTTTTTTTCTTGCCTGAATAATGTTTGCATCGGCACCGGATAATCCGACAGCTTTCCCACCGAAATGATTGATTTTACTAACAATATTTTGATTGGTTTTTCCTACCAAACTCATTTGAACGGCATCCATTGTTTCTTTATCAGTAACACGCAATCCGTTTACAAAAGTAGTTTCTTTACCGACTTTCTGCAAGAAAGAAGTAATTTCAGGACCACCGCCATGAACAACCACTACATTGATACCGATGTATCGAAGCAGAATAAAGTCTTTTATTATGTCTTGCATAAGGTTGCTGTCAACCATTGCTGCACCGCCATATTTTATAACAAATGTTTTCGAATGAAATGTCTTAATATATGGCAATGACTCTATTAATACATCTGCTTTTTCTTCTAATTTTTCAATCATCATCTTTACCTTCCTTATCTTTGTTAAAAATTATGAGCGGTAATCCGCATTTATACGCACATATTCGTGAGAAAGATCCGAAGTCCATACACTCCAGCTCTTAGTTCCTTTATCTAAATCTATTATAACTTTAAATGAATCCTTTTTTAAAATCTCGGCAGCTTCAGCTTCATTAAAAGAAGTCGGCTCTCCGTTTTTAAAAAGGAGCAAGTTATCAAAATAGAGTTTTAATTTTGTCGGTTTAAAATCTACTCCGCAATATCCTACAGCACACAAAATACGGCCGAAATTCGCATCTTCCCCGTAAAATGCAGTTTTTACCAAGCAAGACGTTGCAACCGACATTGCCACCTGTTTAGCTTCTTTTTCTGTTTTAGCATTTTTTACATATATTTCTACAAGCTTTGTAGCACCTTCCCCGTCTTGAACGATACTCTTTGCCATTGTACAAGCAGTTATTTCTACCGCTTTTGCAAAAAGTCGATAATCGTCTCCGTTTCCGCTGATTTCTTTATTTTCAGCCAATCCGCTTGAAATAAGGAATGTAGAATCATTTGTACTCATATCTCCGTCAACGGTAATGCTGTTAAAACTTTTTTCTACAGCAGCACGAAACGCTTTTTCCAAAGCTTTTTTATTAACCTTTGCATCTGTAAAAAGGAAACTCAATGTAGTTGCCATATTGGGATGAATCATACCGGAACCTTTTGCAACTCCGACAATATGATATTCTTGATCTTTGTTTTTTACCGTTACACCGTATATTTTCATACGTGTATCTGTTGTCATAATCGCTTTTGCGAAATTATTAGGATTTTGCTCATTTATTATTTTCGAAATTTTACTTAAACCTGAAGAAATTTGATTAAACGGCAATCTCTGACCTATAACACCGGTAGACATCGGCAAAACACTTTCCGCCGGAATATTGAATAATTCTGAACATTCCTTACAAGTATTGTAAGCATCTTCAAGGCCTAAATTTCCCGTACACGCATTAGCGTTGCCACTGTTGACAACTACCGCACGTAATTTATTTTTTACATGTTTCTTGCATACTAAAACCGGAGCTGCTTTTACCTTATTAGTAGTAAACATTCCAGTTCCGATACAATCTACATCGGACAAAACCACTCCTAAATCCAAAACGCCTTCTTTTTTAATTCCGGCGGCTACACCGTTTGAATGAAAACCTTTGACCATTTCTATGGACGGATTTTCGATGAAAGAGATTTTATTTTCCATACTTATTTCCTTTTGAAAAAAAACACGCCTCAACCCAGTTATTTTCAAGGTAGAAAATCTTTAAAACTATGCACGGTAAAGATTTTTTCAATTAGGAAGAAACCTTATTTTCAATTCGAAAAAATTTGATACAAAGTACTATATTTCCTTAATTTGTCAAGATGTCATACACGGAATGAACTGTTTAGTATCTGAACGAATATTAAAAATCTTATTTGCCGCAATTTTTAGAAATCATTTGATAATACCAGTATTCTTCTCTAACCATTTCGCGACTGCATCGTTGTCATTTGTATCAATTACACCTGTAGCAATATTTTTCAATTCGTCAACAGCATTTTTGACTGCATAACTTTCATCTGCAATTTTAAACATATCTATATCATTTTTCCCATCACCGAAAGCTACAATTTTTTGTACATTCAAATGTTTTTTTAATCTCATTACCGCATTTGCTTTGGAAGTAGATTTCGGCATGATTTCGAGCCATTGCTCCCCAGAATAAATATCACGTTGATAAACACAATTAAAATCTGCTTTATATCTGTCATAAAACGGCTTCAACTTTTTTTCCTCATCAATACAAGTAATATAAAAAATATCACCTTTATACAGCTGACAAATATCAGCAACCGAATTAGCCCGGATATCACCCGCTCTGCTGAATAAAAACTCTTTCATTCCGCAGCTGCATTTATAAAAAACAAATGAAAACTTCTCTATGCCGTCGATATACGCATACACAATCGGTACAATACCGTTTGCTAGCAAATGCTCTATGATTTGCCGTGCTTCATTCGTAAAATAGTTAGAATGCATTACTGTACCGGTACTGCTTTCGACAATAAAAGCTCCGTTATAAATAATAAGCGGATTTCTTGTATTTAACCCGAGAGTAACTTTTTTAGCCGTGACGAAAGACCTTGCCGTAGCATACGAAAATATTACTCCGTTTTCAGTAAGCCAGTTTATAACATCACAAGTATATTGTGAAATCTTTTCGTTACTTTGCAAAAGTGTTCCGTCCAGATCAGAAATAAACAATGTTTTCATTATATTTCCTGCCGGTTTCGTAAATATTCTAAAAAAGCATTCAGACCTCGACTTATGTCATGAAATGTCTCGTCAAAATTTCCCGTATACCAGGGATCTGTCACATCAGTTTCTTCATTACAAAAAGAAAGCATTTTGAAAATCTTACCATCCGAATCATTACCGCATATACGCAAAATATTTCGCAAGTTCATGCTGTCCATACAAATGATGTAATCGTAATAATCATAATCTTCCGCTGTAAACTTAGTCGCTCTTTTTCCTTTGCAAGAAATCCCCACAGAAGACAGTTTGCTTACTGTTCCCGGATGTACGGGATTGCCCACTCCGTTAAAGATTTCTTCGCTGCTTGTAGCCGATGAGGCGATTTTAAACTCATGTGCAATATTGAGCTTTTCTGTCATATCTTTAAATAAAAATTCGGCCATCGGAGAACGACAAATATTTCCGTGACAAACAAACATTACTTTTATCATAAAACACCTCTATTTTTATTCTCTATTAATAAATGCAATATTTTTTATCAATATACAAGGAAGATAAACCTACATAGCTTCTATGAGAAAATGAAAAAAAAGTTAAAATTTTCCAAGTCTATCACTGTATGAGAGACCAATAGTGTTATTATCATTTCCATGAAAGAGCAAAAATTAGAAAAACCAATTACAAGACCGATGCTGAATCGCATCATCGAAATCCACAAGAAAATTTTTTCCGGATGTTTTCCGAATACAACCGAACTGGCAAATGATTTAGAAGTAACTGTCTCTACCGTCAGTCGAGATATTGAATATTTGCGAGAACATTTTTTTGCACCGATAGCATATAATGCAAAATATCGAGGTTATTATTACAA
>JAEIGA010020491.1_pt1 | contig 10084 bp, 4 predicted proteins | sample 9270691 | NCBI WGS metagenome assembly JAEIGA01 (sample SAMN17057246, study PRJNA624740) | gut metagenome | biome: biome; isolation source: fecal sample | host: Bos grunniens | place: China: Xizang | collected 2019
ATGTTTATTAATAATAATTTTGATAAATATTTACCATAATAAATTTGAAATGTTGGTTGTTTTATGTCATCTAAAAAGAATAAATGTACATTATTATTACTTTTCATTGTATTAATTATTATTTCATTCAATATTGCCTATGCTCAAGAAAACATTAATGAAACTGGTGAAATACCTGGTGATTTGATTCTACAAAATCAAATTGTTGATGAAGTTGACAATTCGAATTTTGAAGAGAAAAGAATAGATGAACCCTTAGCTTCAGTTAATGATGAATTACAACCTTCAATTTCATCTGATAATAAAAAAATATCAAATTTGACTTTATTTATTGTGAGTGATAATCCTGGGACCAACATATTAGATGCCGCTAGTAATGATTTATTCAATGAGTATCCGAATTTAAAGGGAAATGTCAACCTTGTTGTAAGAAGTGGAGCTCAAATAAAAGAAATGAATGAATCAGAATTTGTCAATCTATTAGGTTCATGTGATGGATTCATAGGTGAATGGGTCAGTACCGATGTTGATGCGGTATTAACAAGCACATTGGAAAAGTACCCTGACCTATCAAATAAAGAGCTATTTCTTATATTGGAACCCCCTTCAGGTAATTTGAATTCCGAATCATCTTCAATATCATTAATGAAAAGTTCTGCAATCAATTACAATAAGATTTTTGCATCCTTAAGTAGTGAAGAGTTAATTTCATACTTCCAAAATACTAAAAGAGGATCCTCATATAATGATGTTGTAAGCTTTTTAAAAGGAGATGGAGCTAAATTCGGCGAATTTTTTAATAAAATGGTTTTATATAAGGATATAAATGATAAAGATAACTTAAAAAATCAAATTTTATGCATTTTAAATTATTTTGGTTTTAATGTCGATTATGATGAACCAAGCTTTTCAGGTTCTCAACAGTATGGTATTTATAGAGATAAATGGTTTACTTTGGATGAATATATGAAAACTTACTTTAATCCATCCAATACCCGTACAATAGGAATTTTAGAGAGTACCATGTACATTTCATCTCAGCAATTACATCCTACATATCAAATTATGGACTATTTAGAATCCAAAGGCTATAATACCATACCTGTATTTGCAGCTGGTGGAACAGCCGACCAATTGAGAGTTATGGTTGAGTCCTTTACTAGTGCAGGTAATGATATTTCTGGATTTTTAAAAGATTCCTCCAAATATGACATTTATGTAGATGCAATCGTATCAGTTGTTGCATATGGAGTAGGTGGAGAAAACTTCTCATATACAAATGACTTCTTTGAAGAAATAGGCGTTCCTGTATTTAGGGCAGTCCATTCAGATTATGTTTCAAATGAACAATGGGAATTAGGAACAACCGGTTTAACAACAGAAAAAAGTGACAAATGGTGGCACATTTCCATTGCAGAAGCTCAAGGAATAATAGATGCAACATTTATTGGTGGTGCTGACGGTTATATTTCCAATTTGACCGGAGCAAGAATTGTAACATATATTCCATATGAACGAAACATTGCATTGCTAACCGAGAGGATTGATTCATGGGTTGACTTAAGATATACCCTTAATAGCCAAAAAGCTATTTCATTTATTTATTATAATTATCCTCCTGGAAAGCAAAATATTGGATCAAGTTATTTGGATAGTATCACCAGTATTTACAATATGCTTTATACTTTAAAAGATGAAGGATATGATGTCGGCGAATTACCAGCTAATGTTTCAGAACTTGAAGACATGATGTTGAAATGCGGAATAAATGTAGCTACATGGGCACCTGGAGAACTTGAAAAACTGGCAAATCAATCAGATGTAGTATTGCTTCCTGTTAGTGAATATACAGATTGGTTCAATGATTTGGATGAAATTGTAAAGATTCAAGTTCGTGAGGGTCCAGTTGCTTATATTGGAGAATTGGCTAAACGTGCTGTTGAATTAAAGTATAATGCAACAATCGGAGATACCATTGATGACTGGTATAATCAAGTTGCAGCCTTGCTTCCTGAAGAAAATATTGCTGAATCTACAAATATATTAAAAAATATTGTTGATGCCTTAAAAAAATACACAAGTACATTTTCAGAAGATTATTATGATTTATTCTTACAGTATTATGATGAATTTAAAAAAGCAAACATTTCCGGATTAAATGGATGGGGAGAGTCACCTGGAGAGGTAATGGTAGTCAATAGGAATGGAACAGACTATTTTGTTATTCCAGGTTTAACATTTGGAAATGTTTTTGTTGCACCTGAACCTCAAAGAGGTTGGGAAGCTGATATTGAAAATCTTTATCACTGTACTGCTGTTGCACCAACACACCAATATTTGGCTGCATTTTATTATATGCAAACATATTATTCCAATGCAATGGTGTTTGTTGGAAGACATGCAACTCATGAATGGTTACCTGGTAAAGAAGTTCTTTTATCTGCAACAGATTACGGTTCAATTGTTGTAGGCGATGTTCCTCAATTATACTTTTATATCAGTGATGGTTTAGGTGAAGCTATTCAAGCTAAAAGAAGAGGTTTTGCTGTTTTAATTTCTCATTTAACCTCACCAATGGCTTATACTCATTTATATGGTAATTTAACCGTTGCTGCAAATTTAATAAATTATTATACAAATATTGAAAATAAAGACTTGAAAGAAGAATTTGCAGAACAGTTACGTGACATAATCGTAACTCAAGATTATTCCACAAATATAGGACTAACTAAAGAAGAAGTTTTAAATTTAAGTTCAGAACAACTTGTCGGAAAAGTAGATACTTTCTTAAAATCAGCATTATCTACCTTATATCCATTAGGACTTCATGCAATAGGACAATATTGGTCAGAAAACGATTTGGCAAATACTGTTACTGCAATGTTGTCTTATGATTTTGACTTAGAGAATTATCAGGGCGAAACTAACATATTTAAGGAATTATCTGACTATTACTATTCAAAGAGTTATGATAGTTTGACCGCTCTTGAAAGAGAAGTAATATTAAATAAGTCATATGATATTGTTAAGGCTTTGATATATTGGGATGTTGATACCGTATACAATACCTTAGTTAGTCAAAATAGTAAATTTGACAATTCAAATTTCCTTTATTGCCTTAAATTAGGTAAAAAATATATCAATTTAATTAATGACAGTATTTCTACAGAATTAAACGCTATGCTTGATGGTTTAAATGGCAGATATATTCCAATCAGTGAAGGTGGAGAAATAATCCTTAAACCAATAGTTCTTCCAACAGGTAGAAATATGTATCAAGATCAATCTCGTGAACTTCCTACTGAAGAAGCATGGGAATATGCAAAAACTCTTGCTCTTTTAACATTATCCGGATTAAATGACACTACAGAGAAAGTTATAATGGGAATCTGGTGTGTAGAAACTGCAAGAGACGATGGAGCTTTAGTAGCTAGTGTTCTTTACTTGCTTGGAATGAAACCTGTATGGACAGATTCACCAAGTGCAGGTTTCAGTGATAATCATGACCATGATGAGGAAATGGGTAAGAAAACTAAATCAATGCCTCAATACGTCGCATTAGACGATTTAACCCGTCCGGATGGCTGGGCTAAAAAACGTGTTGATGTATCAGTTATCACCAGCGGTTTATTTAGAGATTTATATTCTTCCCAATCAATTCTTATGGATAATGCATTTAGAGTAGCATTAGCAAGATCATATTTGACAATAACTTCAGATAAGAATTTGATTAATGGAAAATATGGCAAACAATTAAAAGAAGCTATTGACTTTGTTATGGAAGGAATTGGATATTATGGTATCGCACGTGAGTCTTTAGATGATAACTATGTAGCAAAACATTGGGTTGAAGATTGTCTTTATTATTTAAGTATTGGATATAATTCAACATATGCTGGAGAATGTGCTATAACCCGTATTTTTGCACCACCAAATGGAGATTATGGTGCGGGAATCTCAAAATTGGTTTCAATGTCCTGGACTTGGAATGATAGTGATCAATTGGCTGAGTTCTATTTAGGCAGAATGGGTAATATGTATTCTAAAAACTATTGGGGAGATACTAATCCATTAGTTTTCCTTAGAGCTTTATCAAACTCTGATACAATTGTAACAAGCCGTAATACAAATCAATATGGTGTTTTAGATAATGATGACTTCTTTGATTATTGGGGAGGTCTTTCCATGGCAGTTGAACATGTATCTGGAAAAACTCCAAAAATGAATGTACTGATGTATGCAAATAAAAATAATGCATATATTGCACCGCTAGAGGAAGTAATGTACAGTGAAATAGCTTCCAGATATGACAATCCTGAATGGATTAAAGGAATGATGGCCGAAGGATATAGTGGTGCTAGATACATGTCAAACAAATTTGTTAGTAATTTACATGGTTGGCAAGTAACAAGACCATCAGCAGTTTCAGATGATTTATGGAATCGTGTTTATAATACTTATTATAATGATAAATATGGTTTAGGCGTTAAAGATTGGTTAATGAGCGGAAATAATGCATATTCATTTATTTCTATGAGTGGTACAATGTTAACCACAATCCATGACGGATATTGGAAAGCAAGTGATGCTACAATAAAAGATATTGCAAACTCATGGGCTCAAGCTACTGTTCAAAATGGAGTAGCATGTTGTGATTGTAGTTGTGGTAATATTGCTATGATGCAATGGGCCGTACAATACGTTAACCCAGATATTTTAGCTCAATTGCTTCCTAAATTATATGAAGCTACACGTAATCCTATATTTTTAGATTCTAATCAACAACCTGTTGATAATCCAGAAGATAATAATGAAGCTTCACATCCAGATCCTAATAAGGGTTCTGCAATAAATTCCGGCGTTGTTACTAACAGCAGTTCTACTAATCAGAATAGTGGTTCTTCCAGTACAAATCCATCAAATTCAAATGGACTAACAATTTCAAATGTTGGAAACAACGGTCAAAATGAAGCTGTAGGAAGTCCGAATAATCAAAGAGCTGATCCTTCAGTAAATGAAGTAAGTAATAGTGCAGAAAATGCTAATGTTAAAAAATCAATAGAAATAAATCCTATTACCCAACAATCTGCAAGTGAAGTTGGTTTGTCAATAATCGCAGTTATTGGTGTTTTATGCTTGATAGGTGTTATTGCTGTTGGTTATTTCAGAAATAAAGATGAAGATGAAAAAATAACTGATTTAGATAAACTTTTTAATGAAATGAGATAGGTGTTGAAGATGGACGTAGTTAGTTTGTTATGGCAATTGGGAATATTGTCAGCGGTATTAATCTTTGGAATCAAATTGGGTTTAGCAACCGGTTTGGCCAATATGTCAAAAAAATATTTGGCATTAGTGTCAATTGGTTATGGTGGAGGAGTTTTAATATTAACTGAGATTTCTTCATTTTTTACAGAAGAAATAACTAATATAATTTATACTTATAACTTTGAATTCTTCTTAATCATGGCAGCTATCATGATTTTGGCAGGTATTTTCACAATTAGAGAATATAAAGTATTTGAAAGAAATACAACTGCCGCTACTTGTATGGCCGTTATTGCACCATGCCCATGTTGTTTTGGTTCAATTATCGTTAGTATCATGTTGGTAGCGCCTACTGTTGGTTTAGGTTTATTAGATTTAAGTTTCTATGTTGCCGGAGCATTAGTTTTAACAATTGTAGTCACTTATTATGCATCTAATTATATTGTTAGATTTATTGATAAACCATATCCAATTGTTTTAGGCAATTTCATGTTCTTTTTAGGAATTTATTTCTTAATTTCAGCATTATTCCTCCCGAATATTACCGCAATGATTCAAAACCCAATGGATGCTATTACAATAGCTTCAATGGATAATGTATCAATTGTTTTAATTTTAATTTTAGTAATAATGTTGATTGGCGGCATTATATCCAAAAGAACAAGTAATTTTGATTAATTGGTGATTATATGGTAACAACAATTCCAGGTAGCGATATATTAACCTCTGGTTTGAATATGATTTCACAGAGTTTACAGATTCCTGTAATCATATTCTTAATAATTTTTGCAATATTTGCCGTTATTACACTTGGAAGTTTGGTATCTGAATATACTTCCAGGAAGAACGTTTCAGCTGATTTAATTGAAAAATTAATTTATTCAATAGCAAATGCCAATTCTCTAGAGGAAATCAAAGATTTAATTAAAAATGCTAAAATCTATGAATCTCAAAAAGTTATTTTAATAAAAATTCTACGTTCAAGTTCATTGCCAAATGATTCTAGAGAAACTTTAGCTCGTAAATTGATTGAATTTGAAGAAAATAAATTTGCAAAAAAACTTGAAAGAACTGATATTATAACTCGTATTGGTCCTACTTTAGGATTAATGGGCACATTAATTCCAATGGGTCCAGGTCTTGCAGCTTTAGGAGCAGGAGATGTAAATACATTAGCTAGTGCTATTATCGTTGCATTTGATACTACTGTTGTTGGTATTGGTGCAGGTGCAGTCGGATATTTTGTATCTAAAATAAGACGTAGATGGTATGAGGAATATTTATCCAATTTAGATGCCTTAGCTGATGCATTGCTTGATAAATTAAAACAATAGGAGCATAAGTCATGGTTAGGAAAAAATGTAAAAACAGATTTTCTGAAGGTGAAGAAGATCCGATGGCCGGAACTTCAAATCTTGTAGATGCAATGCTCGTTATTGCTGTTGGATTATTGATTTTTGTTGTAATTAGTTGGAATATGCAAAGCGTAGTTTTCCAAGATAACCCTCAACAAAAAGCAATGGACCAATCCTCAGCTAGTGTAACCGAAGTAGAAGAGGGCCAAGTCTTAAATGAAACACCTGACACTTCAAATAGTTCAGGTCAAGGATATATGGAAATGGGAAAAGTGTATAAAGACCCTTCATCGGGCAAACTGATTATGGTCGAAGGATAATTGATTTATCAAACATTTAATTATAGGCTGGGAAATTTATGAAAAACAAGTTAAAACTTTTATTTTCAACAATATTGATTTTAACACTATTCATATCAGCGTGTAATGTCTTTGCAACTGATTTAGATAATTCAACAGTTGAATTGATGAATAATGATACATATTTAGATTATACAAGTGATATTTATTATAATAACAGCAAAACAATTGTTGAAAATGAAGTTTATAATTTGACCACAGATTCAGATACATGTGAAAATGAATATATAGATTTACCAGCGCCTAGAGTTTCAAATAATGATGTGAATAATAATATTCTCAAATCTAACACAAAGAACGTGGATATATTAAAAGTTAGTGATGATACAATTTCATTAAATGCTGAAAATTCCAGATATGTTTATGTTAATTATACCGGCGGAAGCGATGCAAATTCCGGAAGCGATTGGAACAATGCCTTTAAAACAATAGAAAAATCCTTACAAAATGTTGATGATGATGGCGTAATATATGTTGCTGAAGGCACTGTCTACTTAAGCAGTTCCACCAGTAATGAAGGCATTTATATTGATAAGAAAATTTCAATTATAGGTCAGGGCATCAATTCCATAATTTCTGGAAGTAAAAATAAACGAATTTTCACCATTGGCGTGAATGCTGAAGTATTTATTTCTAATTTAACTTTAACTGATGGTAATTCAAGTAATGGTGGGGCCATATTAATTGAAGACAATGGCGAAACATCTTATGGAAAATTAAAAATATCAAATTCAATTATATCAAACTGTTATGCTACCTCTCGAGGAGGGGCAATTTATTCAGATAGGGGATCAATTTCCAACATTAATAATGTAACTTTTATAAATGATAAAAGCCTTTCAAATGGAGGAGCAATTGCAATTCAGCAGAGAGGTACCCTATCAAATATTAATGACTGTAAATTTATTAACAATTCCGCTTATAACCGTGGTGGAGCAATCTATTTAGGAACCAATTCCATATGTAATATCGGCAATAATAATTTATTTGAAAGCAATAATGCATATGATAGATATGGATACGGTGGAGCAATTCATGGAGCAAATGGAATTAATCTTGGCGTTGGTAATGTATTTGCAAATAATTATGCAAGTCAAGGCGGAAGTGCATTATCTACTTTAAACAATAAAGAAATAACCGGTTCATACTGTTTCTTTATAAATAATACTGCTGCCGGAGATTCTTCAACAATTTACGCCAATACTGCTGTGACTACTACTTTAGAAAATTGTTATTGGGGAACCAATACCCCAGTTTTTAGTAATTATGTTAATAAAGGTAAATTTATTCATGACAACTACTTGATAATGACTATCTCATCCAATGACAGCGTAGTTAGTGGTAATAAACTTCCAATAACTGTTGATTTATCAAAAAATCAAAATAATCAAACAGTTGATTTGAATAATCTTCCAAAACAGGTCCCAGTATTATTCACCGCCACTAGTGGAAATTTTGATATTTCAAAAGCTAAACTAATTAGCGGAGTTGCAAAAACAAATTTTATCGGAGATGCTGTAGGTAAATCTAATATTACTGTTGATATTTATGGAGCTATTTCTACATTAAACGTCGATGTTCTTCCAAAAATGGGAGCGGTATTTGTTAATTATACTGGAGGTTTAGATTCTAATAATGGTGTTAGTTGGTCTAATGCCGTGAAAACTATTTCACATGCATTGACTCTTGTGGGAGACAATTCTCCTATTTATATTGCTGATGGGGTCAATTATCTTGATAATGCTGATGTTAATGGATTGATTATTTCTAAGAATATTTCTATTATTGGTGTTGGAGATAATGCAGTAATAGATGCGAAAAATGTTGGTAGAATATTTTATATTGATGGATTTTCAGTTAATGTAACTAACATAATATTTGCAAATGCTGATGTTTCAAATGCTAATGATAAAAAAGGCGGAGCCATATGGGTAAAAAATTCAATTTTAAACATTGAAAATTGTAAGTTTATCAATAACACTGCCGGAACCAGCAATGGTTATGGTGGAGCTATTAATTTAAAATCTTCAACAGCAAACATTAAGGAATCAAACTTTGATAAAAATGTTGCAGGATATGCTGGTGGTGCAATTAACGCTGAAAACAATAATGTTTTATTAAATATTTCACATTCCATTTTTACAGATAATATTGCTCAGTCCGCTGGCGGTACAATATGTTCTTATAATACAGTCATTATTGACAATTCAATTTTTTATAATAATACTTTAAAAGACAATACAAAGAAAGGCAAATCAATTTATCAATATAATGATGGCAGTTTAACAATTAGAAAATCTGCTTTATTAGATGGGGATTCATCTGTTCAAATTACAGATATTTCAACAGCCCTATTAGAAGATAATTGGTGGGGAAATAATAATTTAAATAAAGATGTAAGTCCTACAATAAGCTATACAAATGGAAATGTAAATTCCTATCTAATTTTGGATACTTCAATTAATCAAAAAATTGTTCATGTAGGAGATTCAGTAACAATAACAACTTCTTTAAATCATAATCAAAATGGCGAACTTGTAGATAATTCACTTGATTTACCGATTGTAAGCGATGCCAATTTAGGTACTATTAATCCTAATTCAACAACATTTAATAAAGAATCTTCTTCTGCTTATAAAGCAGCTACTTCCGGGAATGAAATAATTACAGTTAATGTTTTGGGTGTGAATAATACATTATCCTTTTTTGTTAAAAATGCACTGCCAAAAGTAGTTATTGAGGGCGTTGATACAGAATGGTCTTTGGGTATTTATCCGGGAGTAAATAATACTTTTAATGTTAAAATAATAAATAGTGAAGGAAAACCTATAGATAATTTAACTATTGAATTAGTTTCAAATGAATCCGATAAAGTATTAGCCAGTTATATGGGTAAAGTAGATAATGGAATGTCTACTATTCCAATGGTTGATTATACAATTCGTGAGATTACTGAAAAAACAATATGGCCTATTTCTCAAAACAATTTAATTAAGTTTGTATTTGACTTGAAATATGATGACGAAATAATATCAACATTTAGTGTTGATGAAATGCTCTCTTATAACGGTTACTTTAATAGAACATTCACATATAATGGTC
>JAEIGA010020492.1_pt1 | contig 10084 bp, 11 predicted proteins | sample 9270691 | NCBI WGS metagenome assembly JAEIGA01 (sample SAMN17057246, study PRJNA624740) | gut metagenome | biome: biome; isolation source: fecal sample | host: Bos grunniens | place: China: Xizang | collected 2019
AAGAGGTTAATATTTATGTACAAGGCATCTCGTTTGAAAAAGAAAATGAACGAGAAAGTCAGGAATATAACAAAGAAACCGCGGCGACAGAGCCGGTGGAAGATATAGAAACAGGGGTGTAATGATTATGAGACATCAGAGCAGAGAAACTGCATTTAAAATTATTTACCAGGTAGATATGGGCAGTGTAGATGTGGAAACCGCCTTGGCACATACCAAGGACGAAGACAATCTCAATCAGAGAGAACAGGCTTTTTGTCGTGAATTGGTAATGGCTGTAGAAAGCAACAAAGCAGAAATTGATGCTATCATTCAGCGCAATGTGACAGGATGGACCGTAGGTCGTATGATGAGTGTAGACCGCAATTTGCTGCGTTTGGCTGTATATGAAATGCTTTACAGTGGTCATATTGCCCAAAAAGGTGCAATCAATGAAGCTGTGGAAATGGCAAAGATTTATGGGAAGAAAGAGTCTTCCGGCTTTATCAACAGCGTATTGGATAAAGTGATGAAAAACGAAGAACGTAAAGATTCTATCGTGACAGAGGCTGCCAAAGAAGCTATGGCAGAAGCACCAATCAAAGACGAAGAAAAAGTTACGATGATTATTGAGCGTGAAGTAACCGAAGAAGAAGCAGAAGCAATTTTAGCAGGGAAACTGCAATAATCCTATAGGGGATGACGTCCTCGGCGTCCCCTTTTTGTTTGATGCAGCATGGTTGTTTGCATTAAAATTGTGGAGGTGAATGATACAAATGCAAAGAGAAATTCTTACCGTCAGTGAAATCAACAACTATATCAAGCGTATTCTACAGCAGGATACCAAGTTAAGTAGTGTGTTGGTGTGTGGAGAAATTTCTAACTTTACACGGCACAGTTCGGGGCATTTGTATTTTTCTCTAAAAGATCAAACAGGCACCATCAAATGTGTGATGTTTCGTGGTAATGCACAGCGTTTGCAGTTTCAGCCGGGGCATGGTATGGAAGTGTTAATCGGTGGTTATGTGGCGGTATATGAACGGGATGGTGTCTATCAGTTATATGTAGAGCAAATGCTGCCTGCAGGCGCAGGTGCCTTGCATATGGCCTATGAACAGCTAAAGGAAAAACTGACCAAGGAAGGGTTATTTGACACAGCTCGGAAACGTTCGCTTCCTTTTTTGCCACAAAAAATTGGGATTGTAACATCCCCTACCGGGGCGGCGATTCGGGATATGGTATCTATCATTCGCAGAAGAAATCCCGCGGTGGATTTGTATATTGTGCCGGCGATTGTGCAAGGCGCAGAAGGCGCTGCATCTATTTGTGCATCATTGGATCTTTTGTACAAACAGGATATGGATGTCATCATTACCGGCCGTGGTGGCGGTTCGTTAGAAGAACTGTGGTGCTTTAACGAAGAATTGGTTGTGCGCAAAATTGCGGAAAGTCCGGTGCCGATTATCAGTGCAGTGGGCCATGAAACAGACGTCACCTTATCTGATTTTGCGGCAGATGTACGGGCGGCTACACCGTCTATGGCTGCAGAATTGGTAGTACCGGTACGTACACAGCTTATGGAACAGTTGCGTTTGCGAGAACGTTCCCTTGTACAACATTACGAGTCGTATTTGCAACAAAAACGTATGCGTTTGGAGTATTTGACACAGCATCGAATTTTGCAAAAACCGGAACTATTATGGCAAGACGCCCAACAACGATTGGATGATAAGGCAAAACAGCTGGAACAGGCGTATAGTACTTATCTACAACAAAAACGGCAAGAAATGGCCAAGTGTGCAGCAGAGCTACAAGCCTTGAGTCCGCTCTCTGTCTTGAGTCGCGGTTATGCCGTTTGCCATGACGAAAATGGTACACTCTTGTGCAGTATTGCTCCTGTACGTATTGGGGAGCAGATTGCTGTGACATTGGAAGATGGGATACTCAAAGGTACGATTACCGGTAAGGAGGAACGTACGTGAAAACAGTAAACAATGGAAAAGAACTTACCTATGAACAGGCTCTAGAAGCCCTTGAGATGGTGGTTCGAAAATTAGATAATGGAGAATTACCGCTGGAAGATGCTATTACAAGCTTCCAAGACGGATTAGAATATATCAAAGTATGTCAGGAAAAACTGACTGCTGCAGAAGGAAAACTGGCGATGTTTCGCAATGGACAGTTTGAAGTACAATAAGGAGCGATCCTATGGAAACGATGAAAGCAATTAAAACATATATGTCAGAGATTAGTGTAATGACGGAGGAACGTTTGCGTGAACTTTTACCATCGGAGCAAAGTTATCCGGAAGTGATTCACCAATCCATGGCGTACAGTGTATTTGCCGGTGGCAAACGGTTTCGTCCGGTCTTGTGTATGGCAGCCTGCGAAGCAGTGTGTGGCAATAATCAGCCGGCATTGGATGCTGCGTGTGCTTTGGAATGCATTCACACCTATTCGCTGATTCATGATGATTTACCGGGCATGGACAATGACGATTATCGTCGTGGGAAACTGACCAATCATAAAGTTTTTGGTGAAGGCATGGCTATTTTGGCTGGCGATGCACTGCTTACCTATGCGTTTGAAATTTTGGCCAATATGGCTAATGCAGAAAACAGTTTGCAAATGATTCAGATTATTCAGGAAGCAGCCAAAGCAAGTGGGGAAGCCGGCATGATTGGCGGGCAGGTAGTGGATATCATTTCTGAAGAAAAAGAACCGACTTTGGAATTGCTACAATATATTCATTCTCACAAAACCGGTGCATTGATTGTTGCTTCTGTGCGCATTGGTGCAATTTTAGGTGGTGCAGATAAAGCACAGTTGGATGCGTTGACAATTTATGCCGAGCAGCTGGGGCTTGCATTCCAAATTACCGATGATATTTTAGATGTGATTGGGGATGCAGATAAAATCGGTAAGCCAGTGGGCAGTGATGAAAAAAATCAGAAAGCCACTTATCCATTGCTGTTTGGGTTGGAGCAATCGAAACAGATGGCCCAAGATGCGGTAGATACTGCAATTCAAGCATTAGCACCATTTGGCGAGCAAGCGGATATGTTAAAGCAACTTGCGTTATACTTATTAAGTAGAGAACACTAAAAGAAAAGAAACAAATATAAAATAGGCAGGCGAGGGGCGAAGTACTGTGGAATTTATGGATTTGTTAGAAAATAAGGCGTTGATAGCAGCGATTCTGGCATGGTTTGTAGCGCAGGTCATAAAAGTAGTGCTGGTATTGTTGGAAGAAAAACGGCTGGATTTAGGTAAAATGATAAGTTCCGGTGGTATGCCGAGTTCTCACTCTGCATTGATTACTGCAATGACGGCGTCAGTAGGCAAAATGGCAGGGCTGGATTCGGTTGCCTTTGCCATAGCTGCGGTGACATCGCTTGTAGTGATGTATGATGCGGCCAATGTGCGCCGAGAGGCAGGGAAACATGCCGAGTTGCTAAACAAGATTGCCCGCGATTTGTATCCGGACAATCATATGCATCAAGAGAAATTAAAAGAACTGCTTGGCCATAAATTGATTGAAGTAGCGGCCGGAGCAGCATTGGGGATTACAATCGGGATTTGGTTATAATCGTAAACAATAGATAGACAGACATGCAAGGAAGGTGAAGTCATGCAGTATTTGCAGCATATTAAGAGTCCTGATGATATCAAGCAAATGAAATTGCCTGAGTTAAAAGTGCTGGCACAGGAAATCCGTGAAGAACTGATTCAGGTAGTTTCTGAAAACGGTGGTCATTTGGCGCCGAATTTAGGTGTTGTTGAGTTAACACTGGCGCTGCATATGGTATTTCATACACCGGAAGATAAAATTATATGGGATGTAGGGCATCAGTCTTATGTACACAAACTGTTGACCGGTCGATATGATCAGTTCCATACTGTGCGTACATTAGATGGGCTCTCCGGGTTTCCAAAACGCAGTGAAAGTGAACACGATGCTTTTGGAGCCGGCCACAGCAGTACTTCTATTTCGGCTGCGGTAGGCTTTGCCAAAGCACGTGATTTGCGCGGGGATCACAACAATGTTATTGCTGTGATCGGCGACGGTGCTATGACAGGTGGCATGGCATTTGAAGCATTAGAAAATGCAGGACATATGGGGAGCAATTTAATCGTTATTTTAAACGACAATGAAATGTCCATCGATCCAAATGTGGGTGCATTGGCTGAGTATTTAAGCCGTGCCCGTAGCAATCCTGCATACACCAAGAGCAAAGATGATGTAGAAGAGTTGTTGAAAAAAATTCCGGGGATTGGCGATAAAATGTTTAAAGCGGCGGATAAGTTAAAAGATTCGCTCAAATATTTATTGGTCCCTGGTGTATTGTTTGAAGAGTTTGGATTTAAATATTATGGGCCGATCAATGGCCATGATTTATCGGCATTGATGACGGTGTTGGAAAATGTAAAAGGCATCAATCATCCGGTGCTCATTCATGTGGAAACCAAAAAAGGGAAAGGCTATGTGCCTGCTGAGAAAAATCCGGATTTATTCCATGGCGTATCTCCATTTGAGATCAAAACCGGTGAACTGAAAAAGAAATCTACTATACCGACTTATACATCGATATTTGGGAAAACCTTAGCACAGCTGGGTGCACAGGATGAACGGATTGTAGGGATTACCGCTGCTATGGGCAAAGGTACCGGTATTAATCTATTTCAGGAACAATTTCCGGCACGCACCATTGATGTTGGGATTGCCGAAGAACATGCAGTGACGATGGCAGCAGCTATGTCAATAGATGGCTTTAAGCCTGTGGTGGCAATCTATTCTACCTTGTTACAACGTGCCTACGACCAGGTGATGCATGATGTGGCATTACAGAATGCGCCTGTTGGATTTTGTTTAGACCGTGCAGGATTGGTAGGGGATGACGGCCCGACCCATCACGGTATTTTTGATGTTTCTTATTTGCGACACATTCCAAATATGGTGTGTATGGCGCCGAAAGATGAAAATGAACTGCGTCATATGTTACACTCTGCACTTTCCTATCATTGTCCGGTGGCGATGCGTTATCCGCGTGGTGAAGGTTTGGGTGTGGCTATGGACGATACATTGCAAGTGCTGCCATTGGGAAAAGCTGAAGTATTGCAGGAAGGCGAAACTGTGGCATTATTGGCATTAGGCAGCATGGTGCATATTGCAGAGCAAGTAGCACAGCGTATGCAGGCGGAGTTGGGCATTACCCCAACGGTAATCAATGCACGTTTTGCAAAACCATTGGATGCAGAGACCATTCTGCGCTATGCAGGGGAAACTAATTTGTTAGTGACCATGGAAGAACAGGCGGTAACAGGTGGTTTTGGTTCTGCAGTATTAGAATTGATGAATCAAAATGGCATGTCCGGAAGCAATGTGCTTACCGTTGGCATTGCCGATGCATTTGTGCAACATGGAAATACTGCAACATTAAAAGAATTACAAGGGTTAGATGCAGATAGTATTTTCACCAAAGTGAAAGAAAGGTTGCAATAACATGGCAAAACAAAGATTGGATGTTGTGTTAGTAGAAAAAGGTCTTGCCTCCAGCAGAGAAAAAGCCAAAGCGTTGATTATGGCGGGAAAAGTGCTGGTAGATGAGAAAAAAATAGATAAAGCCGGTACAGAAATCAATCCGGAGTTACCAATTCGCCTGTTAGGGCAAGATATTCCTTATGTAAGCCGTGGCGGTTTGAAATTAGAAAAAGCGCTGCAAGTATTCCCTGTAGATATGACGGGCAAAGTGGTAGCGGATATTGGGGCTTCTACCGGAGGATTTGTGGATTGTGCGTTGCAAAATGGTGCAGTAAAGGTATTTGCTATTGATGTTGGTTACAATCAGTTAGACTGGCAACTGCGCAGTGATGCACGAGTAATCAATATGGAGAAAACCAACGCACGTTATTTAGAAGCGGATAGTTTGGGCGAACAGGTTGATGTAATTACTACCGATGTTTCCTTTATTTCCTTAGAAAAAATTCTGCCTCCTGCTATGGCATTTTTAAAAGAGGGCGGTCATGTACTGGCTTTGATTAAGCCACAGTTTGAAGCAGGACGAGAAAAAGTAGGTAAAAAAGGTGTTGTGCGTGATCCGGCAGTACATGTTGAAGTGGTAGAAAAAATTCTAAATCTGTGTGCAGAAATGAATCTGACGGTCTGGGGTTTGGATTATTCGCCAATCAAAGGGCCGGAAGGCAATATTGAATATTTGCTGTGGGGCGGTAAAGACCCTGGTACACAGTTTCAGCCTGATGTACAAGCGGTAGTAGCTGCAGCTCATGGCAGTTTGGATCAGTGAGTAGGGTGTCAGAATATTTTGTTGTATGCAAACATAAGTTACTACAGCTGATTGGACAAATAGAAACCTTGTTACAGGCAGAGCAACCGCTAGCCACAATGCTGATTTTACTGCTATTAGGCGGTATTGCAGGGATGATTTTGTATCATCTTGTAGTAATCAATTATAAAAATTATCGTGTAAAACGTACCTTTAAAAGTGGACGTATTGCTGAGAATGCTGCAGTGAAGTTTTTGCGTAGTCACGGATATAAAATCCTCGCATCTCAGCTGAGAGAAGATGTCATTATTTATGTAGATGGGGAAGCAGAAAAAAGTATTGTGCGTGCCGATTATTTGGTGCGCCGTGGTTGGAAGTTGTATGTGGTAGAAGTAAAAAGCGGTCAACAAGGCAATGCAAAACTACCTGCCATTCGACGCCAACTATTAGAATACCATATGGTATATCAACCGGATGGTATTTTGCTTCTGGATATGGAACATAAAAATCTGCAGGAAATCCGATTTGCTTATACCAATGGCAAATCGGTTAGGAGAAGATAAACTATGGCAGAACAACAGGTGGAAAAACAACAAATCAAAACAGTCGGGCTGATTATCAATAGCTATAAAGAACAGATTGTGCAAATTGGCCGACAAGTAATTGCCCAGTTACAGCATCAGTCTGTGAACGTGTTGGCTATGGGTGAAGAAGCAGAAGCCATGCAGATTCCTTCTGTAGATGTAGACCAATTTTGCAATGAAGCGCAAGTGGTATTGGTGATTGGTGGCGATGGCACAATGCTCCGTGCCGCGCGTACGGTATATAAAAAGGAAATTCCAATCTTAGGGATCAACCAAGGGTATTTGGGCTTTTTAACGGAAGTAGAAGTAGAGCATTTAGATCATGCGTTGGAGCAACTGTTAAATGGAAACTATCAAGTAGAACGTCGTATGATGCTCAATGCTACGGTGTATCGTGATGGTGTCTGTATTGCTGATGTCAATGCTTTGAATGATATGGTAGTTACCAAAGGGGCATTATCGCGTATTATTCGGACAGAACTATATTTGGATGAACAGCTGGTAGAACGTCATTATGGTGACGGATTGATTTTCTCTACGCCGACCGGTTCTACAGGTTATTCCCTTTCTGCCGGTGGCCCAATTGTGTATCCTTCTGTAGACGTGTGTATTATGGCACCGATTTGCTCTCATAGTTTAATTTCTCGGCCAATGATTTTTTCACCGGAACACACATTGACTGTGCGTATGGATTCCGTCAATGTACCGGCCATGCTTACCGTAGACGGACAAAACGGGGTAGAATTACAGCAGGGTGATTTGATTCATATCAAAAAGGCCGTGCATGATACTTGTCTCATTGTGTTAGAACAACGTAATTTCTTTGCAGTATTGCAAGGAAAATTGAAAGGTACACAAGTATAAAATTCCATTGATCTTTTTTAGAATGGGGATGTAAAGCAATGAAAACAAAACGTCATAGAAAGATTTTGGAGATTATCAAAGAAAATATTGTAGGGACCCAAGAAGAATTGGCAGAATTATTGAAAGCGGACGGGTTTCAAGTAACCCAGGCTACCGTATCTCGCGATATCAAAGAATTGGCACTGATCAAAGTAACCTACGGGGAAGATCAGTATCGTTATTCGTTACCGTCAGAGGTAACCGTATCAGAAGCAAGATTGCGGTTTATGCTGAAAGAATTTGTGTTAAATTATGCGGCCAGCAATAATATTTTGGTGGTGCGCACCGCACCGGGCAATGCCAATGCGGTAGCATCTGCACTGGACAATGCACAGTGGGCAGAGATTCTCGGCTCTGTTGCCGGTGATGATACCATTTTGATGGTGGCAAGAAAACCGGAAGAAATTCCGATGATTATTGACAAACTGGAGTCTTATTTAGATTAAGACTTTTATGATTCACGATATTGATATATGGAGAGAAACGGTGGGTGAGTCCGAATGCTGGTGCGTTTGAGAGTAAAAGATTTTGCGCTGATTCATCAGATTGAATTAGAGTTTGACCAACAATTTAATGTACTGACAGGGGAGACCGGCGCCGGTAAATCCATTATCATTGATGCGGTATCGTTATTATTGGGTGCTCGTGCCAATAGTAAAGATATTCGATTTGGATGTGACAAAGCCATAGTGGAAGGTACATTTCAGGTAGAATCTGTACCGGAGATTGACGAGCAGTTGTACGAGTTTGGCTATGAATTGGATGAAGATCGTGAGCTGATTTTATATCGGGAAATGAGTGCCAGCGGCAAAAATATCTGCCGAATTAATGATCGTACAGTTACATTAGCCACATTCCGTCAAGTAGGGCAGTTGTTGATTAACATTTATGGGCAGCATGATTTTCAGGCGATTTCTAATAAAGAACAGCATTTAGCATTATTAGATGCTTTAGGCGATGCTACCTTTGTGCAGACCAAACAGCAGATGGCAGAGGCGTATAAAGAAATGGCTGCCATTGCGCAAGAGAAAAAGGCATTGGAGCAATCTTTAAAAGAACGCAATGAGCGTTTGGAATTTTTGCAATTCAAACTCCAGGAGTTAGATGCATTGCATTTGCAAAGCGGAGAATTTGAGGCATTAGAACAAGAATTGTCTGTATTGGACAACTTTGAAAAAATTGTTTCTGTTACAGAGTTTGCGCACCAGGCCTTGTATGATGACAGAAAATCGGTTTATGCATTGCTGACTGCTGTGGTGGAAAAATTAAATACCATCCGACAGTATGATGTGCAGTTTGCAGAAATGGTGGAACAGTTGCAGAACCTGTTATACCTTGCCGAAGATTATGGGATGGCCTTATCCGGTTACGGCAGTAAAATGGATTTTGATGAAGAAAAACGTGACCGGCTCAACGAACGAAAATATACACTAGACAAAGCGGTACGCAAATATCATTTGTCTATTGATGAATTGATAGAAGAACGGAATCATCTGCAGATAGAAGTGGAGCAGTTGCAAAATGCCGACAGCCAAATCGAAGCATTGACAGAGGCTTATCAGCAGAAAAAAGCCGTGTATGAACAAATTGCAACGCAAGTACGTGTGCAACGTAAAGCATTGGCACAGGAATTGGAGCAAAAATTGTTACAAGAACTTGCGCAGCTTGCCATGGAGCATACCAAATTTGCAGTGCAGTTTGGAGAAAAACAGCCGAGTGCACAAGGTGTTGATGATGTAGAATTTTACATGAGCGCCAACCCGGGTCAACCATTACGGGGCTTGAGTGAAATTGCATCGGGCGGTGAAATGTCTCGTATTATGCTAGCATTTAAAACTGTATTGGCACAAAATGAACACATTGGCACATTGATTTTCGATGAAATTGACACAGGTATTGGTGGCAATATTGTAGTGAAAGTAGCAGAGAAACTGAAACTGGTAAGCCGATATGCGCAAGTCATTTGTGTGACCCATTCTCCACAGATTGCAGCGAAAGCAGACAGTCATTTTCAGATTCAGAAGCACACCACAGAAGATGCTACCATCACCAGTGTACAATTGCTGGACGAAGCAGCATCCATTCATGAATTGGCTCGCATGTTAGGCGGCGAAGAAGACTACCAGCTGCAGCATGCCAGAGAACTGAAAAGTAGATAACATTAAAAAGCATATTATAAAAAGAATACTATAAAATAAAAAGACAGCCTAATCATTTTCGAATTCGATTTTGGGATGGACATTGACGAAGCTTGTGCAAAGCGTAGCAGACGAAGTCTGATAAAGCTGAACAAGCAAGAAAATGTCCAGAGCCAATGAGGAAAGAAAATGATAG